>MPLX02248821.1_pt1 | contig 26241 bp, 20 predicted proteins | sample 1617341 | NCBI WGS metagenome assembly MPLX02 (sample SAMN05944804, study PRJNA350692) | marine metagenome | biome: marine; feature: ODZ; material: water; isolation source: 120 m water sample filtered on 0.2 um supor filter | place: Pacific Ocean | collected 2012-04-08 | depth 120m m | reverse complement strand
CTCACACTCATCTGGTATGCCGTTCCCGTTGTCGTCATGCAGTGTGCCGTCTGCGAGGTCGCAGCCGTCGCGAACACCATTGTCGTTGCAGTCAGCGTCCAATATCGCGTCATAGGTGATGTCGAGGGTGTCGGTGTGCTGCCAAGTGACATAGAGTTCGTCACGGCCTTGGAAGAGGGCCTCAAATGTGACCAGTGAGTTCTCGCCGAGGATCGTGAGCCTTGCGATGGTGACGCCGTCCGCGGTGTCACAGCTGTGCGTGTCCTGAGAGATTGCCTCGCCCTGGGGCTCGGTCGGAATGATGAACCACGTGCCGTTGTCGGTCCAGAGGTCCCCGCCAGCTTCAAAGCTGGTGAAGTCGATACCAATGGTCTGGAGCTCGTTGTCCGTGCTGCTCATCGAGCCGATCGTGACAAATGAGTCGAACTCCATCGAGGGCTGCATTCCCCAGAACCCTTCATTGTTGTTTGCCGAGGTGCCGCCACAAAGGGGGTTCTGATAGAAGCCACCGCTTGAGGTGATCAATTTCTGCTGGTCACCGTTGCCAGCAACGGCATCGAGGCGGTTGTCGGCGTCGAGCACCGCAATGACGTCAACGGTCCAGTTGAAGCCACCTGTATCCACCAGATTGGTGCCGACGAGTCGGTAGTCAATTCGCTGCATGCCGGCCAGTGCGGTGCCTGCGCAAAGCACCACGCCTGCCGCAGCAGCGGCTGTAGGAAGCGTACGCATGGGATCCTTCTCCTTGGTCCTCTCTCTCTCGCCCCCGCCGGCGGCACGACGATGTCCGGCCGGAGCAGCGGCGATAAGTCCTCACATTAGCGGACTTTGAGATGAGGTACTCCTAAAATTGGGCCATTTGGACCGATCTGCGAATTACAAATAGCACCATCTTTAAAAACACATAAGTGCTATGTGGACAGCAGTTTGCGATGTCGACCATTGTGATTGTGACTCTATTCTGGTCTGATTCGGGGCATTGGTCCGATACCACTCCTCAAGCAGAGGTCGATCGGCGTAGGCATTTCGTAGCCTTCGTCGGGGTCGTGCCTCAGACCATGGTCAGGCAGATCGGCATGGACGTCGATCTCGCGAGGAGACATGCAGCATGAATGCAATGACAACTATCAAGGGCTGGGCGCGCGAGTTAATTGATCTCTCGCTGCTCTTCATCGCCGTTGGCGTGATCGTTCAGATCATCTTCGGCAAGGAGGACTCGTGGTACTTCGGTACTGTGACCGATCGTCTGATCGAATTTGTCCAGCAACTCGGAAATGCCGGCTTCGTCGGCCTGATTGCCCTCGTGGTGATCATCTACGTCTTCTCGAAGCGAGATCACTGATCCGATCAGCGGCCTTAAGCTGCTGACTTCAGAAATATGACGATCGCCCGCCTCTTCGGAGGCGGGCGGTTGTTGTTGGGCCGAATTCGCCGAACCGCCTGGGCGGGTGGACTCTGCAAGCGGGAGCGAGAAATGTGTTGACGACCGTTTTCTCTCGCAGATGCATTCTCTGCTGATAGACCGGCTTCGCTCAGGTGAATTCGACTGCCTAGCAGCGAAGAGGTCGCCGCTACCACTCCGGGCCGGATGTATAGCGTCCGTACACATCCGCCATCGCTTGCACCATCTCGCCGAGCGTGCAGTTGGCCATTGCGGCGTCGATGAGGACGGGCATGAGGTTGTCGTCATTTTTCGCTGCGGTGCGGATGGTATCGAGTGCCGTTTGAACGCCGTCGGCATCACGGTTGTTCTTGAATGCTGCCAGACGCTCACACTGATTCGTCTCGACTGTGTGCGGAATCTGCAGGATGTCAACCTGATGCGAGTCGTTGCCTTCTTCAAACGCATTGACACCGACAATGAGACGGTCGCCCGCTTCCATTTCTTGCCCAAATCGGTAACTCGCTTCTGCGATCGATCGGCGAAAGTAGCCCTTGTGAATGCCGGCGACGACACCGCCCATGTCATCAATTTCAGCGATGATGGCGTTGGCATCCTGCTGCATCTGATCGGTCAGGGCTTCGACAAACCAAGAACCACCGAGCGGATCGACCACGCGAGTGACGCCGGTTTCTTCCGCCAGTATCTGCTGCGTGCGAAGGGCGACACGAACGGCGGTTTCGGTAGGTAGGCCCAGCGTTTCGTCCATGCTGTCGGTGTGCAGACTCTGACAGCCACCAAGCACGCCTGCCATCGCCTGATAGGCGATGCGGACGATGTTATTGAGTGGCTGTTGTTCGGTCAGGCTGCATCCGGCGGTTTGCACATGTGTTCGCATGAGCAGCGATCGGTCGCTCTTGGCGCCGAATCGATCTTTCATGGCGGTTGCCCAGATGCGGCGGGCCGCGCGGAGTTTGCAGATCTCCTCGAAGAACTCGTTGTGGGAGTTGAAGAAGAAGGAGAGCCGCGGCGCGAAGTCATCCACATCGAGGCCCCTGTCGATAGCAGCCTGTACGTACTCCATGCCGTCGCGAAGTGTGAAGGCGAGTTCCTGTGTGGCATTCGATCCGGCCTCGCGGATGTGGTATCCACTGATTGAGATGCTGTTCCACCGTGGTAGGTGGTGCATCGCATGCTCGATCGTGTCCACTACCAGTTTCACGGATGCTTCCGGGGGATAGATGAACTCGTTCTGGCTGTGGAATTCCTTGAGGATGTCGTTCTGGAGCGTACCCCCGAGTTTTGCCGGGTCTATGCCTCGCTGCTTGGCCATCGCGATGTACATGGCCCAGATCACGCACGCCGGACCGTTGATTGTCTGGCTTACCGTGACTTCGTCGATCGGGATATCCGCATACAGCCGGTGCATGTCTTCGATCGTGTCAATCGCCACACCGCAACGTCCGACCTCACCCATGCTGAGCGGGTCATCGCTGTCACGGCCCATGAGGGTGGGAAGATCGAAGGCGGTGGAGAGGCCGGTGTTGGTGCCCTTGGCGTTCTCAAGCAAGTACTTGAATCGCTTGTTCGTGTCATCGGCGCTGCCGAATCCGGCGAACTGCCGCATGGTCCAGCGGCGCGTGCGGTACATGCCCGGGTGTACGCCCCTGGTGTAGGGAAATACGCCGGGTTCGCCGATTCGCTCGTGTGGCTGACTCGCGTCGCCGGGTGCTGTGGTGGGCACCTGATCGGGTCCATAGAGCCGGTCGATGACGTAGCCCGAGAGGCTCACGGTGGCGGCATCGGCCGAGCCGTCGCCGGCACGCTGCGTTGTTGGGGTCTGGTCGGATGTGTTCATGTGCGATCGCCTTCCGTGAGCAATGTGGGAGGGCGATTTTACATCGATTCAGGCGGGGCTGGGCACATCCGGCTTCGATTCGGCCTCCTGACCATCGTCAGCATCATCGAGCAGGTCTATCGGGGGCGGCTCTGCCGGGGGGGGCTCTACCGGGGGGGGCGGCTTGTCTTCGCCGGATTCATCAACCTTGGGTGTTTCTTCGGTTGCGGTTGGCGGGGGCGGGGATTCCCGATGGGGGTCGACGCCCTCTTCCGAGATTCTCCGGAATGATTCGCTCGGCACGGTGGCGTGGTGGGCTGGCACGGTGACATGGCCGCCGGACTTGACGATCTCCCAGTGCATGCTCTGCACGTCCTTGTCGCTGCCCTTTGGGATCCACATGTCGAAGAAGTGCAGAATCAGATCGCTGCCCTTGGGAACATCCACCTCAAAGACCCGATTACCGCTGCGAATGTCAGTTACCCACACGCGGCGGGTGTGACCTGTATCGGTCCACGTCATGGTGGAGATGGGTGCTGTGGATACAGAAGTATCGGCTTCGATTGTGTTCGCGGCAAGCGACTCAGCAGGCTTTTTCGGCTCCGGTGTTTCCGTCGGCTCGTCAGACTTGACTGGTTCTATCGCAGGTGTCGCCACGGTTTTTTCTGGTTCTACCACAGGTGTCTCTGCAGATTTTTCTGGTTCGACTACTTCCACCGCATGTGTTTCTGTGGGCTTCTCAGGTTCGGTGGATTGCGGTGCTGGCGTTGCGGCAGGTTGGTCTGTCTCGGCTTGCTTGCTTGCATCATCGCCCGCCGGGACATCGGTCGGCAGATCGGGCTTGACCGCAGCCTCCGGAAGCGGCACATCCAAGGGTTTCACTTCACGACTTGGATCTGGTGGTGTATAGGCTTCGGGCGATCGAAGGAAGACATCGACGCGGCGATTCCAAGGTGCCGGCACATCGACGCGTTTGTCGAGGTGTCCGATCACATCACCAAGCGTGTGAAGCGTGTATTTCATGTAGTCCGGTGCTTCTGGTTTCTTGTGGCGATGCTTGTTCATGAAGAACTCGATGGACAACTGCTGGCCGGTCGGGATATCGACCTCGAAGACGGTTTCACCGGTTCGGGTATCAACGATCGCCACCGTTTTCGGGGCAGCAGCCGTAGATTGGAACGTCATCGGGCTCCACGTTCCCGCAGCCATTGGCATGTACCCGCCATCATGCATGGTGCACGCCGATCCGAGCAGAACCAGCATTATCGTGAGGGCGGCGGCTACGAAACGACCATGCATCGAGGGGGTCTCCTTGGGAGGGTACGGCACGAGTCCATCCTAACTTGGATAGAGCAGGGGGTCAGATACCGAGGCCGGACTCTTGGGAGCTCGGGGTCGACATGAAATTGGATCAGCAGGGGGCTGGTCCCCGGTACTCGACCCCTTCCGCTAGCCTGCGCCGATGCCGCCATGCCGCATCGGCCACGGATACGACCTCCATCGACTGGAACCCGGAGCTCCGGAGGGGGCTGGCCGGCCGTTCGTGCTCGGTGGCATCCTGTTTGACCATCCGACCGGTCCGATCGGACACTCCGACGGCGACGCGGTATTGCACGCCGTGACCGACGCCTTGCTCGGGGCACTCGGCGAGCCGGACATCGGGCAACTGTTTCCGGACGATGACCCCCAACTTGAGGGAGCCCAGAGCGACGCCTTTTTGTCAGAGGCAGTGAGGCGAGTCGAAGATCGCGGATTCGCTCTTGGGAACATCGACATCACCGTTATCTGCGAGCGGCCCAAGATCGGCCCCCGGAAGGATGAGATGTGTGCAAGGATTGCAGCGATTCTGGGCTGTGAGCGAGATCAAGTGAATCTGAAGGGCAAGACCCACGAGGGTGTCGATGCCATCGGCGAAGGGAAGGCCGTGGAAGTTCATGTGGTGGCTCTGCTTGTCTCGGGCGACGAGCGGGCCAAGGATCACTCCTGATGCTTGCTGCCATGATTCTTACCGTGATGACACTGCTGGCTACTGGCGAGGCAGTCGCGCCGCCCCCAGCTGAGATCGACGCCGCCCTGCGGGCCATTGAGGCTGCTGGGGACGACCTGCACGCCTTTACGGCCACCGTCGCCTCCCGCAAGGATGATGCGCTGCTTGGCCGCAAGGATATTCGCACCGGCAGTCTGGTTTACGAGGCGAACGAGGAACAACCGAGACGATTCGCTGTCGACTTCGATGTCCGTATCGTCAACCGCCGCCGCAGCGAGGAGTCCAAGCGAATCATCTTCGACGGCAGTTGGCTCGTCGAGCGTGATGATGCCTCCAAACAGTTCATCAAGCGGCAGATTGTGGCGCCCGGGGATACTGCCGATCCAATGCGTCTGGGTGGAAGTTTCCCGCTGCCAATTGGCCAGAAGCGAGACGATGTACTGAAACGCTACTCGGTGGAATTGCTTCCGGGCGTTCCTGACACCTTTGTCGTGCCCAAGCCGGATGGCATGAACCTTGTTGGGCTGCGGTTGACGCCGCGGGAAGGCACGGTCAAAGCCAAAGATTGGTCTGCGATCGACCTGTGGTACGACGGCACGACATGGTTGCCCATCGGCGTGATTGCTACCAAGGGCAATGGTGATTGCCGCCGCATCAGGTTGACGAACATGAAACAGCACGAGACGCTTCCGGAGGCATCCAAGCAGTTGCTGTCGATCAATGAGCCGGGCGAAGGCTGGTCGGTCGATGTGCGCCCATGGACCGAATGATCAGCCCCCGCTGAGGCGGTCGTCTTCGAGCATCTTCTTCATCGATCGATCCATCAGTGTCGGTCGCAGCATGCGAAGCGCCGCGGACATGCGAACAAGACGGCTGGTCCAGACCTCGGGCACCGGCCGCTGCAGACACTTGATGATGGCGGCGGCGACCCGCTCAGGCGACTGCTGCAGGAATCTCGGTGTGTGATCGATGCTGCTGTGACCACTGTCGCGGCCACTGAGTTCGGCGGACACATCGAAGAACTTGGTGATGGTTGTGACCGGATGGACCGTGGAGACATGGATGCCGACCGGCGCAAGTTCCAGTCGCATGGCCTGACAGAAGAGATCTTGCGCCGCCTTGGTTGCGGCATATGCCCCGTGATAGGGCGGCGCGAACTTTGATACACACGACGCCGATGCCAGCAGATGGCCTCCGCGGCCGTGTTCGATCATTCGCTTGGCTGCTTCGCTCAGCAGCAGATGCGTGGCGAAGAAATTGACGTCGAAGATTTCACGCAGTTCGGCTACCGTCGTGCCGTGCGCAGTGCGGTCCAAGCCATGACCAGCGTTGGCAAATACTGCCCATGGTGGTCCGAAGGCCTGTTCGGCGGCATCAAGGAGTTCGTGTGCATGATCGCCTACTGTCACATCGATCTGAACGGCGATGCCGCGATCGAGTTGTGCGCAGATATTGTGCAGTGGCTCGATTCGGCGCCCGGCAAGCACGACGGGCATACCAGCCTTCCCGCAGGCCAACGCCGTTGCAGCGCCAATGCCGGTGCCGCCCCCCGTGATGACGATCGGCCGCCCCTCGAGTTGTACGCGCCTCGGCATCGTCAGGTCTGCAGCACACCGGTGCGGTACTCACCCTCGATCGGGAAGGTCGAGGCGATCTGCAGGGCTGCGGCGAGTTCTTCGCGGGTGCGGTGCGGCTCGATGATGCGGTCCACCCACTCGCGAGCGGCCCCATAGCGGATGTCCTGCTGCTCGTTGTAGGACGCGGTGATTGCTTCCAGAAGTTGCTTTCGCTCTTCTTCATCGACTTCTTCGCCAGCACGTTTGCGGGCGGCCAGATCGATCTGAAGCAGGGTGCCAGCCGCGCTCTTGGCACTCATGACGGCGCACCGGCTGCTCGGCCACGCGAGCGTCAGGAAGGGATCAAAGGCCCGACCGCACATCGCATAGTTGCCAGCGCCGTAGGAGCCGCCCGTGATGAGACTGATCTTCGGCACAATGCTGTTGCTCATGGCGTTCACCATCTTGGCGCCGCTTCGGATGATGCCAGCCTGCTCACTGTCTCGGCCGACCATGAAGCCAGTCGTGTCGTGCATGAAGATGATTGGGATGTGCTTTTGATTGCAGTCCATGATGAATCGCGCCGCTTTATCGGCGCTCTCGACGTAGACCACCGCCGGCATGTTCATCGCGCGAGCGGGCCCGTCTTTCCCACCAGGCATGACGCGATCGGTGAGTTTTCGCTGATTCGCCACGATTCCGCAGGGCCACCCATTGACGCGGGCATATCCACAGACGATGGAGGCGCCGAACTCGGCACGGTATTCGTTCCATGAATGCTCATCCACGATGCTCTGGAGCAACTCCACCACGTCATATTGCTGCCGCGGATCGGCTGAGAATACGTCGTACACGGCATCAGGTTCGGCCGCTGGCGGCGCCGCCTCGATGGGCGCATCCTGCATCGGCGGCGTCTTCATGTCAGCGAGCATGAGGTCACGCAGCCGCTTCAGGCAGGATTCGTCATCGGGTTCGCGGTAATCGACCGTACCCGAGATCGCGGCGTGCATTTCGGCCCCGCCGAGTTCCTCGTTGTCTACATCCTGACCAATGGCCGCCTTGACCAGTGCTGGGCCGGCGAGGTACAGGCCGCTGCCCTCCGTCATCAGGATGACATCCGAGAGCACCGGCAGGTAGCCGCCGCCGGCGACGCAATTGCCCATGATCGCGGCGATCTGCGGGACACCTGCGGCCGAAATAACGGCGTTGTTGCGAAATACGCGTCCGAAGTCATCGGTGTCGGGGAAGACGTCCTCCTGAAGTGGAAGAAAGACACCGGCGGAATCAACCAGATAAATCAGTGGCAGGTGACCGCGAAGAGCGATCATCTGAGCACGGATGATCTTTTTGCAGGTCATCGGGAAGAAAGCGCCCGCTTTCACCGTGGCATCATTGGCGACGATCATGCACAGGCGGCCACCGACTGGGGCGATGGTTGTGACAACACCAGCTCCGGGTGCGCCGCCATACTGCTCGTACATGCCCCACGCGGCGAAGAGGCCGCACTCGAAGTTGTGGCCCCCCGGATCGATTAGGTGTTCGATGCGCTCCCGCGCGGTCAATCGACCATGACGATGCTGCCTGGCGATACCACGCTCACCTCCACCGAGCCGGATGTCGGCGGCGTTGCTCAGATACTCATCAGTCGCGGCGCGGAGTTCGCAGGGTGGGGTTGTCATCGGGGCGTTCAGGATACCGCTTGCTAGTCGGCGCGGCGAACTCGCAACTTAATGACCCGCGTCGGCTCGGCCTCCAGCACCTGGAAGTCGAGTTGTTCTTCGCAGAATGATTCGCCGACCGCCGGGACATGGCCGATTCGGGCGGTAAACCAACCGCCGACGGTGTCGTACTCGTCGTCCTCGGGCAACTCGGAATCTACGATTTCATTGAAGTCATCGATGTGGAAGCGGCCGTCCACTTCCCATACGTCCTCGCCGACCGCGTGCAAGACGGGCTCATCCTCGTCGTCGTCACCCTCATGCTCGTCGTAGATCTCACCGACAATCTCTTCCAGCACATCTTCGATCGTGGCGAGCCCGGCCGTACCACCGTACTCATCAACAACAATGGCCATGTGTACTTCGGCTTGTTGAAAATCAGCGAGCAGATCGGCGACCGGTTTGGTTTCTGGGATGACGATGGGCCGGCGGAGCAGGGGGCGGAGTTGAAACTTCGAGGCATCTTCGCCAAGGAAGGGGATGAGATCCTTGACGTACAGAATGCCCGCGATGTGATCGAGGTCTTCTTCGAAGACTGGTATGCGAGAATGTCCTGCGCTCAGGATGAACGCGCGGATGACATTGAGGTCATTCGTTATTTCGATACCTTCGATGTCGGTGCGGGGCGTCATGACCTCACCAACGTCGGTTGTCGTGAAGTCGAAGACATTTTCGATCAACGTCTTGGCTCCCTCGGCCAGTTCACCTTCACGCTGTTTGGCTTCGATACTGCGAAGCAGTTCGGCCTCCGCTTCGCCGGACCGACCGTTCTGCTGGAGAGTCGCTCCACTCAGTCGCTTGACCACCTCGTTGACGAAGGCCGACACCCATATGAGCAGTGGTGAGACGAAGGCGGCAATGCGGATGATCCAGAGGCATCCTTGCAGCAGGCTACCACCGGCCCAGCGCGCGATTGCCGGCGCGATGATGGAACTGCCCAGCCAGAGTATCGGGGCTGCCGAAATGCCCGCCGCGAACATCCGCCCTCCCCAGTCCGAGACAGCCGAGGGGCTCCATCCAGCCAAAGCCGTGACCCAGACCGCGAGAAAGATCACTTGGAGGCAGCAGGCCAGCAGCGCCATCACATCCGCAGCGCCCTCGATGCGGGCGTCCAGATGTACGCGCAGCGAGTTGCGTCCGGTCTTTTCCAGATGTGCAGTCAGTTCGGATCGTGGCCCGTTGCGAAGAGCACGCTCCAAGGCTGTACACCATGATGCGAGGAACAACGCAATCAATGCGAGGAACGTAATCATGGTTTTCGCTCTTCCGACATGTACACCCGCGCGTGTCCGATCACGGCGAGCAGGCGATCTTCTTCGGCGTGCATGGCAGCAGCAGTTGTTTCATCGTGATCGTCGAATCCACAGCAGTGCAGCAGGCCGTGTACGACGTACAACAGCAACTCATCATCAGCCGAATGGCAGTGGGCTTGGGCAGCGCGGTCAGCCTCATCCAGGCAGATTGCGATATCCACATCGATCGGCCCCTCTGTGGATGCTTCGAAGGTGATGACATCGGTGGATGTGTCAAGACCGTGCCACCGCGTGTGCAGGTCGATCATGGCCGCGTCATTGATGACGCTGATATCGACTCGCGCCATGCCGCGTGGCAGCAGCGGCAGGATTTTCTCGACGTGCTCGGTCAGCGCAGCAATGCGGCGCTTGCCGAGAAGGCTCGAGCAAATGGTCAGGCCGGTGGGTTCTGGTGCGGGGCGAGGCGTCCGTTCAGGGGGGACGTCGCCCTCGGCCGACGAGCCAGGCTCGTCTTGGTCGTCGCATCCTCGTATGGGCTGCGAACTACAGGGGGTATTCATCGGTGTGTTCCGTGCGGCGGGCTGGAAGGGGCCTCGCTGCGTCTCCTCGATATGTTCTAGACGATCGCTCAGCCTACCTTGCCGGGCGGGTGTGGGCCACCTCAAAGGTCAGGATGGGGCTCCTGCCACGGCGGTGGCCGCTGTAGAGCGGATCCGGGCCTCGAAATCTGGTCGAAATTTTTCGACGATGGTTCGGGTGGACCAACTGGTCCCATCGGCGAGTCCACAGATCGTGGTGCCGGGCATGGAGCCCATCGAACCCGCCACTTCGGTCAGCAGATCGAGATCTCCTGGCCGCGCCTCGCCGCGTTCAATCTTGAGGAGCAGTTTGTAGACCCACTGCGAGCCCTCGCGGCAGGGTGTGCATTGACCACAGGACTCGTTCTTGAAGAAGCGGGCGATGTTGCGGGCCACCATCACCATGTCTGTGCCTTCGTCGAACATGATCGGACAGGCCGTACCGAGGCCCATGATGCCGTACTTGTGGCCGATGTCGAAGTCGAGTTCGGCGCCGAACTCACTGCCGTCGAGTACACCCATGCTTACGCCGCCGGGGATGCAGGCTTTGTAGGCACGTCCACCCTTCATGCCTTGGCAGTAGTCATCGCTTTCGATGATGTTCTGAATCGACGTGCCGAGGCCGACCTCGTACACGCCGGTTCGGTTGACATGCCCGGAGACGCCGACCAGTTTGGTGCCGTATGAGGCGGGCTGTCCGATGGTCGACTCGACGCCGAGGCTGGTATACCAGTCTGCGCCGCGTTGGATGATGTCTGGCACAGCCGCGAGCGTTTCGACGTTGTTGACGATCGTGGGGCGGCCAAAGAGCCCCTTGATTGCCGGGAAAGGCGGCTTGATGCGCGGCCAGCCACGTTTGCCTTCGATGGCCTCGAGCAAGGCGGTTTCTTCGCCGCAGATGTAGGCACCGGCACTTCGGTGCAGGTGACAGTCGACCGAGAAGTTCACCTCGCCTTTGAGCAGACCCTGCGGCCCGAAGATGCCCAGTTCATAGGCCTCTTCAATGGCCTTCCGCATGGTGACGGCTTGCTGGCGATACTCACCGCGGAGAAAGAAGTAGGCCGTGTCCAGTCGGCATGCCCAGCATGCGATCGCAACACCTTCGAGAATCATGTGTGGGTCAAAGTCAACGAGCAGTCGGTCTTTGAAGGTGCCCGGCTCGGCTTCGTCGCAGTTGACGGCCAGATATCGCCTTCCGCCGTCGGGCTCGGGCAGGAAGCCCCACTTGACCCCTGCGGGAAAGCCAGCCCCGCCGCGGCCGCGCAACTGTGCTTCCTTGACGGTCTGGATGACATCGCTCGGGTCCATCGAAATGGCCTGCCGCAGCGCCTCGTATCCGCCGGTCTTGATGTACTGCTCGCCCGTGATCCGCACCCGCTCAGCAGGGTTGCCCCACGGCCAGGTCGGGATGCGTTTGGTCAGCACCGGTTCAGTCAGAAACATCGTCATCTTTCCTCGTGGTGGGCAATTCGATCTCGTCGATGGTGGTGCGGCGAAGCGTGACACCGTCTTCGGTCCGCTCTTCGACAGTGCGGGAAACTTCCTGCCGCGTGTCTTCTTCGGCGGGCGTGCGGACGCCCTTGATGATGTGTCCGGCAAATTCGCCGAGACATCGCATCAGTGGTTTGCGTTTGGCGGCCATCACGTTGAGAGCCGATCGATGACTTGATCGATGGCCGAGATGGTCAGGTCGTCATAGCGATCATCGTTGACCAGAGCGGTTGGGGCCGTGTCGCACGAGCCGATGCACTCGAGCGCCATCAGTGTGAACTTCCCATCTTCAGTTGTCTCATGCGGCTCGATACCGAGACGATTACGGATATGGTCAAGAATGGCTTGATGGCCACAGGCTTCGCACGCGATCGATTGGCAGATGGCGATGATGTGCTTGCCAACCGGGTGCGTGTGGTATTCCTCATAAAAGGTGGCTGTGTCAAGCACCTGTGAAGGCTCAAGTTCAAGGAAGGCTGCGATTTCCTCCATCGCCTGTCCGGGAATCCAGCCGTAGCGACGCTGCACATCGTGCAGAATCGGCATGAGCGCGCCGTGGAGCGTTTCGTACTTGGGAAGAATGTCATTGCGGTACTCGGCAAGCATCTCTTCGCCCAGGTACGGCTCGCTGCGACGCGGGATTTCCATGGTTGCAGATGGTTTGACGGTCCAGGCCATCGTTGTCCTCCTAGCGGTCCAACTCGGCCGCGATGACATTGATCGAACCCAAGATGGCGACGAAGTCGGCCAGTTGGTGTCCCTCAAGCATACGCGCAAACGTCTGGTAGTTGATGAACGAGGGTGCTCGAACGCTGACTCGCCACGGCGTTCGGCCGCCACCTGACACGATGAAGAAGCCGTATTCGCCATTTGGCGCTTCCATCGCGGCGTATACCTCGCCGATCGGAGCCTCGAGACCTCGGTTTGACATGATGAGTTCAAACTGCTGGATGGTTCCCTCGATCGAGCCGTACACATCGGACTTGCGAGGAAGAACCGCCTTGCCTTCCGGGTCGACGTTGATGGGGCCAGCGGGGATGTGGTCGATCAGTTGCTTGATGATGCGAGATGACTGCTTCATTTCCTCAAGTCGCACCAGATAGCGGCACAGGCAGTCGCCATCTTGGGCGATCGGAACATCGAACTCAACAGCGTCGGCACCATCGCCGTCCCAGTTGTCCGCGTAGCAGAGGTTGGGGTCGTCCTTGCGGAGGTCGCGGGCCACGCCCGATGCGCGAGCGAGTGGACCGGTGAGCGACCAATTTGTGGCCTCTTCGGCTGTCAATATGCCTACGCCTTTGACGCGATCGATGAAGATTCGGTTGCGGTTCAGCAGCGTCTCGATATCGGTGATGGCCTTGGGCAGGCGAACATCGAGGAAGTGGTGGATCATCTTCTTGAAGATGTCCTCATCCGGGATATCTCGAACGACCCCCCCGACACGGGTGTAGTCCGGGTGGAACCGCTGTCCGGTCAGAAAGTCGATGATGTCGTAGATGAACTCGCGTTCGTTGAAGCCGTAGAGGAAGCCGGTGAAGGCACCGAGGTCGAGCGCAGCGGCGCCGACGCAGAGGAGGTGTCCCTGAATGCGGCCGAGTTCCATCAGAATGGTGCGAAGCACCTTGCACCGGGGTGTCAGTTCGATATCGAAGAGTTTCTCAACGGCGTTGTGCCAGATGATGTCGTTGCAGATCGGCCCGACATAGTCCGTGCGACTGGCAACGCAGACGAACTGATTCCAACTCTGGTGCTCGCCGAGTTTCTCGAAGCCGCTGTGTAGATACCCGATATGCGGTGTCGCCCGCACCACCCGCTCGCCATCGAGTTCGAGCACCACTCGCAGAGTCGTATGCGTCGCAGGGTGCTGCGGTCCGAAGTTCAATACCCATCGATCACCGGCTTCGGGGCGGTTCTTGAGGTAGTCCACATCATCGACGTCGACGTCCCAAGGGGCTGCGGGTGTAAGCGTGTAGGGCATGGAACCGGGCAGTATAAAGGTGCGGGGGCCGGAAGTTGGAGTTGCTCACCAGCCCTCTCTGCTGCTCAGCCGCTCGGGAGTCAGGCCCCGGTACCCGACCCCCTCCGCTGCCATCACAAGAGCACTGGATTCGGTATCGGCGAGTACACGACGGTGCAGTTGGAGATCGTGCCGGTGCGGAGTTTGCCATACTCGTCGAGAATCTCGCAGACCTCACCGTTGCGGGCGCAGCCTCCGAGGCCGTTGCACCGGGATGTGATGGTCTCCGAGAATCCACCACCGCTACAGGTGCAGATGCACATGCAGCGATGTGTTGGCGTCAGACCCCCATCATCACCGATCCACAGGGATTGCCCGCTCGGGATCTGAATGAGTTCGCCCTCTGCACTCAGTATGAAGATGGTCGAGTCGCCGAGGTTGTTCAGTGTCCCACGCGCGATGGTCTCGCCGGCTTGAAGATGCCTCGGGCCAAGCCGCCCTTGCCCGTCACAGAAATCGCCAAGGGCCTCCAGGGGTGGTTGCAGGGCAGCATCACCTTCGGCGGGCGCGTGCCAAGTGACTGCAATCTCGATCGGCGCCGCATGAATCTCGTGAATGACGATCGGTGGCGCGGTGATGCCTGAGCAGGGATCGATCGCAGCCCCATCCAGACCGCCGCTGACGAGCACAAGAATTGTTGCAGTGAACATCAGAAAGCCTCCAAGTAAAGACCGGCCCAATTGCCGAGCCGCGGGACGCTACCTGACGATTCACCCACTTCCGCCAACCACTGCCAAAACGCATCACACCCGAAAGATTGCGCCCATCTTTCGACCCATCAGAGCCGAAGCACCGACGAGTGTGACGGCGAGCAACGCCATCGCCCACACGCCCATAGCGCTGGCAATGCCGGGACCGTCGCCGAGCCGTTCAAAGAGGACGTAGATGGCCTTGGTGATCGGATAATCCGACTCACGCTGCGCGAGGATGAGCGAGTCGCTGACTTCGAGCATGGCAAATGAGAAGGCCAGCAGTCCGCCGGCGATCAAGTTTGCCGTAATCAGCGGGATCACGACGGTGCGAATCGCCCGTGTGCGGGAAGCGCCGAGGTTCAGCGCCGCCTCCTCGAGTTCGCCGCTGGTCTGCTCCAGCCCCGCCACGGTTGATCGGACGATGTAGGGAAGCCGCCGCACCGCGTAGGCGATCACAAGCAGCAGCATCGGGTTCGGGTTGGCCCCGACAACGCTGATGAAACCCTCGAGCGGGTCATCCTTGCCGAAGGGCCAGCGGAGCGTCATGGCGACGTAGCCAAAGGCCATGACCAGCCCAGGCACGGCCAGTGGCAGCATTGCGAGTGCATCAACCAGCCCGCGGCCTCGCACTTTGACGCGGACGATCAGGTATCCGATCGCCAGCCCAGCGATCAGGTCGATGCCGATTGCGATGGACGAGTACGCAAGTGAATTGCGGATCGATCCACTCGCAAGTGGATGCGAGAGAGCGGTTTCGTAATTGTGTCCCGTCCACTGTGTGGGCACGATGCTGTCGTACCAAGCTCCCTCGACCGAGAGTGATGCGAGCACCACACTGATGTGCGGGAGCATCGCGGCAAAGGTGACTCCGGAGAACAGGGCGATCGCAGCGATACTGCCGCCCTTGCCGAGTTTTCGCGGAACAGAGCGGATGGATGCCTTGGCGTACATCGTGCTGGCGCGGCCACCAAGAAAGACCTTGCCGATCAGATAGATTCCGGCTGCGACGATCAACAGCACAGCCGTGAGCGCATAGGGCTGCGTGGAGCCTTCCATTTCCTTGATGCCGTTGAATATCTGCACCGGCGTGACCTGCTGATAGTCGAACATCAGCGGTGTGCCCAGTTCGGTGAACGACCAGATGAAGACGATGGTGCCGCCCGCAAAGAGGCCCGGTCGAATCAGCGGCATGACGATCTGACGCAGCCGTCGCCATGCCGAGGCGCCGAGTCCCGAGGCTGCTTCCTCAAGGGCGGGGTCGAGATTGGCCAGTGCCGCCGCGGCGTTGAGATAGATGATCGGATACAGGTGCAGGGCCTCGATGAGTACGATCGCCCAGAAGCCGCCGTGTCCGACGAAGTCCACTCCCCGATCGGTCAGCCCAAGCCAAATGAGAAATTCGCTGATCGCCCCGTGCCGGCCGAGCAGGTGATGCAGGCCGATTGCGCCAACGAAGGGCGGCAGGATGAGTGGCACCAGAATGACCGCGTTGAAGGCGGCCTTCCCCGGAAAGTCGCACTTGACCGATACGAGGGCCAGCGGAATCGAGATGAGCAGGGCGGCTGTTGTCGTGAAGACTGCGATGCCCAGCGCGTTGATCAAACCGATGCGGGTAGACGGGTCTTTGAGAACCGTCAGCACGTGATGCAGCGTGAAGCCGCCGTCCTTCCCCTCGAAGCCAACGGCCACCGTGAGCCAGATCGGGTAGATCAGGAAGAGCGCAAAGCCCAACAGCACAAGGGCGAGCAAGAGATAGGACCCAAACCGGGCGCGTCGCATGGCTGGCATGGTAGTGCAGCAGAAATAAGGTCAGGTACTGCCCCCGGGGATGGGGCGGGGATCACCCACAACAGTTCATCTGTGGCAATGGTCCCGGGGCGGCCACGGAATTCTTCTACGGTTCAGAGTGCGAGCCAGGCATCAATCAGAAGAGAGAGATCGACCGCGTCAACAATGCCCGAGCCATCCAGATCGGCTCCGCAGAGATCGCACGATCCCCACCGCATCAGCAGTTCCAGCAGATCGAGCACGCCGATGGACGCATCGCCATCCACATCGGCATCGATGACCGGATCGCTGCCATACCACGCGATGCCCACGGGAATGTCGTTGCCCCCGGAATCACCATCGGGGCGCGTGATCTGCAGGATGTACCGTCCCGGCTGCAGGCCGGTGATGGAGAGGTGTTCGACGTTGTCGACGGTGCTGCGGCTTGCGATGTTGCCGCCGTCGAAACTGTCTACCCCGCGGATGCCGTACAGCGTGGAGATCTCGCCGTCTGCGGTCAGCCGCAGCAGTTCCAGATCCATGTCGGCGAGGGTGAAACCAGCGAAGCTGTTCGCAACGACGCGGTTCCAAGTGATGAGGGCAGAGAATTCAGCAGTGGTTCCAGCCGACTCGATGAGCCACGAACGCTGCTCATCGGGTGAAATGGTCTCCAGCGACCATCCCGCCTGTCCAGCAGGGGCTTCACCAGAGGCCGCGCCCGGCTGCTGTCCTGCAGACATCACCAGATGCGATCGGTTCACGTCGAGGTGTCCGGCGCCGACGGTGGCATCTAGTGGGCGATCGGTCAGCCCCCGGTCGTCTCCGTCCTCTACTGCGTTATTGGTCCATGTCTCCCCAGACACACCATTGTGAATGGCCGAGGCCATGAGGATCGCCTTGACGACCTCTGGGGATTCAGCTTCGACCGGGAGCGATTCGTCATCGCGTACTTGCTGCACGAGCATGGCGGCGGCAGCCGAAATGGTGGCCGTTGTCTCACTGGTCAAGAAGAGCGGCCCGGTGATATCGGGTTTCATCCGCCCTGCGCCGTCATAGCCCCCCGGCACATCGCCCGACGCGTGATCGCCGTCGCGGCGTCCCACGGAGATGGTGTTGAAGCCATAACTGAGCAGGGGCTGTTGGTCGGTTCCGTTGTTGAGCCCTACGACCACGATGACATCATCTCGTGAAACCACCCAGTCCAAGCGGCGGAGCAGGTCATGGTCGGCTGCAGTATTTCCAGTTGTTCCCACCCAAGCGTGATTCCAGATTTTCTGAGCACCCATGGCTTCATCGGGCGGTGTTCCGGCCCCCTGTCCAGAGTGCATGTAGCCGACGGCCTTCCAACTGTTGACGGTCCAAGCATTGATGAATGTAATTCCCGGCGCAAGTCCCTCTTCGAGGCTATAGCACACGCGTCCAACCATAGTGGCATGGCTTGACGGTGAGCCGGTACCGCCCGAGCGTTTGGCAATGAACTTTCCGTCGAACTCCGCGGGAATCGACGAGTTGTCGAATGCCACGTAGTGGCCGTTCCCATCGGCGGCCTCGACTTGTCCAATGATGACATCGGTGCCATCCGGTACGTTCTCAGTGCCGATTCTCGCTGCCAATTCGGTCCATCCGCACCAGTCGCGGTAGTCGGCACGCGTGTCGGCGACAAAGACCGCCACGGAGACCGCAGCAAGCAGGCATTTGTTCATGACCAGGCCCCGAGCATTGCCAGCAAGTCGTTTACGCCCACGAAGCCGTCACCATCGAGATCCTCCGGACATCCGGAGCACTCACCCCAGGCGGCGAGGAGTTGCAGCAGATCATCGACGCCGACAAGCCCATCGCCGTTGATGTCGCCGAAGACGCCATCGACAATGTCACTGGAGTACCAAGCGAGCGCCACATCGGCGGCGCCGCTTGCGCAGCGAAGCTGCAGGATGTAGTCGCCCGGTTCCAACTCCAGCAGGTACAGGTGCTCGACGTTGTCGACCGTGCTGAGGCTCGCGACGTTGCCGGCAAGCCACGCGGTTTCATTGCCGATGAGCGAAACGGGCGTGCCAGACTCGAGGCGGAACAGTTCAAGGTTGATATCGGCCAGCGTGAAACTGCTGAAGTTGTCGGCGACATCACGATTCCATGTCGCCAGCGCCGAAAACTCGGCGGCACCTTCCGGCATGGTGAATCGCAGGTTCCGCTGCTCGCTGCTGGCGAAGGTATCGAAGGACCAGCCGTGCTGCGTGGCAAGGGGGGCGGCGCCGACTTCCGGGCTGCCGTCGGTCTGCCCTCCAGCAAAGATCATGTGGGCGCGGTTGACATCGAGGTGACCGGCGCCGACCAGTTCGTCCAGTGGGCGGGCGGTCGATCCGCGGTCTGGTCCGCTCTCAGGGGCGTTGTTGTTCCAGTCGAGGCCCGAGCCGCTCGGTCCGCTATGAGTGGCGGATGCCATGAGGACAGCCTTGAGGGTCTCAGAGGCTTCCCCTTCATCCGGCAGCGCAGGGTCATTGCGAACCATCTCCACGAACATCGCGCCTGCAGCGGCAATGGTCGGGGTCGCCTCGCTGGTAGTAAAGAGCGGCCCGGTGATATCGGGCTTCATGCGTCCAGCCCCTTCGTAGGGAGCGGGCACATCACCCCATGAGTGATCGCCGTCGCGGCGTCCCACGGAGATGCTGTTGTAGCCGTAACTGAGCAGCGGCTGTTGGATGGTTCCATTGTTGAGGCCAACCGTGACCAGCACATCATCACGTCCAACAACCCAGTCCACGCGACGCAGGGCATCGTGGTCGTTATTCGTCGAGCCGAAGGAACCGACCCACGAGTGGTTCCAGATCTTCTGATCGCCCATCGGGCCATCGGGCGGAGTGCCACCTCCGGAGCCGACGTGGAGGTACCCGCCTTGAAGCCAATTGTTGACCTCGTAGCAGTTGATGAACCAGACGCCCGGCGCGAGCGAGTTGGTGAGTCCGTAGTACTTCTTGGCAACCATCGTGGCGTGGCCGGACGGGGTGGTCGATCCGCCTGAGCGGCGAATAAGGTACTTGCCGTCGAAGTCCGGCTCGTCGCCATCGGGCATGTAGTGGCCGCTGCTGTTGGGTGCCTCGACCTGTCCAACGATGACGTCGGCCCCGGTTGGGACATTCTCAAGGCCGATCCGATCGACCAATTCGGTCCATCCGCACCAGTCGCGGTAGTCCGCCGAGGCGGCGGTACTCAGGATTGCGGCCGCTGTCGCGGCAAGGGGCCATCGCATGGGTGATTCTCTCTCGCCAATAGGCTTCCGAACGCCTCAGGGTACCACCAAGGCGGTGGCGTGCAAGGGCGAGTCTGGTGGACTCACCCGGCGGTTGAGGCAGGGTCTACTTGGGTGGGCTGGTCCACTTGCAACGCTTCCTGGATGGCCGAGAGCAGCCCCCGTTCTGCGTTTCGGTCGCGGCTGGTCGGGATCCACAGCGTGCCGGCCGGCGGCTGTTCCCAGACCCGATCATGGCCCACTCGCCGTGGTTTCGCAGAGAGCCTGGGCGTCCATGTGCTTCGCATGACATTGGGGCTGTGTCCATGTTCGACGAAGACCCACACCCGCAGGTCAAGCGGCTCGGCCGCCGTGGTGAGATCGGTCGTCTCGGCGGCTCCGAGGTAGTCAGGGCGGCGAAGATCGGCTCGCTCAGAGTGAGCGAGTCCGGCCGCGCGAACGGGGCGAAATTCGACCCGAACCCGCGTTCTGGTCTTGGAGAGGGTATTTTCAACGATCGTGCTCATGTCCATGGTGTTCAGACGCCATGGGTCGATCAAGGAGCCGCTCTGCGTCGGTCCTGATTCGATGACGCCGCTGCGACGATCCATGAGTTCCGGCTCCCACCCGCGATCTCGGACCAGTTCAACCGCCGTTGAGAAGGCCTCCTGATACTCCTGAGGTTCGATTGTGAGGATTTCAGGCCCATGGATACCCGAGCACCCTGCCACAGCCCCTGTGAGAGCCAAAGCGGCGATGGTACGGATGCGGGGAGGGGTCATACGGGCTTGGAGTGTAGCCATTCCGAATGGATCTGCTTGGCCGGCATTGACGAATCAAATGGGGCGTGTACTGTGGGAATGGGGCCGCTGAGGCGAATTTCTCGGTTGGCGAGCAGGAAGAGGACCACTGCGCGATGAATTTGGCCAGGATTTTGCCTGTTGCTGTCATGCTGTCATGCGTCTGGCCAGCTCTCGCCGAGCAGGTTCAGGTGCCGACCACCCATGAGGACTTCTTTCAGCCCGGTACGCAGCCTGAGCCTGCGGGCATGCAGGCCTTCGAGGTATCGATCTTCACGTGTACGAACTGCCACCGGTTCGAGGACGATGACAACCCGGACGAAATGACGGCTCCGTACGAAAACTGGTCGCTGAGCATGATGGCCCAGTCCGTTCGCGACCCGGTTTGGCAGGCTGCGGTGACGATCGCCAATCAGGATGCCGCGGGCGCGGGCGAATACTGCATCCGCTGTCACGCGCCGATGGGGTGGGGGAGTGGCCGCAGCACGACGGGCAACCTCGATGACCTGTGGGTGCCGGATGACACTGATGGCGTGTCATGCAACTTCTGTCACCGCATGGTCGATCCAGTGCTCTCTGCCGAGAATCCGGTCGAAGATGCGGACATCCTGCAGGCGCTGGTGGACGCAGGCACGTATCCGGACCCTGCACATCCCGGAAACGGACGATTCATCTTCGACCCGATCGATACTCGCCGCGGTCCACTTGGCGATGTCGTCATCAACATGCACGGTGCTTCTCAGATTCTGTATTCCCCGTTTCACTCTGAAGCCGCTGCGTGTGCTTCATGCCACGATCTGGCAAACCCTGTATTCACGTGGGACGACACAACGCAGGCATATGAACTCAACGCTATGGATGCCGCGCACCCGACGCAAAACGTCTATGAGATGTTCCCCGAACAGCGGACCTTCAGCGAGTGGCTCAACAGCGATTTCGCCAGTACGGGCGTAGCGTTCCCGGATGGCCGCTTCGGCGGTGATGGACACCCGGACGGAGTGATGCGTTCCTGTCAGGATTGCCACATGCCCAAGACGCATGGCGCCAACTGCGTTTGGTGGTCAAATCCCGACATCGGCACCCGTGACGACATCGATATCCACGCTTTCAGTGGCGGCAACACGTGGGTGATCGGCGCGGTGCATGACCTATATGAACCGTACTACACCGGTCTCAGTGACGAGGCGGTCAATATCTCCATGCAGCGGACGGCCGACATGCTCGCCGCCGCGAGCGACATGGATGTGAGCCAGAGCGATTCGCAACTTGATATTCGCGTGACCAACTGGTCTGGCCACAAGTTGCCCACCGGCATGCCCGAGGGACGACGGATGTGGCTCAATGTGCAGTACCTCGACGGGGATGGTCTGGTGATCGAAGAGCGAGGCGGTTATGACTGGGCGACCGCGACGCTTGATGAAGCGAGCACACAGGTCTGGCAGTGCAAACAAGGCGTATCCCAATCGGTTGCGGATGCTGCTGGCGTGGATGCCGGGCCTTCGTTCCACTTGGTGCTGTGCAACGAGATCGTCATGGACAATCGCATTCCACCCGTTGGCTTCACCAACGCCGGGTTCGAAGCGATTCATGCTGCGCCTGTGGGGGCGACGTATGCCGACGGCCAACACTGGTCAGACACAATCTTTTCCATACCAGTCGGCGCTGAACAGGCGGTGGTGACGCTGTATTTCCAGACGACGACCCGCGAGATGATGGAGTTTCTTCGCGATGCCAATGTGACGGACACCCGCGGCCAGATCGCCTACGACGCCTGGGTCGCCCGTGGCATGTCGGCACCTGTCATCATGGACTTGACGGCGATTTCCCTTGACCCTGTCACCGGTATTCCCGGTGATCTTGATGGTGACGGCGTGGTCGGTGTCGATGATCTGCTGAATCTTCTTGGTGCTTGGGGCCCGTGCAGTGGCTGTCCCGCCGACATCAATGGCGACGGAACGGTTGGCGTCGATGATCTGTTGATTATGCTTGCAAACTTCGGGTAGTCCATTCTGCTCTTGCGGTGGGGTACGTCATGGATGCGGCCACAGGCTGAGCGGCAGCCGCTTCTCGCAGGTACCAGCCGCAAACGGACAGATCTGATACTTGACCCCGTACAATCTCGCACCATGCCCATCACCACCTCCACCACCCACCTTCTCGGCTTGCGGCACATGTCCCGCGACCGACTGATCGGATTGCTGGAATCGGCGGCGACCTTTCTGCCGATCGTGCGAGGTGAGGCATCAGGACACGATCAACTCGCCGGCTGCATCATCGCCAACCTTTTCCTCGAAAACAGCACCCGAACCCGCGTCTCATTTACAGTCGCGGCGCACCGACTCGGAGCGAACACGGTGGACCTGCTCGGCTCGACCAGCAGCACGAGCAAGGGCGAGACGCTGATCGACACAGCCCGCAACGTGGCGGCCATGGGTGTTGATGCGATCGTCGTGCGATGCTCGGCAAGTGGCGGGGCGCACCTGATTGCCGAGCATGTGTCGATGCCGGTCATCAACGCGGGTGACGGCACGTGCGAGCATCCAACACAGGGCCTGCTCGACACATTGACGCTTACACAGTCACTCGACACCATCGATCTAACAGACCGCACCATCGGCATTGTCGGCGACATCGGCAACAGCCGCGTCGCCCGCTCGGCGGCGTATGCCATGACATGCCTCGGGGCCGACGTCGCGCTGATCGGCCCTCCCGGAATGGTTCCCACCACTTTCGAGGCCTTAACCGACGACCTCGACAGCGAAGGTCGCGGACAGATCCGCGTCTGCCACGACTTTGATGAGGCCATTCCCATCCTTGATGCGGCCATGATGCTGCGTGTCCAGTTCGAGCGTGGCAGCGCGGTCACCAGCGACTACGCGGCGCAGTTCGGGCTGAGCGAAGCGCGTGCGTCGCGACTTCCAGCCGATGCCGTTGTCATGCATCCGGGGCCGGTGAATCGTGGCTTGGAGATCGATACGGAAGTCGCAGATGGCCACCAAAGTCTCATCATGCAGCAGGTGACCTGTGGTGTTGCCGTGCGAATGGCGGTTCTCATGGAACAACTTGGCCCGCATGTGTGATGGAGTTTGTGCCTGTGCCACACAACTTCTCAGCGGGAGATCGCAGAGCAGGCGTCCGGCTCTACACTGATTCGCCCAAGCAGATCAACACGGACCCCAGTTGACGAGCATCGCGAGGAGGTCGCTGATTCCGACCGTGCCATCGCCATCAATGTCACCCGCCGTGTCATCGGTGCCCCATAGTCCCAGAAGCGCTTGGAGATCGTATAGATCCACGACGTCGTCGAGGATTCCGATGTCACCAGAGCATCCTTCGCATTCATCGAGCATTGAGTTGCCGCCTTCGTCGGTCCACTCGCCGCTGATGTGATCCGGAAGGTTGTGGCAAAAAACCGAATCTGAAATTACGGGTTCAGCATTGCCGGCAGCGTGAATCGCACCTCCGGTAATGAAGGCGAAGTTGTCTCCAAAGAAGCAATCAGTGAGTACGGGGCTGCTGATCGAACTGTAGAGCCCGCCGCCAGTGTCGGATTCGTTCTCCGTCCAAGTACATTCATTGAAGGTGGGGTCTGCTCGATGGAGGTACACACCGCCGCCTCGCTCAGCGGACGTGTTGTCGGTGATGATGCAATTGGTGAAAGTGGGCGAACTACTTCTGCAGAAGATGCCTCCGCCCCAACCAGGCGAAGCACCGCCGGTGATGGTGAACCCATTGATGATGGTTTCGGCGGTTTCGTTTTGGGTACACACTATGACGGGGCGGAGTTTTTGTCCGTCAATAATTGTGGACTCCGGTCCTTCACTCGAGCGGAGCTCAATGCTCAGCCCGCTTGTGTTGATGACTTCCAAATCAAAGTCCAAGTCCGTGGCGGTATAGGTGCCGGGCGATACGAGAATCACATCACCATCCGATGCAGATGCGATGGCGTCCTGAATCGTTGGAAACTCATCCGGGACAAGCAGGTAGGCTTCACATGGATTGACCGTGCAATCAGTTCCTTCTCCCTGCCAATCGCCACTGCAGCCCGCTTCAGTGGTGAGCGAGCAATCGGACCCATGACAGCACGCGCCGGATGGATCGGGATCGATGCATGGGTTTTGATCACAGTTGGTTTCGGCTCCATACCAGGTGCCTTCGCAATCATCCAATTTCGTGATCGAACAGACATCGTCGACGCAGCAGGCGCCGACGGGGGCGCACGGGTCGTCATCACACGTGGTGTCTTCTCCAAGCCACGTGCCACTGCACTGAAGTTCGATCGTGATTGAGCAGGTGTAATCGATGCAGCAGGCCCCGAGCGGCTCGCCTGTGCCGCATGGTTCTCCCTCACAATCGGTGCCTCCGCCGAGCCAGGTGCCGCCGGCCTGGTCGCAGTTGGCTTCGCTGGTCACAGAGCAGTCAGCTACGACACAGCATCCGCCGGTGGGCACGATCTCGTGCTCATGCAGAGCTGAATTGTGGACTTGAGCCGGGCCGGATGAATTCGGGGTCTGCGCGATGCAGATGTAGGTCACCTCGTCGAGGTTCGCGAGGCTCTCGCCAGAGAGGGTGAAAGTATGCGTCCACGCATGGCTCTCGCCCGCAGCCAGCGTGACGTCGAAACTGTTTGCAGCCTGCCGCACCGTATTGAACTGAGCCTCACTGGGTTCAGGCCAGCCGGTCTGGTCGTAACACTGGATCAACTGGATTCGAATCGTCTTGCCCTCGCCGTCGGCATCAACAGCGACCTCACCGGAGATCTGGTACTGCGATTCGGTAAGTGCTTCGCCCTGCATATTCAGCGATACGTCGGTCGGACGTGCCAGACACTCGTCGACTCTGCTGTCGAGTTGCTCGTAATTCACCTCAACCGAACCATATGAGCCAGCCATCTCGTTCCAGCCATCAGACCACACCGTGGGATAGCCTCCCACGCCGTAGAACGACAACCGTGAGTCACCCCACGCGGTCGTATAGGCATCGCCGCCGTGAACCATGAGTGCAATGAGATCGTCAGGGCGATCCAGTTGTAGGTTGTACAGAGCTTCAGCGACGAGGGGGCAATATGTGCACCACGTGGCAGTGAACTCTTCGCAGATCACGAGGCGTTGGGCGGGCTCTGGCTCGCCGCACGGATCTCCCTCGCAGTCGGTGCCGTCGCCGAGATAGGTGCCGTCGGCATCCCTGCAATCGTTTTCGGTGATCACAGAGCAGTTGATGTCGTCGCAGCAGCCGCCAACGGGCTCAATGGGCTCGCATGGATCGTCCGCACAATTGGTTCCATCGCCCAGCCACGTGCCGCCGCCGTTGTCACAGGTATCTTCGGCGACGACAACACACACTGTTTGGATGCAGCAGGCACCAACTGGTACCTCGGTACAGTCGCCCAAGACATCGCAGGAGGTGCTGTTGAACAGGTTGTTCATCTGAGTTCGATTCTGCGGATGGAAACTGAGGCTGATGTTGGTCATTCCGCCAGGGCAGAGGTGGCAGTAACTCATAATGGTGCCGAGATGGGCATCCGTGCAGTCGTCAAAGCCGCAGCCATCTATGCCAAGTTCATGTGTATGCTCGCATCCAAAGTTGTGTCCGAGTTCATGGGCCATGACGACGAGGTCCCAGTTCTGCCAATGGTTGTCCTGCAGCGGATAGGGAAATATTCCGTCGAGCGAACCCGATACGGCATAGCCCTGAGTGGGATTGCAGAGCACGCTGAGCCAAGCGAGCCCGCCGCTGAATGGTGCCGAGAGGAGGTGCGCAATGTCCCGGTCCACCGAGGTCATGTTGGCATTCCAGTGCGCTTTGAACTCGTCAAGTCGGTTGTTGGGAACGGTGTAGGGATCGGTATTGGACGTCCAGGTGCGGACATAGTTGAGTTGCAGCCGAACCTGCATGTCCTCGACGTAGATTTCAGAGACCGCAGCGGTCAGCGTGATGGCGT
>MPLX02011890.1_pt1 | contig 26403 bp, 21 predicted proteins | sample 1617341 | NCBI WGS metagenome assembly MPLX02 (sample SAMN05944804, study PRJNA350692) | marine metagenome | biome: marine; feature: ODZ; material: water; isolation source: 120 m water sample filtered on 0.2 um supor filter | place: Pacific Ocean | collected 2012-04-08 | depth 120m m | reverse complement strand
CATCATAACTTGTTATGCATTTACAATTCATTGCCTCACACATTAGTCTTGATTCTTCTGCTACTCCGATATCTGATGTTCCAGCTGTGATGATTCCAACTTTTCCACCCTGAAATTTTATTGGTTTTTTAAATAACAATACTGATGATGAATTTTTTCCAGTTTTGATTTTAACTTTTAATCTCTTTGCAAATGATATTATTTTTGAATAGTCTTCTTTTTTAATTCTTGAAACGATAACTGAATTTGATTTCTCTAGTATTTTTTTAGCAATTTTTTTAATTTCATCTAGTTCTTTAGTTTCTGCAAATACAATCTCTGGAATCCCTTTCCTCTTTCTTCTATTAATGTCAATTTTAGCAATGCCCTCTATTTCTTCAATTGAATATAATGACAAAAGCTTTTTTGCTTGATTTGTTGAAATCTTCCCTTCTTTCAATGATTCTAAAATATCATGAATTTCCAATGATATTTTTTCTTTGTTTAGATAAAAAAATGCTTAGATCTCAATACCTGAGATGGCATTTTTTACGCTTTGAACTCCTTTATCAAAGACTTGTCTTTCATCATCATTTAGGTCCAGTTCAATAATTTTTTCTACACCTTTTTTCCCAATTACTGCTGGAACTCCAATTGTAACATCTGAATGTCCGTATTCTCCATCAAGGGATGTTGCAACTGGAATGACTTGTTTTCTATCTCTTACCACTGCCTCAACAATTGCAGAAATTGCATTTCCTGGTGCATGAACTGTTGCTCCCTTTAGTTCAATAACTTTAGCTGCGACTTGTTTCGTGTTTAGAACTAACTCATCTAGCTTTTCTTTTGGAAGCATAGTTGATAATGGAATGCCCGAAACTGAAGAAAATCTTGGTAGTGGTAACATGTTTTCACCATGTTCTCCAATTACTAGAGCTCTGATAGAATCTCTAGAATGTCCTGTTGCTTCATGGATAAATTGTCTGAATCGTGATAAATCCAACATTCCTCCCATGCCAAATACTCGGCTTCTGTCAAATTCTGAAACTTTGTGAGTGATGTAGGCCATTGGATCAAGTGGATTGGTAACTGGAATAATCATAGAGTCGTCTGCATATTTTTTGATATTTTCAACAACGCTTTTCACAATTGTCGCATTAATTTTTAAAAGATCCATCCTTGTCATTCCTGGTTTTCTTCCAGAACCTGCAACAACTACAACAACATTTGATCCTTTCATATCTGCAAAATCATTTGATCCTTTTACTTCAACATCAATTCCTTGTTCTGATAACATGTGATTGATATCCATGGCTTCTCCTTGAGGAAGTCCTTTAGCCACATCTAATAGTAAAATTTTATCATCTAGTCGTTTTAATGCTGAAAATAAAGCCGCATCTCCACCTACTTTTCCAGAACCAATTATTGTAATCATGAATTGAAACGTAAATTTTCAATAATTAAATCTAATGAAATTCATTAATTTTTAGGCGAATTTATAAGCATTTTTGATAATTTTTAATCATGGTTGTTGTGATCGATCCTCAGATAGCAGGGATTTCTGGAGATATGCTTCTTTGCTCCTTAGTTGATTTAGGTGCAAATAAAGACAAAATAATTTCTGGAGTTAAAAAATCTGAAAAATTTCTGTCACATTCTACTATAAAGAAAATTGATTTTCAAAAAATTCAAAAACGTGGTGTTCAATCGACTCAATTAATTTTAGAACTTGATGAAGATCTCCATGAACGAAAAGGTTCTGAAATTAAACAAGCAATTCTTGATTCTGTTAATTTTCTTGAAGTTTCAGAAAAAGGGAAATCTTTTGCAGAATCTTGTATTTCTACTTTGATTGCGTCCGAATCTAAAATTCATGGAATTTCTGAGGATTCTGTTCATTTTCATGAGGCATCTAGCATTGATACTTTGATAGATATTGTTGGAATTACAATTGCTTTAGATGATTTGAAATTTTTTGATGAAAAAATATTATGCCTACCAATTTCTGTAGGTGGCGGTTTAGTTACTTTCTCTCATGGAACCATGTCCAACCCAGCTGCTGCAATTCTTGAGATTTTCAAAAATTCTAATTTAATAATTAAAGGAAACGATGCAAAAACCGAACTTACTACCCCCACGGGTGCCTGCATTTTATCTTCTTTGACAAACAATGCTGTATCGTTTTACCCTTCGATAAAAATTAATTCTATTGGTTATGGTGCTGGACAAAAAGAGTTTGAAACTTTTTCAAATGTTTTAAAAATTGTTAAAGGCTCTGAAAGTAACTTTGAGATTGATTCTGTAAAAATCCTTGAAACAAATGTTGATGATGTTTCTGGAGAAATTTTGGGTAATTTGATTGAAAAAATTATGAAGAAAGGTGCAAAAGATGTTTCAATTTATCATGGAATTACAAAGAAAGGAAGGCCAACAAATCTTGTATCTGTAATTTGTGATGATGCAAATGTGGATAAAATAATGGATACTTTAGTTCTTGAAACTGGAACATTAGGAATACGAATTTCTGAATCAAACAGATTTGTTGTTCCTCGTTCAATTCATGACATTTCTTTAATGATTGATGGCCAATCTTTTACAGTACATTACAAAAAATCTTCATTTAAAGGGAAAACTGATTTTAAAATAGAATTTGATGATTTACGAATAATTTCTGATTCTATTGGAAAATCAATAAAGGAAACTAATTCAATACTGAGACAAGAAATTGAAAAACTGGCGAATTTATGATGAAAAAACTTGATGAGCTAGTAAATTGGTTTGATGGCAAAAAGAAAGTAATGATTGCTTTGTCTGGTGGTGTTGATAGTGCACTTGTTGCATATGCTGCATATCAAAAGTTAGGAGATTCTGCAATTGCTGTTACTGCTGATTACAAAACACTATCTGCAGAAGAATTACAAACTGCCAAACAAATTTGCTCGGAGATAGGAATTGCACAAATTTTATTGAATTACAATGAACTTGAAAATCCTGAATTTATCAAAAATGATTCAAACAGATGTTTTCATTGTAGATTGGAATTGGGAGATCGTTTAATTGAATTGGCCAAAGCACATGATATTCATACTATTGTAGATGGAACCAATCTTGATGATTTAGGTGATTACAGGCCTGGAATTGAGGCATTAAAACAAAATGGAATTAAAAGTCCACTTGTTGAAACAAATTTTTCTAAATCAGAAATTAGGGATGTGGCAAAATATGTTGGATTATCTGTTTTTGATAAACCATCTAATTCTTGTCTTGCATCAAGAATTCCTTGGGGGCAAAGAGTAACTGCTGAAAGGTTAACTAGAATTGAATTAGGTGAAATAATTGTCAAGCAGCTTACAAATGTAAAACAAGTTAGAGTACGTGATAATAATGGTTCTGCAAAAATTGAAGTCAACAAAGATATGATATCGGTGTTTAATGATGGAATTTTAAAACAACTTACTGAAAAACTAAGTCTTATCGGATTCTCTACTGTTGAAATTGATCAAGAAGGGTATAAACCAGGAAAAATTAATGTGATTGCAGATTGATATATCTGGACAATGCAGCATCTACAAAAATTCATGATGATGTGTTAGATTCAATGATTCCATATCTTAAAGAACAATATGGAAATCCTTCATCAATTCATCGTTATGGTAGATTAACACGTAAAGCAATTGAAAAAGCAAGAAAACAAATTGCATTTTTAATTAATGCAGACCCTTCTGAAATTCTGATTACTTCTGGTGGCACGGAATCAAATAATACTGCATTAAATGGAATTGCTATGAAAAAGCCTTCTAGTCATATCATTACTTCTTCAATTGAACATGATGCAATTTTAGAACCTTGTAAAAAATTATCTAAAAATGGATTTGATGTAGACTATGTTTCTGTAGATAATTTTGGTATGGTTGATCCCGCAAATATTGAAAATAAAATTACTGAAAAAACTAGTATTGTATCAATAATGTTTGGAAATAATGAAGTTGGTACTATTCAACCAATCTCTAAAATTGCTAAAATCTGTAATTCTCATAATGTTGTTTTTCATACTGATGCAGTACAAGCAATTGGAAAAATTCCAATAGATGTCAAAGAATTAGGTGTAGATTTGTTATCTATCTCTTCTCACAAGCTTTATGGTCCAAAAGGAATTGGTGCATTATACATCAAAAATGGAATAGATATTGATCCTGTGATCTTAGGCGGTGGTCAAGAAGATGGATTGCGTTCTGGAACTGAAAATGTTGCAAATATTGTAGGATTTGGAAAAGCATGCGAAATTGCAAAAGAGAGATTTGTTGAAAACACATCCCATATGAATAAACTTCGAACCTCTTTGATAGAAAAAATTCACAATGAAATACCTAAAGTAACTTTGAATGGTCATCCTCAATCAAGATTACCAAATAATGTTCATTTTACATTTCTTGGAATAAATGGAGAAGATCTAATTATAAAACTTGATGAATATGGAATTGCAGCATCTACTGGCTCTGCATGTTCTGTGAATACACAAAAGGCTTCTCATGTTTTAGAATCTATGGGGTTTTCACTTGAGCAAATTACTGGTTCTTTACGATTGACAGTGGGAATTTTTAATGATGAAAAAGAAATAACACAAACAGTTGATGCTCTAAAAAAAATTATTCAAGAACTACGATCAGTTTCTCCCTTTAAGGAAAAATATTCTTTTACCTTTGAAAATTAAATTCTTAATTGGAATTTGTTTCTAGCAATTAATATTGTTGATAAAATTCCTACCATTAAAATCATCATTACAATATTACCAAATTCTGGAATAATGTATGTACCAATAATTTCAATGTTTGAATCATTTTGATTAAATTCAATTTCAATTGTTCTTGATTCAGAATTTGTTAATGATTCATTATATGGAACTTGTATCCCGTCAATTAAAATGATAAATATCTCATCATTGCCGTCTTGTCTCTCAGCTCCAATGAATTCTCTTGGTAATTCTAGTAAAATTTCACCATTATTTGTAGAATTAATTTGTACTTTCAGTGTAAGATTATCTGAGTCTGTTGTAATGTTTTTTACCGTACCTCCTTTGATGATATATCTTACATCAAATGTTTCATTTCCCGTATCTACTTTGAAATTAGTTGGATTCAATTCTGAATTTGGAATATAATTAAATTTAGATTCTGAAATGCCGTTTTGTCCATATGACGCTTTAACAGAATACTCTCCTTGTTTTTGCCATAATGGACCTTTTGCTAATATTGAATGTGAAAAAGTAGCATCTTGTGCAATATCGATCTGTGCAATATTTACTAGGTCTCCATTTCCTGTGAAAGTCTGTAATGTTACTGGTGTACTACCTATGACTGCATTTACTTTTCCTGAAATTACAATTGAATCTCCTTCATAGTAGGTATCATCATCTGTTTGGACAGAAATTATTGGTGAAGATTCTTGTGCATAAACTGTTCCAGTAGAAATGATTAGAAAAGACATGATTCCATAAATTATTTTAGAATCCATAGTGCAACAAGTGCATGTTTGTATATTTCCTTTACTATTAAAAATAAAAAAAACAAAAAATGAAAAAAAGGTTGTAATTTTAGTATCTTGGCATAATGCTAAGTCTTGATTTTGAAGAGATTGCAATTATTGAGATAATTGCTACTGCTAAAATCATGGCTGCAATTGTACCAAATTCTGGAACTACAAATGTACCAATAATTTCAATTTCTTCTGCACCTGCTGGGAACATTATAGTAACTTCGTTACCGTTAATTTCAACGTCATCCCATTCTTCTCCATCAACTAGTACCATGAAGATACCTTCTTGAGTTGATTCTGAAGGTGTGACAGTTAATGTTCCATCATCATTTACATCTAAATTGATGATAATTGAATTGTCATCTGTATTGATTGTTGCACCAGTTACCATTCCACCTGAAATATCATATGGTATACAGTTACCATCTGCAGATACTTCATTTGAAGAACAATCTGCTACTGGTTCTGCTGGTGTACCTTGTGCAACTCCACCAGTTAATTCTACTATAACTTTGTCAGATAGACTGCCATAGTTTACATTAATGGTGTATGTTCCATCATATTTCCATAATCCTCCTGCTGTGTTGAAAGTTGTTTCAAATGCTCCACTATCTGATACATTGATTTGATCAATTGTAACAATAGAGTTCATTGAATTTACAACAGTAACTGTTGCTGGAACGTTTCCTGGAATTACGTTTGCTACTTGACCGCTAATTGTAATTGTATCATCGTGACTGTATATTGTATTATCTGCTTCAACCATTAATGGTAGATCAGATTCAGCATATGCTGAAGATACAGTCATGGTGCCAACAATTGCCAATGTGGCTAATAACATCAATGATGTGTTGTTGTTCATCTTATCACAAGGCTATTGGATTCTCTATTTATAATTATATAAAAATGAAAAAAGGTTGTAATTTTAGTATCTTGGAATGATGCTAAGTCTTGATTTTGAAGAGATTGCAATTATTGAGATAATTGCTACTGCTAAAATCATGGCTGCAATTGTACCAAATTCTGGAACTACTAAACCATCTAGTATGTCAACTTCTACAGAATCTTTGAATGCTGCTGCATTTCCTTGTTGAGCTACCACTGTGTATATTCCATCTTGTGACCATAATTGGCCTCCAATTACAATATCTGTGGCAAAGTCTCCATTAGATCCTGGTCTAAGTTGATCGATGCTGACTATGTTTCCATTAGGTGATGTTACCGTTAATGTTACATCTTCATTGGTTTTAGTTGTGTGTCCTGTGATTCCAATTGTATCTGATCCCTCTACAGCGCTTGCTGTGATGGATAAACCACTTTCTTCTGCTGCGACTTCTGTTACTGCTTCTGTGTCAACTATTAGACTAGAGTCACTTGCTGATGTTTCTGCAGCTACTCCACCATTTACTTCAATAGATAATTCTATTGTGTATAATGATGAACTTCCTTGCTGTGCGGTTATAGTATACAATCCATCTTGTTTCCAATTGGAACAGTTGAACTCTGTACCGAAGATACCATTTGCATCTGGTGTTACTTGATCAACAGCTACTACATTTGCACCGTCTGGTGTTCTAACTGTGAATGTAACATCTGTTATATTAGATGCAGTTTCTCCACTAACTGAGATATTTGATCCCCCTGCTGTTGCAGTTAATGACATTCCTGCATCAGCTGCAAAAACATTTTGGCTAACCGAAGTTACTGACATTAATGCTACGGCCATAAGGACTATTCCCATTAGTCGTGTTGAATTGTTAAAATTCATCCTATTTTAAAATCCCACTATTCACTATTTATGTATATACAAAAATGAAAAAAGACTATAATCTTAGTATCTAGATGTGATCTAGAAATTGTCAGAGTTATTGATCTCTCTTCTATTATTTCCACAAATAACTAAAATATTGTAACAAAAAGAAAAATCAAAGATTTTCAACGAATTTCAGATTAGATATATATTAACCTGAGCGCGAATTTTTGACAGTTTGTGTGTTTTCATTACTATTACATTTAATGTTCTTCGTGGGGGCTTTGTAAATGGCAACTAAGAAAAACCAAGTACTAGTCCCTGATCATGTCTATGTCCCAAAACATGAGATCATTACGAAACAAGAAGCTGAAGATGTTTTAAAAAAATACAATTGTAAACCAACTGAATTACCATTAATCTTTGTAAACGATCCTGCAATTTTGGGACTTGGTGTAAAACCTGGTGATATGATTAAAATCACTAGAGATAGCCCTACTGCAGGTACTAGCCTCTATTATCGATATGTGGTGGAAGTCTGATGGTAGATTCATCAAATAAACGCTGGCCTGTAATTCAGGATATTCTTAAACGAGAAGGTATTGCACGTCAACACCTCAACTCATTTGATGAATTTTTAGAAAGAGGTTTACAAAGTATTGTAAATGAAGTAGGACAAATCGATGTTGAAAATGCAGAATACCCATACAAAATACAACTTGGTAAAATTAAACTTCAACAACCAAGAATGATGGAACTTGATGGTTCTATTACTCATATTACTCCAGCTGAGGCAAGATTGAGAAATGTTTCATATTCTGCACCAGTAATGATGGAGGCAAGTGTTGTAGAAGATGGAAAAATTTTAGAATCTAGATTTGTTCATATTGGCGATGTACCAGTAATGGCAAAATCAAATGCATGTATCTTAAACAATTTCTCAACTCAAAAATTAGTTGAACATGGTGAAGACCCAAATGATCCTGGAGGTTATTTTATCATCAATGGTTCTGAGCGAGTAATTGTTGGACTAGAAGATCTTTCTTACAACAAAATTATTGTAGATAGAGAAACAGTAGGTGGAAATATTGTTTTCAAAGCTAAAGTATATTCTTCAATTGTTGGTTATCGTGCAAAATTAGAACTTGTCATGAAAAATGATGGATTAATTGTTGCACGAATTCCTGGCTCTCCTGTTGATATTCCTGTTGTCACTTTGATGAGAGCACTTGGATTAGAATCTGATAGAGAAATTGCAGCAGCAGTTTCACTTGTTGATGAACTTCAAGATCAATTAGAAGGCTCTTTTGAAAAAGCAGGTGACGTTCCAACTGCAAAAGATGCTATTGTTTACATCAGTAAAAGAATTGCACCTGGAATGTTAGAAGAATTTCAGATTAAACGTGCTGAGACTTTACTTGATTGGGGACTGTTACCTCACTTAGGAAAACATCCTGAAAACAGAAAAGAAAAAGCTCAATTTTTGGGAGAAGCTGCTTGTAAATTATTAGAATTAAAACTTGGTTGGATTAAGCCTGATGATAAAGATCACTATGGAAACAAAGTAATCAAATTTGCAGGACAAATGTTAGCAGATCTGTTTAGAACTGCATTTAGAAATCTTGTTAGAGATATGAAATATCAATTAGAAAGATCGGGACAAAAACGTGGAATTAATGCAGTAGCTGCTGCTATCCGTCCGGGAATTATTACTGATAAACTAAACAATGCAATCGCTACAGGAAATTGGGGACGAGGTCGTGTTGGTGTTACTCAATTACTTGATAGAACAAATTACCTTTCAACAATTAGTCATCTTAGAAGAATTCAATCCCCACTTAGTCGAACTCAACCAAACTTTGAAGCAAGAGACTTACACGCAACACACTTTGGAAGAATTTGTCCAAGTGAAACCCCTGAGGGATCAAATTGTGGTCTAGTCAAAAACTTGGCTCTTTCTGGAATCATATCTGTAAATGTACCCTCTGAAGAAATTGTGGAAAAACTCTTTGATCTTGGAACTGTGCATTTCTTTGATGCAAAAGAAGATTTGAAGAAAGATGGAACTAGAATTTTTGTTGATGGACGTTTAATTGGATATTACAAAATTGGTGAAGAATTAGCTGAATCATTAAGAGAACTTAGACGAGATTCTAAAATTCATCCTCATGTTGGAGTGTCTTTCCATAAATCTGATATTGAAGGTTCAACTAGAAGGCTATACGTTAATTGTAATGCTGGACGAGTTTTGCGACCACTAATAATTATCAAAGATAACAAACCACTTCTTACTCAAGAATTATTAGATAAAATTTCCAAAAAATTAGTTTCATGGACTGATCTTTTGAGAATGGGTGTTTTAGAAATGATTGATGCAAACGAAGAAGAAAATTGTTATGTTACATTAGATGATAAAGATACAAAGAATCATACTCACTTGGAAGTTTTTCCACCTGCAATTTTAGGTGCAGGAGCTTCTATCATTCCGTATCCTGAACATAATCAGTCTCCAAGAAATACATACGAATCTGCAATGGCAAAACAAAGTTTAGGATTCTCAACCCCTATGATGAATACTAGTACCTATGTTAGACAACACTTTATGCTATATCCTCAAGTTCCAGCAGTCAACACAAAAGCAATGAAACTTTTGGGCTTGGAAGATAGACCAGCTGGTCAGAATTGTGTTGTTGCAGTGTTACCGTTTGATGGTTATAATATCGAAGATGCAATTGTACTTAGTAAAGCATCAGTAGATAGAGGATTGGGAAGAACATTCTTCTTTAGAATTTATGATGCTGAAGCAAAACAATATCCTGGTGGAATGCGTGATGACTTTGAGATTCCAAACGCTGAAGATAATATCAGGGGTTACAAAGGAGAGCGTGCATATAGATTACTTGAAGAAGATGGTGTTGTTGCAGCAGAATCCCCAGTAAAAGGTGGAGATATTTTAATTGGCAAAACTAGTCCTCCAAGATTTATGGAAGAATATAGAGAATTCGAATCAACTGGTCCTTATAGAAGAGATACATCAATTGGTGTTAGACCCTCTGAAACTGGAGTTGTAGATACTGTTGTCATGACTCAATCAAATGAAGGTGGAAAAATGTATAAGATTAGAGCAAGAGATATGAGAATTCCTGAAATTGGTGATAAATTTGCATCAAGGCACGGACAGAAAGGTATACTTGGAATTTTAGCAAAAGCCGAAGATTTGCCATATACTGCAGAAGGAATGTCTCCTGACGTTTTGATTAATCCTCATGCATTCCCTTCAAGAATGACTGTTGGAATGATGATGGAATCTATTTGTGGAAAGTCTGCATCATTACGTGGAAAAAGATTTGATGGTTCTGCATTTGTTGGGGAAAAAATGGATGAAGTTAAAGAAGTAATGGATGCACATAATTTCAAATATTCTGGTAAAGAAATAATGTATGACGGAAGAACTGGGAAAGCATTTCCGGTTGAGGTCTTTATTGGTGTAGTATACTATCAAAAACTTCACCATATGGTAGCCGATAAAATTCATGCAAGAGCACGTGGACAAGTTCAGATGTTAACTAAACAACCAACAGAAGGAAGAGCAAGAGGTGGTGGTTTGAGATTTGGAGAAATGGAGAGAGATTGTTTGATTGCTTATGGTGCTTCAATGATTTTAAAAGATAGATTACTTGATGAATCTGATAAATCTGATGTTTTTGTATGTGAAAGATGTGGTCTTGTAGCATATCATGATGTTAAACAACGAAAATATGTCTGCAGAGTTTGTGGTGATAAAGCCAAGGTTTCTTCAGTTTCAGTAGCTTACGCATTCAAATTATTGTTACAAGAAATGCAAAGTCTAAACGTTGCACCTCGATTGCTCATAAAGGAGAAACTGTAAGATGTCTATTCAAGCAATCAAAGCAATTGATGGAATTCGTTTTTCTGTATGGTCTCCAACTGAAATCAGAAAGTATTCTGTTGCAGAAATTACTGCTCCTGAAACTTATGATGAAGATGGAATGCCTGTTCAAGGGGGTTTGATGGATGGAAGACTAGGAACTCTTGAACCTGGACAAAAATGTTTGACATGTGGAAATACTGCAGCAAGATGTCCTGGACATTTTGGACATTTAGAACTTGCAGAACCAATTTTACACATTGCATTTATTGATAATATTTACAAATTATTACAATCCACATGTCGTTCTTGTGCAAGACTAAAAGTCCCTCAAGAAGACTTACAGGCATTTAAAAACATTAAAGATAAAAAAGCAGCATATACCACAATTTCTCAAAAACGTATTCCTGAACAAATTATTGATAAAGCAAAAAAAGCAAAAGAATGTCCTCACTGTGGAAAAACACAGTATGAATTAATCTTTACAAAACCAACAATCTTTGTAGAAAAAACAGAAATTGGAGAACATAGATTACTTCCAATTACAATTAGAGAAAGATTTTCACAAATTCTTGATGAAGACTTGGCACTCCTGTCTTATGATCCTATTACTGCAAGACCAGAATGGTTTATTCTACAAGCATTCCCTGTTCCACCAGTAACTGTTAGACCATCAATTATTTTAGAAACTGGAATTCGTTCTGAAGATGACTTGACACACAAAATGGTGGATATTATCAGAGTAAATCAAAGACTGAAAGAAAGTAAGGATGCTGGAACTCCCCCATTAATTGTTCAAGATTTGGTTGACCTATTACAATATCACACAACAACATATTTTGATAATGAAGTATCTGGAATTCCACAAGCTCATCATCGTTCTGGACGTCCTCTAAAAACATTAACTCAAAGACTCAAAGGAAAAGAAGGTAGATTCAGAGGTTCATTATCTGGAAAAAGAGTTGACTTTTCAAGTAGAACTGTAATTTCACCTGATCCTAACTTGGATTTGTCTGAAGTTGGTGTCCCAGAAGCAGTTGCCATGAAATTGACAATCCCTGAAATTGTTACAGAGTGGAATATTGAGAGAATGAGAAAATTAGTAATTAATGGGCCTGAAAAATTCCCAGGTGTAAATTATATTGTTAGACCAGACGGTGTTAAAATTAGATTAGACTTTGTAGAAGATCGTTCTACAATCGCTGAAACACTTGAAATTGGATATTTAGTAGAAAGACATCTTGCTGATGGTGACATTGTGATGTTTAACCGACAACCTTCACTTCACCAGATGTCCATCATGGCTCACTATGTTAGAGTACTTCCAGGAAAGACATTCAGATTACATCCATCCGTATGTCCTCCATACAATGCAGACTTTGATGGTGATGAGATGAATCTTCACGTTCCTCAAAGTGAAGAAGCAAGAGCAGAAGCTATCTTGCTAATGAGAGTTCAAGATCAATTAATCTCTCCAAGATATGGTGGTCCAATTATTGGAGCCCTAAGAGACTTTGTAACTGGTGCATATCTTCTAACTAAAGATGATACAACACTAACTGTTCAAGAATTTTCAAATCTTGCAATGCTTGGTGGTTATATTGACAAATTACCAACACCTGGATCTAAAACTAAAGATGGAAAACCAGCATACACTGGTAAACAACTCTTCTCTTTGTTCCTTCCAAAAGACTTCAGTTATGTTCTTACATCAAAGTGGTCAAAAGGAACTGGTGGAAAACCAAAAGATGTTGTAATTAAAAATGGTGAATTGATTAGTGGTGTAATTGATAAAACTTCAATTGGTGCAGAAGAACCAGAAAGTGTTTTGCACAGAATTGCAAAAGATTATGGAAATGAAATTGGCAAGAATTTCTTAAACTCTATTCTAATTATGGTAAAACAATTCATCACACACTATGGATTTAGTTATGGTTATGGTGATCTTGAAGTTCCAGAAAAGAATGTACAACAAATCCTTGATGATATTCAGGATACTTATGATGTTGTATCTGACTTGACTGATCAATATGAAAAAGGAACTCTCAAACTTACAAGAGGTATGAAAGCAGAAGAAGCTTTAGAGGCATACATTGTTAATGAATTAGGAAAAGCAAGAGACAAAGCTGGCTCAACTGCAAATGACTCACTTGATGATTCTAATGCTGGAAAAATTATGGCAACAACTGGTGCCAGAGGTTCATCATTAAACGTAGGTCAGATGGCAGGTGCTTTAGGCCAACAATCAAGAAGAGGAAATAGAATGAATGATGGCTATAACAATCGTGCTTTAACACATTATAAAGAAAATGATACAAATCCTGATGCTCATGGATTTGTAAAATCAAATTATAGAACAGGTCTTACCGCACTAGAATTCTTTTTCCATGCAATGGGTGGTCGTGAAGGACTAGTAGATACTGCAGTTAGAACACAACAAAGTGGTTACATGCAACGTAGATTGATCAACGCATTAGAACACATTAGATTAGAATATGATGGAACAGTAAGAGATCCACATGGACATATTGTCCAATTCCTTTATGGTGAAGATGGAATCGATGTACAAAAAAGTGATCATGGTGAAGCATTCAACACTGTCAGACTAACTGAATCTCAAACCATTACTGACTCTGGAAAGAAAGCTACCAAAGAAGAAATTGAAACTTTGACTAAAAAGTATACCAAAACATTCAATCCAAGATTAACAAAGAATGTATTTGATGCGTTACATAAATCTGGATTAAGTAAGGTTGGTGTTGAGGCTGTATGTAAGAAAGGATTATCTCTATACAATAAAGCCAAAGTAGAACCGGGTGCTGCTGTGGGAATTGTCACTGCACAATCCATTGGTGAACCTGGTACTCAGATGACTTTGAGAACATTCCACTTTGCAGGAATTAAAGAAAGAAACGTCACATTAGGTTTACCAAGATTAATTGAATTAGTAGACGCAAGAAAGAAACCAGTAACTCCAACTATGGATATCTATCTTGATAACGAATCAAAGAAATCTCGAGAAAAAGCAATTGAGGTTGCAAGAAATGTTTTACAAACTAAAGTTAGTGCATTACTTGCTGACAGTGAAACTGATTATTCTACTCAAATCAAATTAATTTTAAGTGAAAACAGATTACGAGAAAGAGGCTGTTCAATATCTGAAGTTGAAGCTGCATTATCATCTAACAAAAAATTCAAGATGGAAGTTGTTGATTCATTAATTACTCTAAACCTTGTTGAGGAGTCTGATACTGCAACAGTTATTGCAATAAGAAATAAAGTTCTAAACACTACTGTAAAAGGAGTTCCAGATATTGAACGAGTTACCCTTGTTCAAAAAGATGACGAATGGGTCATTCAAACAACTGGTTCTAATATTGCTAGAGTGCTTGAAGTCAAAGGAATTGATAACAAAAATGTCAGAACAAACAATGTATTTGAAATTGCAGGAACTTTAGGAATTGAAGCTGCAAGAAATGCATTGATTGATGAACTTAATCATACTCTAGGCGATCAAGGATTAGAAGTTGATAATAGATACATTATGTTATTATCTGATTTAATGTGTTCACGTGGATACATGCAACAAATCGGTCGACATGGCATTGCAGGAACTAAAGATAGTGTACTTGCAAGAGCTGCATTTGAAATTACTGTTCCAACAATTGCGCATGCTGCACTTGGAGGAGAAGTTGAACAACTCAAAGGAATTACTGAAAATGTAATTGTCGGAAGTAACATTCCAATTGGAAGTGGTACTGTTGACCTCTACATGCAAGTAAGTAAAAAGAAAAAGGAGTAAATGTGAATTAAGGTAATTATCATGGCTGACGAAATTTCTACATTAATGATGAAAAACAAGAACAAAAAAGTTCTACTTCGATTAAGAAATACTCATACTGTTACTGGAATTCTCAAAGACTTTGATATTCACATGAACTTAACATTAGAGGATACAGAAGAAACAGCTGATGGGAAAACTGAAAAAGTTGGAAAAATTTTATTACGTGGAGATAACATTTTGTTAATTTCCTTACCAAAAGAAGAATCCTAAATATTTAACAAATCATTTTCTATCTGATTGATGTTTACTTGTTTGGCTTTTTCATACTTCTTTATGTTTAAATCTTCAATAAACCTATAAAGCCCTACAGAGACGATCGACTTAAGGAAAAATGAGTAAGATACTTGAAAAATCATTAAAGGATGCCCTCAAAGAGGAAAAATTAACAATGGGTACTAGGCAAGTTTTGAACTCTGTTAAAAATTCCAAGCTAATCGTGTTAACTCAATCTGTAAAAAAAGAAATGATTGAGAAAATTGAGTCAGATGCAAAAAAAGAAAAAATACCGTTAGTAAACTTTCAAGGAACTTCAGTCGCATTAGGAAGATTATGTGGCTTACAATTCAGAATTTCAACAATTTCATTTACATCAATAGATGATGCAAACATCAAATCAATTTTAAAAGACATGGAAGCTGAGAAAAAAAATGAATAGTTGTATTATTTTGAATGTAGATTTAAATGAGACATTTTTTGTTGGAGATAAATAGGACATCTTATGACACAATCAATTAAACTTTCAACCGATCAAATGCGTATGATGTCATTGTTCCAAAATGTTACTGGTGCTACTGCACGTGATTGTATAGATGATGAAAAACAAGATAGAGTAATTTTTGTTGTTAATAATGGTAAGATGGGTCTTGCAATTGGCAAGGGTGGAATGCATATCAAATCATTACAAAATATTATTAAAAGAAATGTTGAATTAGTAGAATTTAATGAAGATCCTGCTAAATTTATTGCAAGTTTACTTAATCCAAAATTTATTTCTGAAGTTAAACTTAATACTCGTTTAGATGGTTCTAAACAAGCAATTGTCTTGGTAGACCCAAGAAAGAAGGGAATTGTTGTTGGTAGAGAAGGAAGAAATGCTGAGAAAGCAAGACTTCTTGCAAAAAGATATTTTGACATTAGTAGTGTTTTGATTAATAGTCCTGAAAGGGTACAAATGGAGATATAGAAATTGAGAAAATCACCTCTTGGATTATTTGCTGGTAGAGTATTAACCACTAAAAAGAAAAAACAAAGATGGGCAATCTCTACCTACAAAAGAAGAGAGCTTGGAATTGATAAAAAAGCTGATCCTCTTGGAGGTGCTCCGCAGGCAAGAGGTATTGTTTTAGAAAAAGTAGGTATTGCAGCAAAACAACCAAACTCTGCAATCAGAAAATGTGTTAGAGTTCAATTAATTAAAAATGGTAAAACAGTCACTGCATTTTTGCCACGAGATGGTGCCATGAACTTTATTGATGAACACGATGAGGTTCACATTCAAGGAATGGGTGCAACACAAGGTGGTGCGATGGGAGATATTCCTGGAGTTAGATTCAAAGTTTTCAAAGTTAATGGTACATCACTTCATGAATTAGTAATTGGAAAGAAGGAGAAACCAAGGAGATAGAGAAATGGCTGAAACTAAAAACTTACTACTATTTAGAAAATGGGATTTATCTGATATTGAAGTAAAAGATCCTGGATTAAAAACTGCAATTTCTTTGAGAAAACAAGTTTTACCATACACTTATGGTCGTTCAGCCCTTAAACGATTCAACAAAGCTGATGTTAACATTGTTGAGAGATTAATGAATAAAACAATGCATTTTGGTAAAAAATATGCAAAAAATACAGGTAGAATGACTGGTAAGAAAACCAAAGTCCTCAACACCGTAAAAACAGCATTTGATATTATTTCCTTAAAGACTGGTCAAAACCCTGTTGAGGTATTAGTAAGAGCAGTAGAGTTTTCTGCACCAAATGAGGATACAACTAGAATTGTTTATGGTGGTACTGTTTACCATGTATCAGTTGATGTTGCTCCAATTAGAAGAGTTGACTTGGCTTTGAAATTTATCTCTGATGCTATCAAAGAAGCAACATTCTCAAATCCAAAACCTATTGAAGAACATATGGCTGAACAACTAATGCTTGCTGCAAACAATGATTCTTCTGCTCCTTCTGTCAAAAAGAAAAATGAGTTAGAAAGAATAGCACAAGCATCCCGATAGAATTTTTACAAGAAAATTTTTACAGTAGCCCGAGGCAGATTCGAACTGCCGTCCCCGCCTATCCACTCTTGAGATCCAGAGGGCAGAATCCTTGACCGCTAGACTATCGGGCTACCAAAACCAATTCTGGTGTTTTAGAATATAATGATTTGCCGTATTACTTTATTCTGACTTCGTGGATTGCAATTGCATAATCGCATGTTGCTCTTAATCTCATATATGGGATTAATTTGTAATGAATAGAATAGATATTTTTTTCTTTTAGTATAATTCCTTTTTGTAGTAATGATGCTAATCCTCTTGAAGGGACGCTTATTGAAATATTTTTTTCTTCACATACTTTTTGTCTTTTGTTTTGAAATTGTTTTAATGTAAATACCACATCATTAATTTCCAAAATTAATGGCCAAATAATCTCTGTCCATACAAATCTTCTATTTTCAGTAGCTGATGCATATTTGCCTTTTTCACTCAACATTAATAATAACTGTCTTTGATGTTATAACTTGATAGTTGTCTCAAAACGAAATTGAAGAATCTCTAAACCTGTTGGAAAAAGATTGGACTGTAGATCCAATCATACGTAAATTTATTCTAGGAAAAATCTCTGATGTATCTGATTATCCAGTCAAAGTCAAAGACGTAGTGTTTCATGTACCTTTTCTTAATTCTGAAAAAAAATATATTTTATGGAAATGCTTTTGGCCTGATTGTCACAATTGTTGTGACAGACAAGGACGATTACCTCTAACTTCTGATGATTTGATTACGATAGGTAAGGGATTAAAATATCAAAAAACATCTGATTTCATAAAAAATGAAACACTAACTATAACGTATAGGGAACCGGGACCATCGGGACAAATGACTACCATGACTACTATCAATCTCAAAAGAAAAACAGATGAAACTGTATCTGATGATGGAACTCATATCTCATGTAGGTTCTTAGATGATGAAGGTGGCTGTAGCATGCATCCTGATAGACCTGGTGTATGCTATTTGTATCCATTTTCTACATGGCTTGAAAATGAAAAAGGAATTGCACGTGTACATGCAACATATCAATTTACAGGAGATTGTCCTGGATTTTATTTGGCAGAAAATTTAGATCAAATGAAAGATGAACTAAAGGAATATTCTAAAATAATTTATGATTATAACATGGCATCAAACAGAACAAATCGTGAAGTGTTTGGTTCAGTTAGTTTTAGTTAGGCTTTAGCAACTTTCATCAAATCTGAAATTTTAATATCCATCCCAAATCTGTCTTCATTTCTTTTCATGTATAGGAAAATTGAGATAAAGTCTGGAAGTGCTTTGAGGAAACTAAAGTCTTTGTGAATTTTTGCCCGAACAAAATTAAACACTTTGCTGTAAATTTTGTAATGTTTATCGACTGCTTTTTCATATGATTCAAAGTCATTCATATTTTCAACAAAGATATCTACACATTGCATACTTGGGATAATTCCTTCCCCTAACAATGCATACACTGTACCAATTGATTCTCCGACTCCAACTACTTTGCCTTTGTAAAATGGTTTACACTTATTTGGAGTTGCCAATCTAATTGGACGTCCTTTAGTTTGGAGAACTTTACCTCCATGTTTTTTTAGAAATGCATCAGTTGCTTTGATATGATTTTTGTTATAATCACCAGCACCAATATGTGCCCATTTTTCACCTAATGGGAAATACCAGAAATATCCTGACATGCCAGGAAATGGTTCAATGTAAAAATCATCATAAGGAAGACCATTTTCATATTCAACTTTGTATTCATAAGTTGGCAAAAAGAAATCTTCTTCCATTTTTGGTAAGTATACTCTGTTAAAACCAGTACAATCCACTATCATGTCATACTCTTTTTCTAATTCTTCAAGTTTTGGAGCTTTACCGTAAATAATTTTTGAATCTTTAATGAAATCTTTGATTAATGCTAGTTTATCGTATGTACACATTCCGTGTAATCCAATATCGAATTTGATATCATCATTCATCTTAACATGCATATTTTTACCATCATGAATTAGAAAATCATCAAAATTTCTGCCAGTCTTCTTGCAAAATTCTCGTAATACTGGTTTGATTGTTCCCCATGCGCAAATTGAGTCATGTCTTTCTTCTACATTTCGTTCATATCCAGTTACGTCATGTTCAGAATCTTTTAGTCTGGCCATAAGATATGACCCTGCAACTCCCATTCCCATAACTGCTATTTTCAAGACAATCTGCGAATTTGCTTCTCCTAATAAATACACTATCTGGTTAGTAGTTTTCAGCAACGAGAAGAGTAGTATCTGTTAAATAGGAAAATCCCTTATTCATAGTTAAGAAAAGGCCATCTGTCGTCTGATAACAATTCGTTTCAGATCTTAAGATAAATCGCTGTCATCAGAAAACACCCGTTTCTGTTCTTAAGCGTTGAGCTGTCATCGGACCTTTAAAGGGCTGATCTTAAGCTCACATTTGCCTTTTCGTTTCATTTATTTTGATATAATTCTGCGTTGTATTATGGATACTTTTGAGGCAATATCGACTAGACGAGCTATTAAGAAATTTGACAGCTCATATAAGATGAGTTCTGAAGATGTCAAATCTTTAATGGAATATGTAATTTTGTCTCCAACTAGTTATAATCAACAAAACTGGAGATTTGTAACAGTTACTGATCAAGACATAAAAGATAAAATTTCTAAATCTGCCCGAAATCAAGCACAGCCTAAAGATGGTTCCTTGGTAATTGTTCTTTGTGGGAACATGAATGCTTGGAAGGAAGAACCATTACGTTATTGGAAAAATAATACTTTAGAAAAACAAGAACTTGTAAAAAATTCATTAGCTAAAAAATATGCAGATAGTCCACAGAACCGTCGAGATGAAGCAATCCGTTCTTGTGGATTTGCAGGCCAAACCATAATGTTAGCAGCTCGACAGATGGGACTAGATTCTTGTCCGATGGTAGGTTTTGAATATGATGAATTGGCAGAGATAATCAAACTGCCTGAAGATCATCTTATTGTATTAATGATTGTAGTTGGTAAATCTTTGGAACCTGCTGGAGAACGTGGTGGACAATTACCCTTGAATGAAGTAGTTTTTGAGAATAATTTCTAAACATATGAGAAATTTTGTTCTGAATGTATACGCTTAAGTTTAGAATTTTTGTGGGACAATTGTGATGGATAAACGAGATGGTTTGGTCTTAGTAGGAATTTTAACTGCCGGTGCAATTGCAGTATCTTTCATGGTGTTAGTTGCAAATGGAATTATCGGTCATCCATTTTTGGGCATTTAAACATTCAATTAAATAAAAAAGAAAAATTGAAAATTTTTCTAAAATTCTATGATGGACCCTGCTGAAATAGAGTATTTCTGATTTTGTTGTTCTCCATGAACATCATACCAGGCGATATTCAAATTTACTTTATTTCTCAGAGCTGACTCTACTGTGATACAACTTGCTTGTCTTAATCTGTCTTGAATTGGTTTTTCTTGAACTATGTTTTCTTCTATTTGTTTTTCCATATGTTGTAACTAATAATATTAATTTAGCAACCTGAGTTAAAATTAATTTTTGATCGATTGATCAATCTTGACTAAAAAAAAATTTGATTTATAACTAAAAAATTTTATTCAATTAAGATTGCAGGTTTGAATGGTCTTGCATGTCTTGCCTTTCCTTTAGGATTGTAGATGTCTTCATCTGATTCAGAATAAACTGTAATGTCTACTCCAAAGTTTTCTTTTCCTAGTTGAAGCAATTCCTTTGTCAAGAAAGATTTTTCATTAAACTCTTTTGATTCTAATTTCATCTGTCTGATTTCAGTTGGTTCAGACAAAATATCTTTGATTGTCTTTTGTACAAAGTCTGGCATTTTCTTAACATCTGTTGTTTCAGGATTACTAATCAAATCCTTCATTACAATCCCCATGTTTGTATTTCCAGACATTACTTTTTCTAAAATGGCATGATATACTTTAGATTTGAAGGAATCAGACGTGTAAATTGTAATTTTTTGTGGGGTCATCTTAGTTACTTTGATAATGTTTGCAATGTCATCAATGGTTCCTTTGAGTAGTTCTTCGGATTGAATTGATGTGGGATCTACATTTTCTTTTGAGAATTTTGGCCATGCTGATTTTGATGCAAGCCCTGAATACCCTAATCTTTCCCACATTTCTTCAGATATGTGTGGTGCAAATGGAGATAACATTGCAACTCTTATAGATATTATTTGGTGTAATATTCCTGAAATGTTTTCTCTATTTTTAGCCTCAACTCTTTTGTGATACCAACTCAAGTCAGACTCAAATGAAAATAGTATATCATGAAGTGCCTCTCGTAACCTCATTTTTTCAATTGCTTCAGTAACTTGTGATATCATACCCTGAGTTTTAGACAAAATCCATCTATCTTCCGTCTCTAAATCCCCAATTTTTTCTACTTTGACTGTACTGCATTCTTCTAGTAGTGATTCTAATTTACTCTGAATGCCTGAGACTGATTCCATGTTAAAATCAGCGTCTTGGAGTAGTTCTGCTGATGAAATGATTGCCAATCTAATTGGGTCTGCACCATGTTCTCTGATTGCAGTTCGTAGTGGGATAATGTTTCCCATACTTTTTGACATTTTTGCCCCATCCATCATTACACTGCCATTGACAACAATCTCTTGTGGCCACAATTTTTTCTCAAAGATTGCAACATGATTCAATACAAAAAACGACAAGTGATTTTGAACAAGATCACGTCCTGAATGTCGTGAATCAACTGGATAGAAATAATTGAATTCTTTTTTCATCATTTCTATGATATCTTCAGAAAGTTTTGATGTACTAACAGCTAGTTTCACATCTCCTTTATCTAACAAAATATAATCAAAAAATTCTCGAGTTAAATTATCTGGAGTTACAGTTCCATCATTTACAAATCGTGAAATTGTATAATATGCCATGTAAATCACACTATCTGATAATGATTCTACAATCCAATCATGATCCCATGGAAGTTTGGTTCCTAACCCTTGCTGTCTTGCACAAGCTCGCTCATGCAACCAATCTATAACTTCCTTGAATTCAGTTCTGATATTATTTGGTAGAACATTCATCTCATCAAAACAATTACGAGCTAGTTCTTTCCATTCTTCATCACCATAATTCAAAAACCATTGATTGTTCAATATTTTTACAACACATTCTGCACCACATCTACATTGCACTGGAGCATTCTCAAGAATTGGAAATTTTTCTAAGTGATTATTTTCTTCTAACCATACTCTAATTTTTTCTCGTCCAAACTGTACTTTCTCATTGTTGAATTTATCACATTTTTCATTTAATTTTCCATCTGTGAATTCTTTGAGATACAACTCTTTTGTTGCTTCTTCTAATTTTTCATCTGATTGGTTATTGACTCCTAACTTTTCACAAATTTCTTTTGCAGGATATTTTCCATATCCTTCAGTTACTATAATTGGAATAGGCTCAATTTTTGAGGCTAATTCATGATTACTGGCCTTCAAATCCATTAATGCCTGGTAGTCTTTTGGAGCATGTGCAGGTACTGACATTACCAAACCTGTACCCATACTAGGCTCTACAAACTCAGCTGGGAATATTGGGATTTCTCGTCCATCATGATTTTTGGCATACTTTCCAATGATTTGGTCTCCTGGAATATCCCCAATTATTGAAACCTCTTTTTCAAAGAATTTAATTTTCTTTGCACAAGCTTCTGAAACAATCCATGTTTCATTATCTACTGAAACTTTTTTGTACATAGTATTTGGATTAACCCACAAGTTTGTAATTCCAAAAATTGTTTCAGGTCGCAGTGTTGTTACTGGAAAAATAAACTCATCTAATACAAATTTGATTAGGAAATTCTTGTCATCAATCTTTGGCTCTACATCTCCCATTGTATCATGTTGAGATACTGGGTTTTGATCAACTGGACACCATCCAACTGGATGACTTCCTTGAATGATTTTATTATTTTCTTTGAGTGTTGTTATTTGCCACTCAATAAATTTTTGATAACCTGGAACTATTGTTGTAAATTCTCTTCTCCAATCAATAGAGTAACCCATCTCAATCATTCCTGATTTAATTTCTTCATGGAAATAATCTGCAATTTTAATTGGCTCAACAAATGTCTTGATATCTTCTTCTGGTACGTGGTACACATTTCTCAACCCGTCTAGAATTTCTTTTTCTCCAGCTTGAATTCTTTTTGCCATTCCTAAAACTGGTGTTCCAGTATAGTGGAACCCCATTGGAAACAATACATTGTATCCCTTCATTCGATAAAATCTTGAATGAACATCAGCTAATGTGTATGTTCTTCCATGTCCAATATGTTGTGGTGAGTTTGGATATGGATAAGCTACTGTGATAAATTTTTTTGGTTTATCATTTGGATCCGTTTCAAAGTCTTTAGACTCGTTCCATTTACTTCGCCATTTATTTTCAATTTCGTTCCAATTAATTTCCATAATTCATCATCCTAAAATCATTGATTTTGCTTTAGTTATTGCCTCGTCTTTTTTAGATGTGTCTTTTCCTCCCCCTTGAGCAAATTTGGTATCTCCACCACCTGAACCTCCCAAAATTGAGGCTATTTCCTTGGCAATTTGCCCTGCATTTATGCCTGAATGTTCTCCTGCAAATACCATTACACGTACAGTTGGACCTGCCTCAAAAATTCCACAAAATGCTGCTTTGTCATCTTTTGCCACTAACTTTTTGCCAAAGTTCTGGTGAAAATAATCATCATAATTTTCACTTGCAGTAAAACAGAGTTTGTCTTTAGTGTTAATTCCATCTGATTCTACTGATTCCCCTGAAAGAATCTTTTCTAAAAGCACTGGAATCTTTTCTCTTGCATTTTGTTTATTTTTATCTCTCTGTTTTTCTAGTTGCTCTTTTGCAACTGCTTCTTCTTCTTTTCTTTCGGATTCCTCTTCTTGTTGTTTAACATAATCAAATGCATTTGGTCCTGATACAAACTCTAAACGAACTACTCCGTCTTGAATTCTTTTAGTCTTTGTAATTTTGATTAATTCAATATCTCCAGTTTTCTTGACATGAGTTCCCCCACAAGCTTCAATATCCTTATCCTCAATTGAAACAATTCTAACTGATTTAACTGGAACGACCCCTCCTTGGTAAATTCTAAATCCATACTTTTGTTCTGCAGTTCCTCTGTCAAAATATTCAATAGTTACAGGGTAGTTGTTTTTTACCATCTTATTTGCAGCATCTTCAATTTGTTTTACTTGTTCATCACTAAGTGATGAGTGATGTGTAATGTCTAATCTTGCATGATCATCTTCTTTGAATGCTGAATGTTGCCAAACCCATGAACCCAAAACACTTCGAGCTGATGCATTGATAATGTGAGTACTGGTATGGTTCTTTGTTATGTTAGAACGTCTTGTTATGTCCACTTTACATTGAACAGTTTCTCCTTCTGTTGGTACTCCGCCTTCAAGTTTGTGAACTATAATGTCTGCATGTTTATTCACATCAATCACATCAAACCCTGCGATACTTCCGTGGTCTGGCTCTTGTCCTCCGCCTCTAGCATAAAATGACGTTCTATCAAGTACTACTTGGTCATCAAATACTTTGAGAATTTTGGCTTCAAATTCCATTGGGTCATCTTTGTAAAACAAAGTTTCAGTTTCTGGTAGTTGCTCTAGTGGTAGTTCTGTAACTCCCTTTTTCTTTTCAGATTGATGCAAATCAGATAACTTGGAGTAAAATGATGATGGGATTTCAGAAATTGCATCCACTTCCTTTAGGTATTCGGGAGTGATTCCATCTGATTCGTAAAATGTAATGAGTTCATCTACTGTTGGCACTCCTTTCTCACGAATTTTATCGGCCTTTTTCTTCATGTGTACCTTTGACTCTTCATATCTTGAAGATTCTATCTTGAGAATTTTCTTTACATCTTCTCTCTTCTCATTTAGTTCTGGATAGGTATCTTTGAGATAATCAATATGTGAGTCAATCAAATCATCAATGTCTAGCTTGAGATTGAGCTTGCTAACTGTTGCATTAATTCTTCTTAACATCATTCTTAGATTATATCCTCCACCAACATTACTTGGAAGTGCCCCATCAGTAATTGCAAAAATCAAAGTTCGTAAATGATCTGCAATGAGATACATTCCTTCTAGCGGAGTGATCATCTTGTTTAGTTGGTCCTCAGTTACTTTTGCAGTTTTGATTGCATGACGTCTAACATCATTAAGATCTTCAAAGTTATCAAGTGCCTTTGCAATTTCTGTAAAGTATTTTCTTAAAATTTCTGAATCTGAGTCAATTCCAATGGTATTAAATAATTTCTCATTTACTGGGCCAAAACAACAGTCGTATGCAGTTGGAGTTCCCATGGTAATCCATGCAAATCGTTCAAGGCCTGCACCCATGTCAATTACCCTCTGATCAAGTGTAGTGTGCTGTCCTAATTCTCCTTGGAATTCTGTAAAAACTGCATTTCCAAGTTCTAATCCTCTCACAAAGTATTCTAATGATGGACCAAATGAACCGCCGCCTGCCCATACATCTTCAACAAAAACCACTTCTTCTTTTTTAATTCCAAACTGATCAGTCAATAATCTGTAATCCAAATCAACACATTCGTCTTTCCAATATCCTTGATTATCTGGAACACTATGTTGTCCAATCATACAGAAACTTGAAAAATGTCTACCTGTTACTCCTACATTTTCTAAATCTTTGAATCTCAAACAAGTCTGTGGGACTATGAGTGGGTTTGCAGGAAATTCAAAGACAACCTTTGAACCCATTACTCTTTGAAAGTCAACTATTGATGCAATTGTAAAGTACAAGTCATCTCGCCATCTACATACAACAGGATATCTGCTAACTGATGTGTGATTATTTTTTACAAAGAATTCTTCAACTTGTTGCCAAGCTTGGGTGTAATCAAACCGTTTTGTTGTTGGTGGCTCTCCGATAAATGAATAAGTATCAATTCCATCATCCGGACATAACTCTCGTTCTGCATCTAAAGTCCAAAAGAATCTGCCACACTTAGAACATGACTTTCGAACAAATCCTTGTTCTTGAAATAATTTGACATTATAGTATTTGTTAGGATCTGCTGAAAATTCCTTTAGAATCTGGTTTTTATCCAATGCTG
>MPLX02003062.1_pt1 | contig 26476 bp, 24 predicted proteins | sample 1617341 | NCBI WGS metagenome assembly MPLX02 (sample SAMN05944804, study PRJNA350692) | marine metagenome | biome: marine; feature: ODZ; material: water; isolation source: 120 m water sample filtered on 0.2 um supor filter | place: Pacific Ocean | collected 2012-04-08 | depth 120m m | reverse complement strand
CGGCTGGCGGGTGTACTGTTCATCTAGAACTGCACTACCACCAAAAAGCCGAATGTTCTGTGTCATAGGCCCGCCGTTCGCATTGGACTGGTATCGCACACCGCCAACGACGGAGCCGGTGAATCGGTGTGACGAGGTCAGTTCATCGATGCGCACGACCAAATCTTGCGCCCCTTGTTTGATGTCATCCGGAACCTCATTATGGGCGATGACCGCATTCAGGTAGGTCAGGGACATGGCGTAGGAGTTCATCTGAAAGTACAGCGTGCCAAGCTGCATACGAACCTGCGGCAGGTCAGGCTCAATAATAAGCATGCGCTCAAGTGCAGCGACGGCACCTTCGAGGTCGCCGACTGCGATGGCCAGCTCAGCAAAATGAAAAGTTTTATCGAGATTGCCGACGTCTTCATACATCTCAAGAAACGCGCTGTCGTACTGCGCTTGGAGCGTGAGCTCCTCAGTCGCCGCGCTTGATGTTCCGGAGAAACAAAGGGCTAGGCTAATAACGGTCGCCAACACGCCAAAAGCCTGTTTGACCGGCTGAGGTAATGCAATTGTTGAGTTGGGAAAATTGTCCATCTTTCGGGGCCGCGCGAGGTCTGTCGTTCTCTGATGTTGCGTCAGAAACCACGCTCGATTTTCTTAACTATAGTCTAGTGATCAAGATGTGACTATCAAGGGCTAAGATTTGCCCTCTGGCGCAGGGTTTGGGCGCAGACCGTATGCCTTTGGACCAAATCTGCTTCATCAATATGTGGTGCATGGCCATCGATCACCTTCCACTCGCCACCGATCATGACCCGATCGGCGCGGCTGGCACCGCACAGCACCAGCGCCGCCAGTGGGTCGTGATAGCCGCTGTGGCGCAATTCATCGAGTTTGAACAGCGCAAGATCAGCTTGCTTGCCCGGCGCTAACACGCCGATATCATCACGTCCCAGGCAGCGCGCACTGCCTTGTGTCGCCAGATGCAGTGCATCGAGGTGACCGAACTGGCTGGCGCCTTCACGCAGTCGCTGCAGCATGAGTGCCGCGCGCACTTCCTCAATGGCGTTGGAAGCATCGTTGGATGCCGATCCATCAACACCCAGCCCCACTGGGCTGCCCGCGCGTTGCAGTACACAGACTGGGCACAGGCCCGAAGCCAGTGCCATGTTCGAATGCGGGCAATGCGTTACCGCAGTGCCGGCATGCCCCAAACGCTGAATCTCGTCATTATTGAAGTGAATGCCGTGTGCCAGCCAGGTGTCTGCACCAAGCCAGCCGCAGTCCTCAAGATAGTCCAGCGGCCGCATGCCCAGTTGCGCCACGCAGTAGTCATTTTCGTCCTGGGTTTCTCCCAGGTGCGTGTGTAGGCGCACCTTCAGGCGGGCCGCGAGCGCGGCAGTTTCTCGCATCAGCGTTTCGCTGACCGAAAAAGGCGAGCACGGTGCGAGTGCCACCTGGACCATGGCGTCCGGGCCGCTCTGGTGATAAGCATGAACGACGCGTTCACAATCATCCAGGATGGTTTCGGTATCCTGTACCACCGAGTCTGGCGGCAGGCCGCCGTCTTTTTGTGACAGATCCATTGATCCCCGGGTCAGCATGACCCGCATCCCGATCTGCCCGGCCACTTTTGCTTGTATATCGATTGCCTGCTCAAGCCCGGCAGGATAAAGGTAATGATGATCAGATGTCGTGGTACATCCTGAGAGCAGCAGTTCGGCCAGGGCCAGTTCGGTTGCCGTAGCGAGTAGTTCTGGATCGAGCCCTGCCCAGACCGGGTACAGCGCTCTTAGCCAGTCGAAAAGTTCTTTGCCCAGTGCAGGTGCGAGGGCCCGGGTCAGAGTCTGGTAGAAGTGGTGATGGGTGTTGACCAGCCCCGGTAGCAGCACGTGCGAGGAGGCATCGAAAATCTCACTGGCCGTGTCGGGTCTTTGTCCCGCCGGAACAAGTTCCCTAATCCTTCCATTTTCGATCACGATCCCGCCGTTCGCATCCTTGGCAAGGATCGCGAGCGGGTCACGCAGCCAGAGTCGTGCCATCAGTTTGCCCGTGCAGCCGAAAAAAAACCCGCCCCGGGATCGGGGCGGGTTTTGCTCATACAGGCTTGGATTTATTGAGGTAGCTTGTCATCGATACCCTGAACGTAGAAGCTCATACCGGCCAGCATGCCATCATCGGCGACCGCACCGGCGGCCACCACTTGTTCACCGGCCTGGTTATGAATGGGTCCGGTAAAGGGGTGAAATGCCCCGCTGCGGATCGATTCTGCTGTTTTGGCAGCAAGCGCTGCGACATCAGCCGGCATGTTGGTGTAGGGCGCCATTACTACCATGCCTTTGTCCATACCATCCCACGTATCCGTGGAGGCCCAGGTACCATCGAGCACGGCTTTGGTTCTCGCCACGTAGTACGGGCCCCAGTTATCGATAATCGAAGTCAGCTGTGTTTTTTCAGCGAAATGAATCATGTCGGATGCCTGACCGAAGGCATAGATGCCACGCTCCGCAGCGGCCTGCAGTGCAGCAGTGCTATCGGTGTGCTGGGTGATGATGTCAGCACCCTGGTCCATCAGTACCTTGGCGGCATCGGCTTCCTTGGGTGGATCAAACCAGGTGTACACCCAGACTACCTTCACCTTGATATCGGGGTTGACCGAGTGTGCGCCCAGTAAAAAGGCATTGATGCCGCGTACCACTTCGGGAATCGGAAACGAGGCGATGTAGCCGATCACGTTGGATTTGGAAATCTTACCGGCGATGACACCCTGCACATAGCGCCCTTCATAAAAGCGGGCAACGTAGGTGGAGACGTTATCGGCACGCTTGTACCCGGTGGCGTGCTCAAACTTCACGTTGGGGAAGCGTTTGGCCACCTTCAGGGTTGGCTCCATGTAGCCAAAAGAGGTGGTGAAGATCAGTTCATGGCCGGTCTCAGCCAGCTTGGCGATCGCGCGCTCGGCGTCAGGGCCCTCTGGTACGTTTTCAACAAAGGTGGTCTGGACGTGGTCACCGAGTTCTTTCTCGATGGCAAGACGGCCCTGATCGTGGGCATAGGTCCAGCCATGATCTCCCGGCGGGCCGATATAGATAAATCCGACCTTGGTCTTGTCGGCGGACACGGCCCCCGTGGTCAGCGCCAGCGCACCGGCCAGTGCCAGGGCGGTCAGCTTGATGATATTTTTCACTTTGAAACTCCTCTACTTGGTGATTGACGGTTTGTAATATTTAGCTATCAGCGTTCAGCCCGAAACGGTCTGCCCAGACACGCTGGTGCGTTCAGCCGGATGCGGATCGGGTCTCGGGAAATCAAGACTAATACAACTATGGTCGCAATGTAAGGGAGCATCGACATAAAGGCACCCGGGATGCCAAAGCCGGCGGCCTGGGCATTCAGCTGCAAGATGGTAATGCCCCCGAACAGGATGGCCCCCAGCAGTACCCGTGATGGCCTCCAACTGGCAAAAACCACCAGCGCCAGGGCAATCCAGCCTCGTCCGGCGGTCATATTTTCGGCCCACAGCGGGGTATAGACCAGAGACAGGTAAGCGCCCCCAAGGCCTGCCATGGCCCCGCCGAAGGCTACCGCCGCATAGCGGATCGCAATGACTGGGTAGCCGATCGCGTGGGCTGAGCCATCTGAGTCGCCCACGGCGCGCAGAATCATTCCCCAGCGGGTGTGTTTGAGAAACCAGCCGCTGAGCCCCAAAATCACAATCGCGAGATAAACCAGGGGATCGTGGCCAAAAAGCAGCCGGCCGACTATGGGCAGGTCGCTCAGCACCGGTAGGTGTACTGCTCTGATCTGGACGATGGTTTCACCGACGTAATCCAGCCCCACCAGCGCCGAAAGCCCGGTACCGAAGATTGTCAGGGCGAGTCCGGTGGCCACCTGGTTGGATAGCAGGGTGAGCGTCAGCACGGCAAAGATCAGCGCTGCCAGTAGCCCCGACAGGCTCCCCACCAGCAGTCCAGCCAAGGGTGTGCCGGTCAGGGTGACCGCCGCAAAACCGAACACCGCGCCGATCAGCATCATGCCTTCTACACCCAGATTCAGCACACCCGATTTTTCGGAGACCAGTTCGCCAGTAGCGGCGAAGACCAATGGGGTGGCCGCAGTCATCATAGTCATAATCGAGGCGATCAGCAGTTCCATTATGCGGCGCGCTCCCCGCGGCGGATACGTACCAGTCGGTAACGGGTCAAAAGATCAAAGGCCAGCAGGTAGAACAGGATGATGCCCTGAAAGAGGCCGGTGACTGCTTTGGGCAGGCCAGCCGAAATCTGCGCCCCTTCACCGCCGATGTAGGTCACGGCGATCGCGGTACCCGCGAGTGCTACCCCCACTGGGTGCAGCCGGCCCAGAAATGCCACGATGATTGCGGTGAAGCCATAGCCCGGAGAAATCTTCGGCATCAACTGGCCGATGGTGGAGGCCGCCTCCATCACGCCGGCCAACCCGGCCAGGCCACCACTGATCAGCAGGGTCGTCCAGACCATTCGGTGGTTGTTGATGCCGGCGTGGCGCGCGGCCAGCGGCGCGGAGCCAAATACCTGCACCTGGAAACCAAAACGGCTCTTGGTCAGCACAAACCACGCCAACAGTGGCACCGCCATCGCAATCAGTGTGCCCAGGTGAACCCGGTAGCCGGGAAACAGCATGGGCAGCAGGGCGACATCGGGAAACATGCGGGTTCCGGGAAAACCCCAGCCCTGGGGGTTGCGCCAGGGTCCTTGAACCAGGTGTACCAGTAGCAGCTCGGCGACGTACACCAGCATCAGTGAGACCAGGATTTCGTTGGCGTTGAAGCGGGTCTTTAAGAATGCCGGGATTGCCGCCCAGCCCATACCGCCGAGCACCCCCATGGCCAACATCGCCGGCAGGATCAGCGGGTTTACGCTGTCGTAGAAATACACCGCCGGGGCGCTGCCGAGCAGTGCCCCGGCAATAAACTGGCCCTCGGCCCCGATGTTCCAGACCCCGGCGCGAAATCCCAGCGACAGGCCAATGCCAATCAGGATCAAGGGTCCGGCTTTAACGGCGACTTCCGACAGGCCCGACCAGGAGGTTAACGGTTCGACAAAGTAGATATAGAGCGCGATTCCTGGTGTTTTGCCCATCGCCAGGAAGATCACCGCGCCGGTCAGCGCGGTTAGCACCATGGCCAACAGCGGCGATAACCAGGCGGCTGTTGCAGACTGTGTGGCCCGGGCCTCAAGCACCAGCATGGGAAATCTCCTGAGGTTGTTCCCGGCTGGCACCCATCAGCAGACCAACTTCCTGGGTCGTGATCTTTGCGGTGGGCCTGGGTGGCGACAGGCTGCCTTGGGATATCACCGCGATGCGGTCACACAAGGCAAAAATCTCGTCCAGATCCTGCGAGATGACCAGTGCCCCGGCCCCGGCACTGACCAACTGTTGTATCTGTTCGTGGATGGCCGCCGCTGCGCCTGCATCGACACCCCAGGTTGGTTGGGATACCACCAACAATTGCGGTTGTTGCAGGATCTCGCGACCGACAATAAATTTCTGCAGATTGCCTCCTGACAGGCTGTTGGCCAACGCCGCGGTACCCGCTGCCTTGACATCAAAACGGGTCAGGATCTCTCCGGCATAGCGCTCAACGCCGGCCCAATCGACCAGTCCGTGTGAGACAAAGCCCATGCGATCGGCCGAGGTCAAAAAGCTGTTCTGTACCAGGTTCAGATCCGAGACGGCGGCCTGTCCAATACGCTCCTCAGGTACAAACACTGCCCCAAGGCGACGCCGTGCCATCGGTGCCAGTGTGCTGACCTCGGTGGCCAGCATCTGAATCGAGCCGGCCCGGGGCGAACCGGTCTCACCGGACAGCGCACTCATGAGTTCGATCTGCCCGTTGCCGGCAATGCCGGCGATTCCCAGTATCTCACCGGCGTGTACTGAGAAACTCACTCCGGCGATATCGGTGCCGTGTGGTTGGTCGGATTGTACCGACAGGTCGCTCACCTGCAGTCGTATCTCGGAAGAGGCTGAGGCGCTATGCCCTGGCGGTGACTCTACCCGCCGGCCGATCATCTTCTCTGCCAGAGAATGGGCGGTTTCTTTGGCCGGGATGCAGTCATCTACCCGCCGGCCGCCGCGCAGAATGGTGGCCCGGTCACACAGCATGCGCACTTCTTCCAGTTTGTGACTGATATAGAGGATCGAGCGGCCTTCACGAGCCAGCGTGCCCAAGGTGGCAAACAGAATTTCGGTTTCCTGTGGTGTGAGCACCGAGGTGGGCTCATCCAGAATCAGCAGGCTGGGGTTCTGTAGCAGGCAACGCACGATTTCGATGCGTTGGCGTTCCCCCATGGACAGATCATAGACATGCCGATCGGGCTGCAGTGCCAGTCCGTAGTCGCGCGCGGTCTGTTCCAGATGAACACGCAGTTCACCCAGGTTCTGCGGGGGCAGCGCCAGCGCGACATTCTCCAGCGTGGTCATCGACTCGAACAGCGAGAAGTGCTGGAACACCATGCCGATGCCCAGGGTCCGCGCTGCCGCGGGATTGGGAATCTTTACTGCATCACCGCGCCAGCGGATTTGCCCCTGATCCGGGCGCAGTGCGCCATAGATAATCTTCACCAGAGTGCTTTTCCCCGCGCCGTTTTCTCCCAGCAGGGCATGAATCTCACCTGGGGTCACTTCCAGGTCGATGTCATCATTGGCGAGACATCCCGGAAAGGCCTTGCGGATATTCTGCAGTTGCAGAAGGGGTTGCGGGGTCACCAGCGTCGACTCCTTTGATCAGAAAGCATCGGTATAGATTTTTCCGGGGTGCGGCTCATATTCAGTAGGGAATCTTATCCTCTTTTGCCAGCCATTCGCGCATCAGTGCCGTGGCCTCATCGCTGTGATGGCGCACCAGCGGTAATTGCCTCTCATGCAGATCCAAAGAGACTTCCCGGTAGAGCGCAGCATCATCGAAGCCGATCCGGGCGGCGTCATCACGGGTGTTTGCGTAATAGATTGTCTCGATACGGGCCCACCAGATTGCACCCAGGCACATGGGACAGGGCTCACAGGTGGTATAGATAGCTGATCCGGCCAGTGAAAAGGTGCTGCGCGTGCGGCAAGCATCCCGGATTGCACTGACCTCGGCATGGGCCGTGGGATCATGACCTGAGGTGACTTGGTTCCAGCCACGGCCGATCACGACGCCCTGATGCACGATCACCGCGCCAAAAGGGCCGCCGGCTCCGGCATGCATATGTTCCCGGGCCAGTTCTGCCGCAAGGTGCATATAGTGCTGGTGGTCAGTTTCGGTGTGACCCATCATTTGGCCTCTTTAGCTGTTTGCCCGTTTTCCGTTGGCGCCTTCACCCGGCTTTTTGGGCTGTCAGGCGAGGGGTGTTCAGAATTTCGCCCAAAACGCCAAGTGCGATCATTCCCGGCTCTTTACCCACAGGTCCGTCGACCCCGATGGGGCTGGTGAGATGCGCGATCTGGGAGTCGCTCAACCCGTCTTTTTTCAGGACCTTGCGAAAACGCTGTGCCTTGCTCTTGCTGCCGATCAGGCCGGTGTAGCATAGCGCCGATTGGCGCAGCAGGATCCGGCACAGTTCGTAATCCAGTGCATGACTGTGGGTCATGATTAGGGCGGCATCGTGATTGGTGAGTTCCCGGGCCCCGTGCAACGGACTTAAAGCGGTATCAATCTCGATATTGCCCGAATCAGGGATCAGGGCACACTGATCCGGACGCTGGTCAAAAACGGTCAGCCTGAGCGGCAACTGGCTGGCGATGGTGCACAAGGCGCGACCCACATGCCCGGCACCAAAAACCGCCAATGCCGGGCGGGGGTCAGCGAGCGTCAGCACAAACATGTTTTCATTGACGACAGGGTCTGGACTGGAGCCGACTATGACTAAAGGTGGAACATTGGAATCGACCCGGTCAAACGCCACGCGGGAGGCATCTTGACGATACAGGGACGCCTGGGCGTCCTGCAGCCAGCCGCGGTCACCGGAGTCAATCGGTTGCAGCATCACTTCCATGGTGCCGCCACAGCACTGGCGCATATCCGATCCGAGCACGCAGTGCATGATCGAACGCGACCAGTCACCGTTACCCGCCAGCATGGCCTGGCCGGCTTCAATCATCGTATGCTCGAGTTCGCCGCCACCAACACTGCCCAGGATCTGTTGCTCGTTGAGCAGAACCCAGCTGCCAGTCCCGCGCGGGGTAGAGCCGTGCTTGCCACAGACCAGCGCCAGTACGGCCTGCTGATCCTGTGCCAGCACCTGCAGCGCCGCATTGATCCAGTCACATGGGCCCGGTAGCGCCACAATCATGCCTGTTGATCTCCGGCACCTTTTGATTCTTGATTGCGTTCATTTTGAATGGCGCAAAGCAGGGCCTCTGGCGTGGCTGGTGCATTGAGTGGTGGCACACGGGTATAACGGCTGATGCTGGAGAGGGCATCTGACAGGGCCTGGTGTACCGAGATTGCCAGCATCAGTGGCGGCTCACCGACGGCTTTGGATCGATGAATCGTAGGTTCGCGGTTCTCGCCCCGGGGCCACAGGCGGATATTCATGTTGAGCGGCCGGTCAGAGCAGGTCGGAATCTTGTAGGTAGAAGGGGCGTGGGTTTTAAGGTGCCCGGCGTCATCCCACCAGAGTTCCTCGTTGGTCAGCCAGCCCATACCCTGAATAAAACCGCCCTCGACCTGGCCCAGATCAATCGCCGGGTTCAGGGAGCGTCCGGCGTCATGCAGTATGTCTACGGCGAGCACCCGGCTTTCTCCCGTCAAGGTATCCACCGCCACCTCGCTGACAGCTGCCCCGTAGGCAAAGTAATAGAAGGGCCGGCCTTTGGCCGCTTTGTGGTTGTAATGAATTTTCGGGGTGCGGTAAAAGCCTGTGGCAGACAGTTGCACCCTTGCCAGGTAGGCAAGTTCGACCAGGTCGGCAAACGTCAATGTGTTCTGGCCTGCATATACCCTGGCATCCGAAAAGCGAATCTCTTGCGGGTCGATAGCAAAATGCTGTGCTGCAAAAGCACAGAGCCGGCGTTTCAGAGTATTCGCGGCGTTCAGCGCAGCCATCGCATTCAGGTCTGAGCCAGACGACGCAGCGGTCGCCGAGGTATTGGGCACCTTGTCGGTCCGGGTAGCGCTGATCTTCACCTGTTGCCGGGGTACTGCCAGGGCATCGGCCACCACTTGTGCCACCTTGATAAAAAGACCCTGTCCCATCTCGGTACCGCCATGGTTCAGGTGAATGCTGCCGTCGCGGTAGATGTGCAGCAAGGCACCTGCCTGGTTAAACCAGGTCGCCGTGAAGGAAATGCCAAACTTGACCGGTGTAAGGGCGAGCCCCCGCAGCAACAGGGGGTTACCCGCGTTTGCACAGCGGATCTGTTCACGGCGTTTCCAGTAATCGCTGCTCGTCTCAAGCTCGCTTACCAGCTCGTCCAGAATAAAGTCTTCTACCGGCATGTGGTAGGGGGTGAGGTTTCGCTCTGGACCACTATAGAAATTGCGTTTACGCACGGTCAATGGATCAAGGCCGGTGGCCCGCGCAACCGCCTCAATCATACGTTCACTGGCCAGCATGCCCTGGGGGCCGCCAAAACCACGAAAAGCCGTATTGGAAACTGTATTGGTGAAGCAACGCTGCGAACGAATATGCACAGCGGGAAAGAAGTAGGCGTTGTCTACATGAAACATGGCGCGGTCATTGACCGGGTCAGACAGGTCGAGCGCACAGCCACAACGCGAGGCGAGCTTGGCATCTACCGCAAGGATGCGGCCGGTATCATCGTGCCCCACCTGCCAGTCGAACCGGAAATCATGGCGTTTACCGGTCAGGCGCATGTCATCGTCGCGGTCCAGTCGGCACTTCACGGCACGGTTGTTGCGTTGGGCGCCAACCGCTGCCAGTGCTGCCCATTGGCAGGCCTGGCTTTCTTTGCCGCCAAAGCCGCCGCCCATGCGACGCACTTCTACGGTGACGGCGTGTGCGGGTTTGCCCAGCACTTTGGCCAGATGTTGCTGAATTTCGCTGGGGTGCTGGGTCGAACAGTACACCCACATGTCGCCATCTTCCTGAGGAATGGCAAGAGAGATCTGCCCCTCAAGGTAGAAGTGATCCTGCCCACCGCAGTACAGCGTGCCTGAGGCGTTGTGCGGGGCTGAGCTCATGGCTTGCTGCCAGTCGCCCCGCTCCATAATTTTCTCTTCGCTGATAAAGCGCTCCTGGTCAAGCGCACCGTCTACACTTAACACCGGCTCTGTCGGTGTCACGTCGATCCGGGCGAGCGCTGCTGCTGCGCGGGCTGCGCGATGACTGGTGGCGACAACCGCAAATACTGCTTCACCGTCAAAGCGTATCGCCTCTTCAGCCAGCAGTGGTTCGTCACCGCGCCCCAAAGGGCTGACGTCGTTATGCCCCGGTAGATCACGTGCACAGAACACATCGATCACCCCGGGGGCATTGCGTACAGCGTCGAGTTCTATCGTCCTGATCTGGCCACAGGGCGCATCGGCGCCGCCCGTGGCAAGATGGAGTGCACCCCGGGGCAGCGGGATATCGTCTATATAAACGGCTTCGCCGGTGGCGTGTTTCAGTCCGCTGTCATGCGCCAGCGATGCACCCGGGCCCTGCTGGCATGCCTCAGTCATGAGCCGATAAGCCCGGCGCTTTGCTCACGGGATAGAGCAGTTCGAGTGGATCGCCACCCAGGGTGCGCAGACAGCGTTCCAGGAGTCCCCTTGCCACGTCGGTTCGATACGATGCGCTGGCACGCATATCTGTGATCGGCGCAAAATCATGTTTCAGTGCTGCTGCGGCAGGCTCCAGCGAAGTACAGTCGGCATTTTGTCCAACGAGTGCCTCCTCACAGTGTCGGGCACGTTGTGGGGTTGACGCCATACCACCAAAAGCGACCCGGGCCGAGATAATCGTGCCACCGGTAACGTGCAAACAGAATGCCCCGCACACAGCGCTTATGTCCTGGTCAAAGCGTTTGGAGATTTTCCAGCACTGGAGCTGGGTGAAGGCATCATCCGGGATACTGATCGTGTGGACGATCTCGCCAGGTGCGAGATCCTGTTTGCCGTAATCAACAAAAAAGTCCTCCAGAGCAATGCTGCGTTGGTGATCGGGGCTTACAAGGTGCAAGGTGGCGCCCAGTGCGATCAGGACGGGAGCGAGGTCGCCTATAGGAGAACCATTGGCGATGTTGCCGCCAAAAGTAGCCTGCGCCCGAACCTGAGCCGATCCAAAACGGCGCAACAGTGGGCCCAGGTCCGGCGCCAGGTTTGTCATCTGTTCAAGCCCCTGGGCCACGGTAACGGTGGCACCGATCTTCAATGTGTTTTGGGTATGTTCAATCCGTTTGAGTTCAGCCACGTGGCTTAGGTTGATGATGCTCTCAAAGCGTTGGTGGTGTTTATTGATCCAAAGACCAACGTCGGTCGCCCCGGCAATCAACTGCGCATCCGGATAAGTGCGCTGGGTCTGCCAAAGCGTTTCAAGGTCGGTGGGTATCGCAAAGCTGCCCAGCGGCCCGCTCATGTTTAAAAATGTATCGTCCTGATCCCATTCATCAAGAACACGGTGCGCGATTGAGCGCAGTGACCGGCTCTGCCCTGGTAGTGGTTGTACGCATGCCGTCCCAGCTGCACTCATGATGGATCCGTACCCGGTACAGCGACACAGATTACCAGCGAGCGTATCGCTCAGGGTTTGATGATCGGGGTTGGCATGGCCGGCATCACAGTCATAGTGCAGGCCGGCCAGGCTCATCACGATGCCCGGTGTACAAAAACCGCATTGAGAGCCATGGGCCTGGGCCATGGCCTGTTGAACCGGGTGGGGCTCGGGGTCAGCCAGGTGCTCAACGGTGAGCACCTGGGTGCTGTCGATAATCCCCAGGGGCACAATACATGCGTTGACAGGTTGGTAGTGGATTTTAGAATTTTCAAGACGACCCAGCAGCACCGTGCATGCCCCGCAGTCACCTTCAGCGCAGCCTTCCTTGGTGCCGGTCAGGCCTTTTTCAAGGCGCAGAAAGTCCAGCAGGGTCTGGTGTGGGTCGAATGAGGCAAGACAGATGATTTCACTGCCGAGAAGGCAGCGGAATTCAGATCTTGCGGTTGCCATGAGTTGCAAGGTGGGTGGTTTCAGCTGCCGCGGTATGTACTGTAGCCATACGGGGAAATCAGCAGAGGCACATGATAGTGGCTGTCGGCATCACTGATCCCGAAACGGATCACGACCGTATCGAGGAACGCCGGGGATTCAAGATCACCCCCTTTCTGGCGAAAGTAGTCTCCGGCGAAAAAATGCAGTTCGTAGGTTCCACAGGCAAAGGCATCACCTTGCAGGACCGGGCCGTCGTTACGGCCGTCATCATTGGTGCGGCCCTGGCACAGTTCAATGTGCCCGTGGTCCAGTCGATAGAGTGTCCAGGCCATGCCCGCAGCAGGCCGGCCGGCTGATGTATCCAGAACATGGGTTGTCAGTTTGCCCATGGGGTTCTCCTCGAAGGCGGCTGTTAGTATCTGTAAGCCAGGGTTGCTGGTGCCAGGGCCGTTTGCGCGCTGATGCGGGTTTCAGTGTCACACAGGGCAGGGCGCTCGTCAGCCTTTAGCCTCCTTAAACACTTTCAACGATAATTTGATAATAACGGGAAATCTTCTCTAAAGTCTCCGCTAATATTCCCCCCCTGGCCAGACCTACAACGAAGACCACTGAAACCTGATGAGTCATCCTCCCCCTTACCCCCGAGATCTCGTTGGTTATGGGCGTAACCCGCCGCAGGCACACTGGCCTAAAGGGGCACGCATCGCATTGCAGTTCGTCATCAACTACGAAGAAGGTGGTGAAAATTGCATCCTGCATGGGGATGAGGCATCCGAGGCCTTTCTTTCCGAGATTGTCGGGGCAGCGCCATGGCCCGGCCAGCGTCACCCGAGCATGGAATCGATCTATGAGTATGGTTCCCGGGTTGGCGTATGGCGTCTTTTTGATCTTTTTGCCCGCTACGATATTCCACTTACCGTCTTCGCCGTGGCGATGGCGCTTGAGCGTCACCCGGCCGTGGCTGAAGCGGCGATGGCCGCCGGTTACGAAATCTGCTCACACGGTTACCGTTGGATCGATTATCGCAACGTGCCCGAGAGCATTGAGCGTGAGCATCTGCAGCGCGCCATCGAGATTATCCGTGACCTGACCGGTGAGCGACCGCTGGGATGGTACACGGGCCGCACCAGCGAGCGTACCCGGGCATTGGTTGCGGCAGAGGGGGGATTTCTTTACGACGCCGATGACTACAGCGACGATCTGCCATTCTGGATTGAAGTCGATAGCAGGGCGCATCTGGTAGTGCCGTACACGCTGGACAACAACGATATGCGTTTTGCCACGCCACAGGGCTTCAACAGCGGTGACCAGTTCTACAGCTATCTGCGTGATGCCTTTGATGTCCTGTATGCAGAAGGGGAGAGCACACCTCGGATGATGTCGGTGGGACTGCACTGTCGGCTGGCGGGTCGGCCTGGCCGCCTGGGCGCGCTTGCCCGTTTTATCGAGCACACCCGGCGTTTTGATAAGGTATGGTATTGCCGTCGCATCGACATTGCCCGTCACTGGCGCTCAATGCATCCGCCGGCGACATCATGACGCCCCTTCCAAGCCAGATGTCCCGCGAGGCATTCGTTGAGCATTTTGGCGGCGTCTATGAGCACTCTCCCTGGATTGCGCTTGGTTTATTTGATACCGGCTTAAGTGCTCTGGTGGATACACCGTCGGGTTTATCTCAGGCGATGATCGACATTGTTGCCCAAGCCGGCCACGAGCCCCAGCTGGCCCTGCTGCGCTCGCATCCGGATCTTGCTGGACGGCTGGCGGTATCCGGTGAACTGACCGTGGCCTCTTTCGCAGAGCAGTCCGGTGCCGGGCTGGATCAGTGCACGCCGGCACAATTCAGTGCGTTCAACGAGTTAAATGCGCGTTACACGCAGAAATTTGGCTTCCCCTTTATCGTTGCGGTCCGGGGGCTGGACCGGGAGGGTATCCTTGCGTGTTTCCATAAGCGCGTGGAGAATGATTTCGATACCGAGTTTAATGAAGCCTTGGCGCAGGTACACCGGATTGCCCGGCTTCGCATCGATACCCTTTTTACTGAAATGGACGTTTTGGCATCATGAGTCAGTCAACTGAACTTCCCGAGTTTGCCCGTCACCTGGTCAACCTGGCGTCGCCACGGCTGGGTGGTCAGGTTCTTGAAGCCAGCGACGATTTTTTTGCGCCCAAGGAGCGATTGTTACAGGACATCGAGCCGGTTTTCATAGCCGACAAGTTTGACGATCACGGCAAGTGGATGGACGGCTGGGAAAGTCGTCGTCGGCGTGGAGGTGGTCACGATCATGTCGTGGTGCGGCTGGGTGCCCGGGGAACCGTCCGTGGAGTGGATATGGATACCCGGTATTTCACCGGCAACTATCCACCACAGGCCTCCCTGGAAGCTGCCGACGGTGCAGCCGATACCCCCGTGAGTGAGTTGAAATGGCGTGAAATACTGGGGCCGATGGATCTGGGTCCCGATCGTCATCACTACCAGGCCATCTCGGATGATGGCCCTGTCAGTCACCTGCGTTTGAACATCTTTCCCGATGGGGGCGTGGCTCGACTGCGGGTTTATGGCGAGCCCCTGGCAGATTGGTCACGGTTCGATCGCGATGCCCTGGTAGAACTTTCTGCTATTGCCAACGGCGGGCGCATTGCGGGTTTTAATGATGCGCACTACGGTGATCCGTGGGTCATCCTCATTTCCGGCCGTGGTATCAACATGGGAGACGGCTGGGAAACCCGTCGCCGCCGTGAGCCCGGCCACGACTGGATCCTGGTGCGCCTGGGTGCTCCCGGGGCGATTGAGCAGGTTGAAATCGACACCGCCCATTTCAAGGGCAACTACCCTGATCAGTGTTCGATCCAGGGCGCCCTAATCGACAACCTTGATGATAGGGCGCTCGCAGCCCAGGCACAGCAATGGCCGGAATTGATGTTGCCAACCCAGTTGGAGATGGATCACCAGCACTTTTTTGAAAGGCCCTCGCTTGAGGATATTGGTCCGGTGAATTGTTTGCGGCTCAATATTTTTCCCGATGGCGGGGTCAGTCGGTTCCGGGCCTTTGGTCGACCGCAGCGCTGAGTTGGCAGTATGCAGATTACGCCCCAACCCCTGACAGTGCAGGCCTTTGCCCCCTTCGGTGATGTCATCGAAGCGCGCGATAGTACAGCGATAAGCATTAACCAGGGAACGGCCCGGCGCTTTCATGACCTGGCGGCAGTGGACGTCGCTGCTGAGGGTGGCCATGTGCTGGTGAATATTTTCCGTGCTTCGCCCTATCCGGTCCCGTTGATGCTTAAGATGATGGAAAAGCATCCTTTGGGGTCACAGCTTTTTATGCCGTTGGCGGATAACGCTTTTCTGGTCGCGGTCGCGCCGCCATCCGATGCCGTACAAGTAGACGATATCGTCGTGTTTGCGGCGCAGGGAGGCCAGGGTGTGAATTTTCGCCCGGGTACCTGGCACCATCCGCTGCTGGCGCTGGATCAGCAGCAGGATTTTCTGGTGGTTGATCGCGGCGGTAAGGGCGAGAATCTGATCGAGCAGGGGTTGGATCGCATCGTGGCTGTGATACTGGACTGATGCCTGGCGAACGGGGAAGGCTTCTGTGGAGAACAGGGACATGAAGATAATCACGATGGTGCTCACGGCTGTGGCGTTGTTGACGATCTCAAGTTCCGGTTTTGCATTACTGCCCGGTAAGGCAGAAGATGGTAGACCGCTGCATGACAACTTCTGCATGGGATGTCATGTCAGCATGCAGGGGGATGATGGCAGCGCGATCTACCTACGCAGCAACCGCCGGGTCAACAGTATTGAGGGACTGATGGGGCAGGTGGCATTCTGTAACGAGCAGATCAGGGCTGGCCTGAATGAGTACGAGATTGACGATATCGTTGCCTACCTGAACGAGGCGTTCTACCGGTTCGAGATAGATTAAGTCTTTCGGGATTCAGGGGCGCAGTATGACCTTGGGTGCGGCGCAGTGTCCGGCGTGCAGTTCCTTGAAGGCTGCGCCTCCTTCGCCCAGGGGTCGCTGGTCGATCCAATCCAGTGTGCCCAGAGTGCCCGAGTGCAGTTGTACCAGGGTAGCGCGAAGATCGACCGGGGTGTAGGTATAAGTCCCGATCAGTGTGATCTCCTGCAGGGTAAGGCGGCGGATATCCAGCCCATCGTCGTTATCGAGCAGCCCAATGTGCATGATGACGCCACCTGGGGCCACGGCCGTAACCCCGGCCTGACGCGATGCCCGCCCCCCCACGGCATCAATCACCAGATCGAAGTATGCCTCTGGTGCGGGCTGTTCCAGCGGATTGATCACGCTGGCGGTACCGGTCCGCGCCGCACTGTCGCGGCGCAATGCGTTGGTATCAGCCAGGATGACCTCGGTTGCACCCCGATGGTGAAGGGCCAGCGCTGCGAAAAGCCCCACTGAACCTGCACCGATGACCAGCGTCTTTGCTTCGCTAACCGGTCGGGCGAGCGATCGCTCAGCCAGGTTAACGGCATGGATCGCTGTTGCTGCGGGTTCTGTTAACGCGGCTGCGGCGGCATCCATGCCAGATGGAATCTCGATGAGGTTGCGCTCGGGTATGGCGATGCGCTCAGCAAAGGCCCCGGGACGGTACATGCCGATGAGATCCCGCTGGGGACACAGGTTCTGACGACCCTCGAGGCAGTAATCACAATGACCACAGGTGATCAGGGGGTTGATTACAACCCGCTTGCCAGTGTGTTGACCGTCCAGGACCCTGCCAGCCGCTTCATGCCCGAGGATCAGGGGCGGCACTCTTCGTGGATCATGTCCCAGGTAGGCATGCATGTCCGAACCGCAGATACCCACTGCCTCGATCTGGACCCGCGCCTCACCGGGGCCGATCGGTTGGGCGTCGGCTTCTTCGCGATACACCATTTGCTCGTTTGCGGTGTAGACCAGTGCTTGCATAGTGGATGTTATTTGGCGGTAAAGCCGCCGTCGACGAAGATCGTCTGCCCGGTGATATAACCCGACGCCGGGGCAGCCAGAAAGACGCTGATGCCGGCAAGATCTTCAAGTTCGCCGTTACGCCCCATCGCTGTCTGATTTGCCGCCCAGTCCCGGCGTTCGCTGTCATCGAATACCGGCGCGGTCAATTCAGTGGGGAAAAATCCAGGTGCGATGGCATTGCAGGTAATGCCATGGGCAGACCACGCTTCAGCCATAGCCCGGGTTAACTGACAAACTCCGCCCTTGCTCGCGCCGTAGGCGATCCCATCAGGAAACGCCCGTACCGACTGTAGCGAGGCGATATTGATGATACGGCCATAGCCGGCCTCTTTCATGCCGGGCACCAGTGCCTGGGCAAGAAAGAACGGGGTCGACAGGTTCAGGCGGATGGTTTGATCCCAGCTCTTAGGGGTGATCTCCTCAGCGGCCTCTCTCAAGTTAACGCCTGCCGCATTCACCAGAATGTGGGGATGGCCAAAAAGATCTTGGCACTGGGCTGCAATCTTCGGCAGGTGGTCGCGCTCATCCAGATCAACTACTACGGCAGCCGCATCACCCCCGCCACTGCGGATCGCAGCTACGGCGGCATCGAGGCGATCGGGGCGGCGGGCGACCAGGATGACCTGTGCGCCAGCCTGGGCTAAGAAACCGCCTATTGCCTGGCCGATGCCAGAACTGCCGCCGGTAACAACCGCAATGCGGCCGTTCAGATTAAACAGGGACGGTAGCTGTGGCTTCACGGTGCCTGCAGTTCGAATTGCTCGTCGGGGAAATACTTGTGCAGCCGATCATCTCCCGACAGGGCATGGCCTTCCATTCCCTCAGATCGGGAGATTCTGGCGCTGACCGCGCCCACGTCGCGGTTGGCCTCGCGATTCATGCGCTGCCAGGTAACCGTCTTGATGAATTTACCTACGCTCAGGCCACCGCTGTACCGCGCGGCACCCTTGGTCGGCAGAATGTGATTGGGTCCTGATGCCTTGTCGCCGTAGGTGACCGTGGTCTCTTCACCGAGGAACAGCGAACCATAATTGCTGAGGTGGGTCAGCCACCAGTCCAGATCCTGGGTATGGACCTCCAGGTGTTCTGGTGCGTAGAGGTCACTTTGCTGTACGGCCTCTTCGCGGGATTCGGCCACGATCACTTCACCGTAATCGCGCCAGGCATCTTCTGCCGCGGTGCGGTTGGGTTCGCCCAGCCGTGCAATACAGCCCGGCACCTTTTCGATCACTTTTTCAGCAAGGGATTGCGAGGTGCTGATAAGCCAGGCAGGCGAGTCAGGGCCATGTTCAGCCTGGCCGGCAAGGTCAGATGCGACGATGTCGGGATCGGCGGTTTCATCAGCAATCACGGCAATCTCGGTAGGTCCTGCGAACATGTCGATGCCAACGCGCCCGTACAGAATACGTTTGGCTTCAGCGACAAAACGGTTGCCCGGGCCAACCAGTATGTCGGCCGGGTGACCTGAGAAAAGGCCAAAGGCCAGTGCCGCAATACCCTGTACGCCGCCCAGTGCGAGAATGGTGTCGGCACCAGCCAGGTGCGCGGTATACAAAATCGATGGATGCACCCCTTGATCACCTCGTGTGGGGGAACAGGCGACCACGTGTTTGACGCCGGCAACCTTAGCGGTAGTGACACTCATTACGGCGGAGGCGATATGAGCGTAGCGCCCGCCGGGTATGTAGCAGCCCGCAGTTCCAACCGGGATCAGGCGCTGACCGGCCACCAGACCAGGCGAGAGTTCAGTCTCGAATTCTTTCATACTCTCAAGTTGCGCCTGCGCAAACTTCTCTACCCGCTCGTAGGCAAACTGGATGTCGTCCCGCGCCCGCTGTGACAGGCTCGCCCCGGCAGCTTCAATAGTTTCAGCCGAAACGATGATATCCCCGGTCCATTTGTCGAGCTTTTTGGCATAGTCACGCACTTTTTGTTCACCGCCTGCTTCAATGTCAGCCAACATGTCTTGCACGATCCGACGAGTGTCCTCTTCACCTGTGGTGGGGGACTTCGACGCTTTTTTCAGGTATTGCATAGTTCAGAGACTCTCAATCGGTTTTAAAATGGTCAAAAAAGAAGAAGCGGAATTATGTGCCTCGTCACTGGCTGTTAAGCACTTCGATACAGTTTGGTCATCACAAATTCCCGGTGACCCAGCGCCTCGGCAGCGGTCAGGCGGCCGTTGCAGGTGCGGATCACCATATCGATCAGAGCATCTCCGGCCTGATCCAGGTTCATCTCCCGGCGCAGCAGCCCGGAAACATCCAAGTCCACGTGTTCACCCATAGTCCGTACCGTGCGTGGGTTTGCCGTGACCTTGATGACCGGTTCGATTGGATTGCCAATGATGTTGCCTTGTCCTGTGGGAAAGATGTGCACCGCAAAACCGCCTGCGGCCTGCAGCGTGACGCACTCCGCGGCTGCCGAGGATGTGTCCATGAAATACAGCCCGGGGCCTTTCTCGGGAGCTTCGGCGGGTGCCAGTACATCGATGTACCTGGCGTTCTTGCCGATCTTCTGCAGGTTGCCCATGGCTTTTTCTTCGATGGTGGTTAAGCCGCCCTCAATGTTGCCCTTGGTAGGTTGGCTTTCAGAAAGATCACTGGTTTTGTTAGGCTCAATGACTTCATCCATGTAGGCCTGCCAGGTAGCAAACCACTTGTCGCCGATCTCTTTTGTTGCCGCGCGTTCCCGGCAAAGGTGCTCCGCGCCGGTGATCTCGGATGTCTCGCCAAAGCAGTTGGTCACACCCATCGCATCGGTCTTGTCGATAAAGTTGCCCACCGTGGGGTTGGCGCCCATGCCTGAGGTGGTATCCGACTCACCGCACTTGTGTGATACCCAAAGATCTTCAATGGGGCATTTTTCACGACGCAGTTCGGAAGCTGCCTGCAAAAAGTTCTTGGCGGTACGGCTGGCTGAAGCAATGGTTTCGATATCACCATGCTGTTCGATAGCGAAACCTTGCACCGGTTTGCCGGTTTGGGCGATACCGTCAACCACCCGGGCAGTCCAGCCGGGTTCAATCCCGATAACAACAACCGCAGCGACATTCGGATTAGCACCGGCACCGATCAAGGTGCGAAAGTGCAGCTCCAGATCCTCGCCGAACTGCAGCCGGCCATAATGATGCGGCAGGGCCAGGGTGCCCTTAATGTTATTGGCGACCGCTTCACAGGCGGCGTTGGAAAGATCGTCCAGCGGCAAAATAACCACATGGTTGCGTATGCCAACCCGGCCGTTCTCGCGGCGGTATCCAAAAAAATGTAGATCACTCATGGCTTACCACTTATTGGTTTTGAGGTTGTGAACATGTACGTGGTTGCCCTTGGGGATATCTGCCACGGCGCGGCCGATATTTTCTCCGTACTTGATGACAGCTTCTCCGTCACTGATGTCCCGGAGTGCGAATTTGTGGCCTAGCGGGATTGGATCGTTGACTGTGATGCTCAGTGTCTGGTCGGTATCCATGACCCAGCCCTCAAGGCTTTGGTCAGTGGCAATGTCCTCAACGACCACGACGCCCACAGCGTCGCGTTCGTCATGGACGAGAAAATCGGGTGGCGCAGTGCTCAAGGTAATCTCCTAATCATATATTATAATTGGCTTATTCTTATATAAGAATTACAGATGTGTTATAACGGAATCTGATTTCGATGTCAATTTCGCTGTAAGCACAATCCAGGCGCTTTGAGAGCAGCAAGGAGCAGTTTTGGAAAAAAGACCCCTATACGAGCAAGTTAAAGAGACCCTTCTGGCCCGTCTGGCGGGGGACTACTGGCGCCCGGGGGCACTGTTGCCCAGTGAGCCAAAACTGGCTGGGGAGTTCGGCGTCAGCCAGGGCACCATCAGAAGGGCATTGGATGACCTGGTGTCGCAGGGCCTGTTGGCCCGGTACCAGGGTCGGGGCACCGCGGTGACCGAGCACACGCCGTTTGGGTTTTTTCATCTTTTCAGGGAGGACGGTACCCGTGAATTGCCCGAGAGCAAGACCTTGCGCATTTCAGTCAACCCGCCAAGCCGGGCTGAGCGTGATGCGTTGGAACTGGCGTCAGGAAAGAAGGTAATCCGTATCCAACGGGTGCGCTACCTTAATCTGGAGCCCAAGATATTTGAGACGATCTGCATATCACATGATCTTTTTTCGGGGCTGGCAAAGATGGCGACCCGTGATCTGCCCAATACGGTCTACAACTATTATGAGCAGAAATTCGGAGTTCCCATTGTGGGCAAACGTGAGCGACTGCGGGCGGCGGCCGCGACCCAGGATGAGGCGCGCTACCTTCATATCGAAATTGGGGCACCGTTGTTGGAGATTGAATGTATCGCTTACAGTCATCGCAGTCAGCCGATCGAATGGCGCATCAGCCGCTGCCTGACCGACGAGCATTACTATTGCAATCCACCGGAATGACGCTGTTTCGTTTCTAAAGGCAGATAAGATAAGCCATGGAGTTTGACTACATCATCGTAGGGGCGGGCTCAGCTGGCTGTGTTCTGGCCAATCGCCTGAGCGCAGATGGCCGCCACCGGGTGTTGCTGCTCGAAGCGGGCCCCAAAGACCGTTACCCGTGGCTGCATATCCCGATCGGCTATGCCAAGACGATGTTTCATCCCCGCTATAACTGGTGTTACGACACCGAGCCCGATCCTGGCATGAACGGCCGATCAATCTATTGGCCGCGCGGCAAAGTGCTGGGTGGGTCCAGCGCGATCAATGGACTGATCTACGTGCGCGGCCAGCCGCAGGACTACGATCACTGGGCGTCTTTGGGCAACAAAGGTTGGTCGTGGGACGAGGTATTGCCCTACTTCATCCGTTCCGAGCGAAATCAGCGCGGAGCTGATGCCTTCCACGGCGACAGTGGGCTGCAGGGTGTCTCGGATGTGGGGCGACCCAATGCCTTGGCCCGGGCGTTTATTGCCAGTTGTATTGAGGCGGGTTACCCCGCCAATAATGATTTCAATGGTGAAAGCCAGGAAGGGGCAGGACCTTACCAGCTGACTACCTGGAAGGGCTGGCGCTGTGGCAGCGCTACAGGGTATCTCAAGCCGGCCCGGGGCCGGCACAATCTCACCGTCAAGACCGATGCGCATGTTTGTCGCATTGAGTTTTCGGGGACCCGCGCTAATACCGTGGTCTACCGGCACAATGGTGGCGAGGTACGGGCCCTGGTGCGCCGCGAGATCATTCTCAGCGCGGGCGCACTGCATTCGCCGCAGTTGTTACAGCTTTCCGGAATTGGCGATACGGATCTGCTTCAGCATCACGGCATTGAAGTCCTGTGCCATCGGCCCGGGGTGGGGCAGAACCTGCAGGATCATCTGCAGACACGGGTGATCCATCGGTGTAATCAGCCGTTGACCACGAATGATGACATGCGCAGCTGGTGGCGCCAGGCGCGCATGGGAATGCAATACGTCTTTCAGCGTGCCGGGCCAATGGCGGTAGGGATCAACCAGGCAGGCGCCTTTCTGAAGACCCGTGCCGAACTCGACAGGCCGGATATTCAGTTTCACTTTGCCGCGCTGTCGGCCGATCTACCCGGATCGCCTTTGCACGACTTCTCCGGCTTTACTTCTTCGGTCTGCCAGTTGCGTCCCAGTAGCCGCGGCCGGGTCGAGATTGTCAGTAGCAATCCTCTGGCCAAGCCCGCCATGCACCCGGGTTATCTTTCTACGGAAGAAGACCGCCAGACGGTGGTGGCTGGCCTGCGGGTTGCCCGGCGGATTGCAACTCAGCCGGCACTGGCTGAGTATATTGTGGAGGAGTACAAGCCCGGGTTGGCCGTTGAGAGTGATGAAGCACTGCTGGAATTCGTGCGTGACAATGGCGTCACGATCTTTCATCCCTCGGGCACCTGTCGCATGGGTATTGATGATGATGCCGTGGTGGATCCCGCGCTCAAGGTACGCGGTGTGACAGGTCTGCGAGTCGTGGATTGCGCCATCATGCCAACTCTGGTCTCGGGTAACACCCATGCCCCGGCTGTCATGATTGCCGAGAAAGCCTCAGATCTGATTCTGGCAGATGCTGTTGGTTGACAGACCCCGGTACTAATTCTGGGTTTGTGCAAAAAACGCAGCTGAGGCCACGGCACGGTGCCAGGTGTTCAGTAGTGTCCGGCGTTGTGCCTCATCCATTTGCGGCGTGAAGGTACGTTCACTCTGCCAGACGACACCAAGCTCATCCAGGGAGTCAAAAACGCCAGCCTGCAATCCAGCCAGCCGGGCGGCCCCCAGAGCCGTGGTTTCCAGAAGAGCAGGGCGTTCGACCGGGGTATTGCTGATATCGGCGAGGTACTGTGCAAGCCAGTCGTTTTGTGCCATGCCGCCGTCGATGCGCAGCACCTGGGCTCTTTCACCGTGGTCGTCGGCCATGGCCCCAAGCAGTTCGGCGCTCTGGTAACACACTGCCTCCAGCGTGGCCCGCGCAATGTGGGCTGGCCCAGTGGCGCGGGTCATGCCCAGCAAAGTGCCCCGGGCGTGCGGGTTCCAGTGCGGAGCACCCAGCCCGGTAAAGGCCGGGACCAGATAAACCCCTTCGTTGGAGTCCAGCCCCGATGCAAGGGTTGCGGTTTCTTCGGCAGATTTAACCAGGCCCAGTTCATCTCGCAGCCATTGCACGCTTGCCCCCGCCATGAAGATGGAGCCCTCCAGGGCATAGGTAGGCACGCCGTCGAGCCGGTAGGCGATTGTCGTCAGCAGCCGGTGGCGCGACGCCAGGGCATTGTCGCCGGTATTCAAAATGGCAAAACAGCCGGTGCCGTAGGTGCTTTTGAGCATACCGGGTGCCAGGCAACTTTGTCCTACCAGTGCTGCCTGCTGATCTCCCACCATCGCGCCGACCGTGATGGCTTGGCCCAGCACGGCGGTTTCGGTGGTGCCGAAATTAGCCGCGGTATCCAGAACCTGTGGCAGTATGGCTGGGGGTACGCCGAACAGGGCCAGCAGCGTTTCGTCCCAATCCTGTTGGTGGATATTAAAAAGCCCGGTCCGCGAAGCATTGGTTGCGTCGGTCGCATGTACCGTGCCGCCGGTCAGGCGCCACAGCAGGAAAGTATCTACCGTGCCAAAGGCCAGGTCACCTTTCTCGGCGCGTGCCCTGGCGCCTGCCACGTGATCGAGAATCCAGGCGATCTTGCTGGCAGAGAAATACGGATCCAGCAACAAACCGGTGCGGGCACTTGCCTCAGGCTCATGGCCTGCTTTTCGTAGCTCGTCGCAGGTATCGGCCGTGCGTCGGTCCTGCCAGACAATCGCGTTGTAGATCGGCTCACCGCTGGTGCGATCCCATATCACGGTGGTTTCACGTTGATTGGTTATGCCAATAGCCGCCGGTGTACCTTGGGCTCGAGACAGTACATCCTGAGTCACGGCAAGAACAGAAGACCAGATCTCCTGGGGATCGTGCTCCACCCAGCCATCGGCCGGGTAGTGCTGCGCAAATTCTCGTTGTGCCACATGCAGGACATTGCCTGTGTCATCGAACAGCATGGCACGGGAACTGGTTGTGCCTTGGTCTATGGCCAGCAGTTGAGAGGTTTTTGTCATCAGACTATCAATCATCTTTCAGAAAAGGTACAATATCAGACATAAAAATACAAATAAAAACTAAAAAGAACATTCCCAGGGAATATCATGCCTCTACGAACGCTCTGGCACAACATCTAGGAGGACAGTCGGTGAAGCTTAACCCCAGACAGCGACAAATTCTTCAGATCATCCAGATTAACGGCTCGGTATCGGTAACCGACATAGCCAAGAAGTTTTCAGTCACCACCCAGACAGCTCGACGTGATATCGCGGAGCTTTGCCGTCAGCAGCTGGCAGAGCGGCATCACGGGGGTGCGATGCTGCCGAGTTCCAGTGTCGAGAATATCGCCTATACCGCGCGCCAGACCCTGAACGCGGATCCTAAAAGACAGATTGGCCGTCTTGCCGCTGGACTGATTCCAGAAAACGCATCTTTGTTTATCAATATAGGAACAACAACTGAGGAAGTAGCAAAGGCGCTCAGCGGGCACAAGAAGCTCAGGGTAATTACAAACAACCTCAATGTGGCCAGGATCCTTGCAGATAATCCTGGAATCGAACTGATTGTGACCGGCGGGTTGGTGCGCAGCCGCGACCGTGCTGTGGTGGGTGAGTCCGCTGTGGATTTTATTCGGCAATTCAAAGTTGATTTTGGCGTGATTGGAGTTTCAGGAATTGAAGGGGATGGCACGTTGCTGGACTTTGATTACCGAGAAGTCCGGGTGGCCCAAGAGATCATCAGAAATTCACGCAACGTGTTTCTGGTGGCGGATCACAGTAAGGTTAATCGTAACGCGATGGTCCGGCTAGGCCATTTTTCTCAGGTCTCTGATTTTTTTACAGATATCACACCGCCACCGGAGTTAAGAGCGGTGCTGGCGGAATCGGAAACCCGGCTTCATGTTGCAACGGCTAGTGATATCTCGGAATGACCCTGCATGGTCTGATCCCATAGGGCGCGATGGTCAGTAGCCCACCCCCTGTGGTTTCTGATTAGAAACAATACGTGAATCAACGAACAGAGCAACTGAGCCAGGCTTCAGAACAGGCCTACGATGTGCTGGTCATCGGCGGCGGGATCAACGGAGCGGCCAGTGCTGCTGCACTGTCTGGCGCCGGGGCAAAGGTTGTGTTGGTGGACAGCCGCGATTTTGCCGGTTTCACCAGCAGCGAGTCATCCAACCTGATCTGGGGCGGGATCAAGTACCTTGAATCCCTGGAGGTGGGCCTTGTCCGTCAGTTATGCATGGGGCGCAACGAACTGATGCGGGCCTACCCGCAAGTTATCCAGGAGACCCGCTTTTTTACAGCCATTGAGCGAAAATTCCGCTTCCCGGCGCGATTTTTCTGGATCGGCGCCTGGCTCTACTGGCTGTTGTGCAATAGATTCACTGACAATCCCCGTTACCTGTCCCGCAAGGAAATTAAGTCTGAGGAGGCGATTGTTCGGTCGGACAGCCTGGGTGGCGGACTGATTTATTCAGATGGCCGATTGGTCGATGGGGATGCAAGGTTTGTACTGAATCTGGTCAAAAGGGCCATCGATTTCGGCGCGACGGCAGTTAACTACCTCACTGTCTCTGGGGTGCAGCGCCAAAAGGATGGTACCTGGGCTGCCACTGTCGTCGATGACATAACGAAGCAGGAGTCCCGCGTTGTGGCCCGTTATCTGGTCAATGCAGCAGGGCCGTTTGCTGATGAGATCAATCTGCAAGCCGGCTTTGAGTCCAGCACCCGGCATTTGCTCTCAAAGGGTATACATCTGGTGGTCGATCGTGTCACAGACAGTAACCGGGTGCTGACATTTTTTGCAGATGATGGCCGCATGTTCTTCGCGATCCCATTGGGAAACAAGACCTGTATTGG
>MPLX02024528.1_pt1 | contig 26804 bp, 23 predicted proteins | sample 1617341 | NCBI WGS metagenome assembly MPLX02 (sample SAMN05944804, study PRJNA350692) | marine metagenome | biome: marine; feature: ODZ; material: water; isolation source: 120 m water sample filtered on 0.2 um supor filter | place: Pacific Ocean | collected 2012-04-08 | depth 120m m | reverse complement strand
TATTAAGAGTAAAATTACTTCTGAGATAAGCAACAAAATTCAAAAAAAAAGCAACCTTTATGAAAAATCATACATTTAAAGCGTGAAGATTGTAAACAAGAAAAGAAGACAACGTAAGGGCTAGCCCTATAAGGAGTGGGGTTGATAAAGGTGAACCGAGAGCATTTAATGAAATACAAGAGCAAAACCACCTATTATTATTGCAAGAAGCAAGCCAACCAGGCCATAAGCCGTTAGGTTCCATCTTCTAATTGCTTCTTCGCTCGGTTTTTCTGTCATTACAGAGTTGCATGAATTTGAATACATATTATAGTCAGGTGGCCCTCAAGGTCAATAGAGGTTCAAAGGCATTAATAGTTTGATTTCCACATCCAAAGCAAAGTTGTCATTGCTAAAATCCTAGGTTCATTTGCCAACCTGCTTGTAGTAAAGATAGAGTTGAACAACAGGTGAATGGATACTGGCAGTAAGTAATAACTGAGATATTCTACAGAAAGAGTTCAGACAAGAAATTATTTGTATATTGGTGTGAACGAAGATCAGCAAGCGAATTGTAGAGAAGAGCCTTAGGATCTTCTCCACTAGAGACCTCAAGGTTCTGCTCAGGTCTCAAGCTAAAGGCGTGCTTTTGACCTCCTAACAGTATGAGTTGGTAATCGATTCCGGAGGCATCAAATTCATGGATAATGCCAAATATATTTTCAAGAGGATTGAAGATATCATCTGTTCCTTGCAAAATTAGGACCTTGGGACCTTCCACATTTGCTTCTATCATTGGGAATGGTCTTAATTGCCAAGGGATCAATAAACCCCAGATGCAGATCACCCCTTTCATAGAACTTACTCGACGCGCCATGTCAAGAGCAAACATCCCTCCACTAGAAAAACCAATGGCAGCAACCTTCTGCCTACTTGCACAATCCAGCTCTTTTGCCTTCTTAAGTGCTGTAAGGTTGCGATTGAGAGCCTTGATTCGATCATCAATAAAAGGTACGATCAAATTTCCAGCTTCCTGTGAGGATCTTGGCATAGCCCGCTCACCATAGAAATCTACGCAATAACCGATGTAGCCAAGTTCAGCTAATGCCTGTGCCTCATTTTCTGCATACTGCGTTGCTCCATGATAGTCAGGTATGATTAGAACTATAGGCAATTCCCCCTGGTATGCGTCAGGGATATAACAACTGTCTTGATAAAGCCTATCATCATGGACATATTCAACAAAATGATGTGACATGGGTAAAGACTCGGCTTGCTTCATTAGAAGTCAAGGTTGTTGAAATGTCAAATAAACCGCTTAAAAAGAAAGAGGCTGGCAGCTGAAATCAAAGAGCGAAGAGGATTGTTGCCTATTGATTATGACAAGAGTTTGTCGCAGCTAAAATCAGTGTTCAAAGTCGATGAGTTTGAAGCAGGAGATAAGCAGGGGGAGGAGGAGATCATAATAGTTAAAAGCAATGGAGCTGAAGACATAGTTCATATCAGATGAACTTGAATCATTTGTGACGGCTTAAACATCAAAGTTGGTTTCGTCTTGTGATGAAATAAGTTTTCTAAGAAGTAAAAGACATACAGCATAAAAAACAGTAAAGGACTGCTCTACTAATTAGTGAATGAACTGTAGATCAGATTGTGTGATCTTAAGCGATCAACGAACGTCTTATCGCCTCGGCTGCACATGCTGTGCGGTTGCGTACGTTCAATTTGTGAATAATCGATACCACGTGAGATCGAGCTGTTGTCTCTGCTATTGAGAGAGACAGTCCAATTTCTCGGTTCGAGAAACCCTTACATACAAGTTGTAGTACAGCATGCTCTTTTGGAGTTAATGAAAACATAGTCTTCAAAGTGAGATCACCTCATTGGTTACAACAAGCATGGTCTGTCCTAGGAGTAGTGACTGTAATTAGACTCAACAATGACTGTGATCCTTGTCACAGCAATTATTCAACCGCCTGTCAAACATAGGGTTTACTATACTCAAATATAAGTGCTAGAGGATAAAAATTTAAAACAACAGTACTTAAAGGAATCAAACGAAGAATTAAACGATATTTGACAGATTCTGCCTAAAAACACCGGAGGCCTTACTCGAATTAAGATACTGCAAGGAAATTACAGAACTAAAGATGAAAATGTCTGGATATTTCGATTGATCTCCTAGATTTAACCATCATCATCAATGCTGCATTCAGTGAGCTCTGGCTTGGTTAGCCTTTCTAAGACCCGTAGCAGGTCTACCGCTGAAAGCTCTCCACTGCTGTTCCATTTGAGCGTGGTTTGCCTCTGGGCTGGCAATTCAGTTAGCTGTGGTGTGGGCGATGAGCTGACTTGCTGATCTCTGGTACTGGTTTTCTCGATTCTGCTGGAACTCATCATTTGTTCTGCAGATTTCCTCTGAAATTAGCCTTGCAAACTCATCATTTGCTCGATTGTTCACCAAAGTTCTATTAAAAAAGCTTAAGGGTTGACCAACAACTTTAACCTATAGGTAAATCTCCTATTAACTAGTGAGATTGGCAGCTTGCTGCTCTTTCAAAAGGGCATAAAAGCTCAATCAACCACAAATCACCCACTACGCAACTGGCCAGAGAGACGACATGCCACAACAATCTTAATTGAATTAATATTAAGGCAATGACCGAATGAAAGAATATGACAATCATTCCAAAGCAGCATTTAGCTCAAATCAATACATTGAATTCGACATTAATCCTATCAAAATAGTTTCAAGATCACACATTGGTATAATTTTAACAAATTGCGTCTAAGGGATAACCCCCGTCTCTTTAGATAAGTATGAATCTACTTGATCCCAGTGAGATTCCACAGCTACCCAAGCTGAGCTTGGCTGTAGTTGGGCATGTGGAGTGGATGACATTTCTACGCGTTGATCAATTGCCACGATCTGGGCGAATTACTCATGCCAAGTGGTCCCTGGATGAACCGGCAGGCGGTGGAGCAGTTATTGCCGTTCAACTAGCGCGGTTGATACAGCAACCTGTGGTTTTCTACACCGCCCTGGGACGAGATGCGATTGGAGAACAAAGCTACAGAAGACTCCAGGATCTGGGTTTAAAGGTTGAGGTCAGCTGGCGTGATCAACCAACACGTCGTGGTATCAGCCTTGTGGATTCAGATGGAGATCGTGCGATCACTGTGATTGGTGATCGACTTCAGCCAGAAGCGTCTAATGATCTACCCTGGGATGAACTGGCTGATTTCAATGCTGTTTTTGTCACAGCCGCTGATGCTCCAGCCTTGCATAAATGTCGGAAAGCGACACTTTTGCTGGCGACACCTAGAGTAAGATTGAGCAATTTACAGAAAGCGGGTGTACAACTCGATGCGCTGATAGGCAGTGGTATTGATCCAGATGAACAGATTGACAAGGAGGCACTGGAGCCAAAACCATTACTGAGAATTTCGACTGAGGGGATAAACGGAGGTGAGTGCTGGCCAGGAGGAAGATATGAGGCATACAGCCCCAGCACTCCTGCTATTGATTCCTATGGCTGCGGAGATAGTTTTGCAGCAGGTGTCACAGCGGGACTGGCTGCGGGTTGGAGCCTAGAGGAAGGCATAAGTCTTGGTGCCCATTGTGGGGCAGAATGTTCTCGCCACTACGGTCCTTACGGATAAAAATATTCAAGGAGAGATAACTAACAGATAGCATCTTTATTTTGGAATTATATCAATAGGCTCTGTCTGAATTGATTTGTAATGCTATATATTATCTAATTAATTTGACATTGAAACCATAAAAAAACCTAACAAGCAATTTAACAATCTTAATAAGAAGTACCAACTCGCTTACATATTCGAATTCGGCTAAAAACCGATTCGCAGGAACTGGACAGTTCATTAATTGACTATTTGGGGAAAGATTTGTGAATTTAATTAATTATCGATCAATAATGTGCATCCATGAAAACAGCGGCTTAAATCGACTCAAATTTAAGATTCACAAATTTAGATTTCTCAATAATAAGTATTCACTGCTTTAGTCGCATGCTTGACTTTTTTAATTAAAGTCATCAAGTACATCTGACACCTCTGCCTGGTCTTGAAATTTGATGAAAAAACACTTCACAGAGTCTGAAATGATACACAACATCATTTCCTTAGATGAAGAAAGGTTGACATCAAATTCCGGCACGTTTATTTCTGCACCGGTTCCATCAGAACAGGGGAAACCAAAGCGATCGTGAATTTATTGCTAGCAGCATCCTGCTAATCGATAGATCCTGCATACACGTCTGATCAGTACCCTTCTCCCTCAAATTCTTCGCCCTTTCATCATCATGTCTGGCCATCAATCAGCAGCCCTTCGTCTTTGCTCCACTACAAAGTGGGATAGCCCTGTCTCATATCAGAAGATTCATGCTGCTCAGAACCAGCCCGCATTGAGTAACAGCGAATATTTGCGTCAGTCATGTGGGGAAATGAAACTTGGCATTGGCCCCCGCTTGCATTCAGAATGTCCTCATGCTGTGACATTTGAACGTTATAGCCCCAATGACGACGATTGCCTTGAGGTCGCAATCAAAGCAGCATATCGTCAAGTTTACGGTAACGCTCATGTAATGGATAATGAATGTTCCACTGAACTTGAAGCTCAGCTCAGAAATGGTGATATCAACGTGCGCCAATTTGTAACAGGTCTTGCAAAAACCTCCTTCTATAAGTCAAGATATTTTGAATCTGTAAGTCCTCAACGTGGTATCGAACTGAATTTCAAGCACTTACTTGGACGAGCGCCAACAAGTCAGGCTGAGGTAATCGAGCACATCGCACTTTTGGCTAGCTGCGGTTATGACGCTGTTGTTGACAAGCTCGTTGATTCTGCAGAGTATCAGGAGGTATTTGGTAATGATACAGTTCCCTACCTTCGTTATTTTAAATCCTCAGCAGGAATCAATCAGTCGAATTTCAACCGTACTGCAGTACTTCAACCTGGTTTTGCAAACAGTGACAGATCCATTGGCAACGGAAGCAAGACATTGAATAGCTTGGCCAAAGGACAGTCTGAGAACCTTAGGATGAGAAGGCAATCCTTCAATGGGTCAGGAGGAATGATAATGGATGGGGAAGGTTCTATGCCTGCTTACGTAGCTGGACTTGTTATATTCTTCCTCATGTTCTCAATATTCCTAGCAATCAGTTGATGCAGTCTACTCTAGATATAAACTAATTAATGGTAGATCAGCAACAACAAATTCAATTATAGACAAAAGATATAAAAGGAATTAATTCAACTTCCATCAAAGGGTTCGGTGAAATACACCGAACCCTTTTTTTTAAACAAAAGACAATTAACGCCTATCAACAGATGATTTTATTCTAGAAGTTACAAGCGATGTTAATCTCTATCAGAGAAAAGAGCCAGGATTCAATAAATTCCTCCTAGGTAGCTTGAATTTTTCTGTTTAGTAAAAGCACGAATGTTCAGAAAAGCTGATCCTGTTCCCTACTAATTGCCAGATGCAAATACAGCGCTATTGGCTTAACAGATATAATATCACACAAACCGATCAGGTATATTTGCCGGCAAAAGATATAAAATCACTTAGCCTACTTATTGGCTAATCTCCAAGGCAAATCTCCCTCAATTTCTATAACGATTGACCAACTAAGAATGGTTCTTATAACAACAAGAAGCCCCAATGTCAACAAGTTAGACAAAGCATGATTAAGCAAGACAGTGTGCATTAAATCAGCGGCTATAAGTATTTCAAGACTTAGCAATAGACCCCGACCGAACACACGTCTAGCGACTCTATAGGCTTGACCAGGACCTGATCGAATCAACGCCGAGAGAGAAGCTATAAAAGAAACAATAAAAGATGAAATAATTGTTATAACGCTAATAATCTCAAAGACATGAGCTATGTAGAGACTTGTCTGCTCAGAAGTTCTGCTGGTTGCCAAGGAAAACGGAGCACTGACCATTGAAATAATGACAACTATTATAGCCAGGAGACTGAAAGCTATAACTTTTTTATGAATAGGAGTGGTCATTGGAGCATTTTGAGTAGTTATCAACATTTTAGGTAAAAATGCCATTTATCAACATTTTTATATAAAATTTCCTGAATCGTGATCAAAGCACTCATCCCATTCAATTCGGTTCATTCTATATATATGTATCTGCGGAACAAAAGGCAAGAGCTTAATAAATTTTGTACACCGAATAGAACAAAAAGGAGAATGATTAATCATCATGAAATGCATGATTTGTTACATCAGCGGATGAAAAAGGATGATTTGATAATAGGTTATAATCTACAAAGAGTGACTCATGGCTATGAGGTAGAATTATCATCTGCAATAAATTTCTCTTCTCTCTGACTGTCCTAATTAGCCTATTGGTGGTGATGGTACTATCTGTAATGAATGGACCGGTTAATATCGAATATAGTGAGCTTATAAAGGCATTATTCCGTGAGGGAAATTCAACTCATGAATTGATAGTCTGGGATTTACGCCTACCGAGAGTATTAGCAGCAAGCTTGGTAGGAGCTTCCCTTGGCATGTCTGGAGCAATGCTACAGGGTATGTTAAAGAATTCACTTGCCAGTCCATTTCTGCTTGGTATTTCGGCAGGTTCAGGATTAGTGATAATCTTGATGTTAACACTAGGTGTTTGGCAAGTCTGGTTTCCATTTGGAGCATGGCTTGGGGCAATAATAACTACCATCTGTGTATATATGTTTGCATGTAAGGACAATTCGGTTTCATTAGAGCGCTTAATCCTTGGAGGAGTTGCTATAAGCAGTTTGTTTGGAGCTATTCAGTCTATACTCCTACTACAAGCACAAGATGGGAAAATTCAGTCTGCATTGACATGGTTAATTGGCAGTTTGAATAATCGAGGCTGGAATGATATTGCATATGTATGGCCATTAGTGTTATTAGGTCTACTGACAGGTTGCATCCTTTCAAAGAGGATTAATCTCTTAAGTCTTGGAGATGATCTTGCTATGGGGTTGGGTACATCAGTGATAAGATCACGCCTTTTGATTGGCTCTTGCGCAGCATTGCTGGCTGCTTGTGCTGTTAGTATTGCAGGTTTGGTTGGATTCATAGGTCTTATTGTTCCACACGGAGTAAGGTTTTTTGTAGGAGATGATAATCGTTCGGTTCTACCATTGTCTGCAATCCTAGGTGCCTTAGTATTGACCTCCGCTGATTATATCGCGAAATCAGGTTCTGTAGAAATACCTGTTGGTGTAATTACAGCATTGATAGGTTCACCTGCATTCATCATACTTCTTTATCGTAGATCATCAGGCACGATCAGCTGAATCATGAACCTGATCAAGGCAGAGAGTATAACCGTTAGCTTCGGAGGTGATAGTGTGATATCTTCGATAGATCTAACTCTTCAAAAAGGTGAATGGTTAGGAGTTCTTGGCCCAAATGGATCTGGAAAATCAACACTTTTACGTAGTCTTGGCAGATTAATAACGCCCAAGGCTGGTGATTTATACCTGGAAGGCGTAAGCTTCAAGGATATATTAGCGGCTACTTTTGCGAAGAAGGTTGCAATTCTGCCACAGCAGCAGACTGTAAATCTACCAATAACTGTTGAAGACTTCGTAGGTTTAGGTAGATCACCACATCAGAAGTGGTGGCAATTTAGTCTCGATAGTCAGGACAAACAACTTGTCCACGAAGCCTTGAGAAAGACAAAGATGATAAACTACAAAAGCCGCCTTATTTCATCATTATCTGGTGGTGAACGTCAGCGTGTATTTATAGCAATGGCTCTAGCTCAAAACACAGATATTCTCTTGCTTGATGAACCAACTACTTACCTTGATGTAAATTATCAACTAGAAATACTGGAACTACTAAAGGCCCTTAATACAGAGGCTAATATATCGATTATAACTGTACTTCATAATCTTGATCTGGCCTCAAGATATTGTGATCGAATAGCACTTATGAAGGCTGGCCATCTCATTACAATTGGACAGACATATAAAGTCGTTAAGTCATCATTCCTTGAAGACGTATTTGCTGTTGAATTCTCAAGAATTCAAACACCATTAGGTTTCTACCTTAATCCGATAAGGACAATTGACAAAAAAGTGTGAGTTACTTGCAATCAAAAAGAATCTCATGACTTAGTGTCAGAGTCTACTTATTGGAAACAAAAGTAGGTAAACACAGAACGTACTACCGAGGTATACAAATAAGCACATCCGGATGTAACGAACGTTGCAGAGTCATCTTATATTGCTCTACTTTAGGAGAATTATCAAATGCATATTCTACGGATAGTTATTGAATCACTAGTAAGATATATTAGGTAAACATGGAAGTTCTCATGACTAAACAGACAAAGTTAATTCTAAAGCAAATCATTGGATTCTCACTACTATTGGCACTAAGTTCCTGCAGTAAAGCCAACAATCAAGCTGAGAATCAAAACAAGGATAAACTAAGCATGAGTAATAGCTCTGCTGCGGTCAAAACAAATCCCACAAAAAGAATCATTTCTCTAACAACAATTTCAGCTGACATTGTTCATGTGCTATCACCAGAAAGCCTTGTTGGAGTTCCAGGATCTAGCCTGATTAAAAAGAATAAAGGTTTTGATGGAATTACTATCGTCACTCAGGGTAGGAACCCTCCTAATAACGAATTAATTGTTTCTCTTAAACCTGATCTAGTGATTGGTGCAGATGGCTTTCACGATCAAACACTTGAACATCTGAAAAAGTTGGGCATAACTACATTATCAACAAAGATTGAAAATTGGATAGATTTCACAGAGTTTAGCAATAAACTAGCGAAAATAACTAACACGTCAACTGACTTAATTAGTCCAAGGATTAAAGCATGCTTTGAGACTACGAATAGGAAGAAGATGTCAACTATACTGTTAGTAAGTAGAAAACCCCTGCTTACTCCGAATCAAAATAGCTGGGCAGGAAACATGCTGAAACGCTTTGGTTTTCGGAACAAAACGGCTGAATTCACTGGCAGCAGTAGATTTAAAGGTTATATAAACCTTTCTCCTGAAAAACTGGTAATTGTCAATCCTGAGTCACTTATTGTTGTGGATACAGATGATAAGCTACTTGATCATCTAAAATCAGAAAATTACTGGAAAAATCTAGCTGCTGTGAAGTCTAACAATATATATTCATTTAATTACTATGGACTTGTGAATCCTGGAAGCCTATCAAGTATTAACAATACATGCAAGAAGCTAAATGAAATGAAGAAAATGTCGAAAGCTTAATCCTAAACAATCATATTCCTGCACGACAGTGATCATCGTGGCTTGTACCCTAGGCAGGAAATTTCTGAGAGACGAAAGCAATTTATTTATCATGATGTACTCCAAGTTCAAGGCATTATCAAGATAAACAGACTGGAATGATCAAATGCGACGTGCTTTCACGATCCAAAGGGGAGTGGCAAAGGCAAAAAGTAAACCAATACCAAGAAATGCTGTGAATGTTGATGGATTTAATCCAGTAGCTGAAAGCTGGCTAGGAGGAACGAAGCCGAGGCCGAAGGCGAATATCGCACCTAGTCCACCAACTCCACAGACCAACAACAGGCCGAAAAACCCTCCTGGGACACGAAAGCCCCCAGATATATTTGGGTATCGTGTTCTGAGTCGAAGTGCCGCAAGGAACATCATGAAATACATGCAGAGATACATTTGGATAGTCAGTACACTTATCATGAAGTAGGCTGAGGAGACAGTTGGTTGCAGGCTGAACGCTAAACAAATCAGTGAAACAATCACCCCCTGTAGAAACAGGATGCGTGTTGGAACGTTTCTTCGATTGACTTTGCTAAGGCTGGCCGGTAATGCACCATCCTCAGCTGAAGCCAACATCCCCTTACTGGGGCCAACAATCCAGGCATTGACACTTCCGAATACACCAAGAGCCATTCCGAGGGCGACAACTCTTGCCCAAGCATCGAGCTTATAGCGAGCGAGCATAGCTTTTAACGCCTCGGTGACTCCACTTTGAAGTTGGTATTCACCTGGCTCCAGTGTCGTAGCAATGGACAGGGCACCAAAAATAAACACAGTCAGAATCACCAAAGCTGCAACCAAGATTCCAAGAGGGTAGTTTCGACCAGGAGAACGTACCTCACGAGCATGGGCGGCAGTCATTTCCATGCCTGCGAATGCGAGCCAAACGCTTACTGCAAATGTCATATTTGACAATTTAGTAATGTCGGGGATGATGCGATCGCCATTCTCTAACAACCTCGAGGGATAGCCTTGCACCAATCCAAGTGCAGCAAGAATAAAAAGCATTAGTCCGGGAATGAAAATCCCAGAAATTGCACCAAGGATGCTTATACGGGCAGAACGGGAAAGACCGTGAAAATTTAAATACACAGAAAACCAGTAAACCAGTAGAACAACGCTGACGATGAACCACTTATTTTCAGCCAGTTTTACAGAATGATCAGGCGAAATAGCAAACGCTAGCGAAGCAGCTCCAAAGGTAAGAACAACAGGAAACCAACATAGGTTCTGAAACCATTGGAGAAAAACAGCGACGAAACCCCACCGTTTACCGAAAGCCTCCCTGACCCAGACGTAGACGCCTCCGCGTTCAGGCAAGGCCGTTGCTAATTCAGCCGAAACAAGAGAGACAGGTACAAAGAAAATAAGGGCAGCAAGGACATAGAAAAAAATTGATCCAATTCCGTAGGTTGCCATCTGGGGAAGGTCGCGGAGACTGGCGATAGCCACAATGTTGATCATCGCCAAACCGAATAGGCCCAAGACCCTTGGTTGCGTACCCATACTTTGATTCACAAATTAAAAGCTCATCTTGAATTAGTTTATTTAACCTGAAACATCGGCAGAAAGCCTACTGGTGGCCACAATGTTACTGAATGCAAAATGAATTGATCGATGCCTAGGGATTGTCCTCTTATCTGAAATCATAAGTATGATTTTAGATTGCATTGCTTGACGAATCTGATCAAGGAATGTTGAAGAGGATCTGTATGAAGGAAGTAATAAAGGTTTCGTCCTCTTCTATCATTCCTTAGTTAGTTTTACAAGAATACTCATAATAGATACGATTAAGGCCTAAATTTCAAAATCATTTTCGAAATCATGTATGAGTTTCTTGTAGCTGCTTAGAGCTTCCTCGGATACATCCGTGAAACCATTGGTGTCGTATTCTACTGAAAGATCGACATAGGCATTCTGAGGTAGCTGAAAGGCACTTCGATATTCTTCTTGCAACTCATCATCCCTTATATCATTGATAATTGCTGTTATTAATTCAATCCTCTTTTTTATGAGGGAGATCTCTTTCTCCATATCCTTGCTTAATTTTCTCCGTCTCCTTACCATCGCTGAATCCTGATTTTTGTCTATCCTATGATAGAGCATCATCACCCCCGTTTAGTCATCATGCTTTTACTGGCAACAGTTCATAGTAATCGGTTCATATAACGCAAAAACTTACATTCTGCATAAATCTCGTGCAGAAATTCGCTTAAGAAAAACACAGTTAATGATTTAAAGTAATATACCTAATTCATCTACAATCTTTAGATTAAACTTCTTTCTGTAAAGCAGGCGACAATGCACTGACATTGTCATACCAGAGCATCGCCATTCGTTTAATCAGTCAAAACTAGTCAACAAAATTGCTGCCTTGTTGAAAATCCTGACCTCTCCAATGCCGAGGTCTTTGATTGATAAAATATTTAGCGCAATCAAGATAAAACATAGCAATTAGTGCTTACACTTCATCTATGCCAATGCTTTGATAATATTTGAATTAATATGCAATATCAAGCAAGCGAGAGTATATATAATGCCTTTTGATTCATGATTGTCAAAACTGATCCTAAGGCTGGCTAAAATTTTTGATCAAAGTAAAAAAAATCATAAACGAGGATAGGTTAATTCAAAACGGTGCATCTTATATTGAAGGTTATAGATTAATAGCGACTAAACGAAGCAATTCTCTAAGCAATTGTACCCTGTCAGATCGGCTATTTTCAGCAAATATCTGTTGTTCCTGTAGAAGAAGATCAGCGGCATCTTTACCTCTTGCTCTACGAATAAATTCTTTATCCTCATGGATCCACTGATTCAGTTCTTGGGACTCAATTTCAACGTGAAACTGGAGACCATAAGCGCTGCTGCCAATCCGGAACATTTGCTCCTTACATCTTGCACTACTAGCCAGTAGTATCGCTGAATTCGGCAGGATGATCCTATCACCATGCCAATGAAGTACATCCATTTCAGTAGGCAAATTTCTCAGAATCAACTCATCAGTTGCCTTTTTCTGCATCATGATTGGTGCCCAGCCAACCTCTGCCTGCGGTTGATTTGAGTTAATTTGATTAAGGGGCACGATCTCGCCACCATCAGCAAAAGCCAGTAACTGAGCGCCGAGGCAAACTCCGACAATTGGTATTTGTTGATTCAGGGCCTGCTTGATCAGTTGAAGCTCATCCCTGAGCCAGGGGAATTGGGGATGATCAAGATCGCCGACGCCCATGGGTCCTCCCAACACAAGTAAGCCTTCACCCGATTCTGGTATCGGCAGGTCATCACCTAGGTCTGGACGGTAGGTTTTGAGCTCAAGTCCACACTCTGCAGCGACCATTGTGAAAAGTCCAGGGCCTTCTCTCTCCAAGTGTTGGATCACATGAAAAAGCGCCACAGTTCCTCGATGTGAAGAGTTCAACTATCAGTTTAATCAACTCATGACTGAGGTGCCATATCCAAGGCTGCTAAATGCTGCTAAAATCGTTATTACCACTAATCTCATCATGAATGATGAATACCCCTGATGACAGGAATATTCAGGTATTTTCGATTCTCATTGGACCGGCTATATAAATCATTTCATCAATTTTTTGAATTTCAACGATTAAGGAAAAACCAATTTAATCAAGGGTCTAATGTTTCTTACTGATATCAATGGAATCCGTAGCGAGCCATTGAAACAATCTAATGATTGATTTATTTGAATCTAAAAAGGATCATTTTCCATGATATTCATTTGTATAACGCTTACATCTTGTGGGATGGGATTCGGGCTCCAAGGGTTTGCTGATACAGAAAACATATGGATGTCCATTGGTGGATTGGTAACAACGTTGAATTCAACTGTCAAAATACTACCTGCCTTTAGAGTTTTGCAAAAACAACGTTAATACAGCGCCTTTCATGGCTAAATGTTGCGGGAACAGGGATCAATGCTCCTCTTTTCCTTGGTCTGCCAAGAAATGCCTTGGGTTGAACTGTGCCAAAATAAAAGACCGGCGACGCTCCTCGGATCTGCTCCAGACCTATACCGCCAAGGCCTGCGTCAGCACCTTTAGGGTAATAAAGGAAATAACTAACCTAGCGCCACTTTTAAATGCATACCAACTGTAATTGACCAAACGAACTTTTGTAGGAACTTGGACAAAGCGTGTTGCCCCATTGAGTTCCATTGTCCTAACCACCATTGGCATCAATTTCAGCACAGCGCTACATAGACCCAGTAAAAACCAGCTCACCAAAATACAAACCTTAGAACGACTCGCATATATTCTGTATGATAAGGTCAATTTCAACGATTACTAAAAACAAGAAAGCTCAGAAGGCTAAATTTGTTAAGTGCATTCCCCATTACTATTGCGTCCAACATTCATACAATGTATCAATATGCAGAAACTATAAGCGGATCACAAATGCTCTCACCTTGTATTGCCTATTTCGATTCAAGCCGATATAAATGGGAACATCCTTCTTTCAGCAATTAGTTTGAACAACGAAAAAAGCTCATTCTCAGAATTCTTTGACCTGACCAAAGCCAACATTTGGCGAGCCATTACAGGCCTTGCATTGTTTATTGTTTCTATTGGGTTGGCGGTGATTATTTTGAATTACTAGATAGGTGATGATCATACAATTCGAAAAGCTATTCGGGATTCACGCTTACTCAAGACTATTAGATTTTAATAGAAATAGCTAGCTCCCACATTGATGACCATTAATAGTTAAGTAAAATAAAATACATATATGATGTTTGTGTAGGTAAGTGCAGCTCTTGATTCTAGATTGGATGAATAAAATCATTGTGTTCATCTGTTGTAGCGTCAGAGATGGGAACCTTTTGTGGATGATCTGCAAGTTGTAGCAAATCATCAGCTGCCAAGGCAAGGGCATGACCATGGGGCCGAATCCGTTGGCAGGCTGCCTGTAGACGGTCATGAGAGTGATGCCTGGCAGCAGCAATGCCCTCGAGGAGTTCACCAATAATCGTATTGCTATTGACACAGCGTTGACTGATGATGGTTAACATTTCCATGGCTATATCCACGTCATAGAGCATCGCTTTAAGGCAGCGGCTACCATCCACAACCACCACTTCAGCAGAGGCCTCTACAACCCTCACATCAGCGGTGTGCTGGCCTATTCCAAAGAGGGACATTTCACCAAGAAGCTCTTCTGCTTCGATCACAGCGAGGGTGTGGCAGATTCGAAGAGGTTCCTGGCAGAGCTGAATCGCTACACGCCCCTGAGTCAGCAGCATCAGATGACTGGCTGGTTCCCCTTGACGCATCAGTAGTGTGCCGGGTTCAATCTGGCGCACTTCAGGTTTGAGGTCTTGGTGGTGAGCCTCAAGGAGCAGCTTCAATCGATCTTTCAACACAGTGCGATGGGATCCGCGGTTTGGGTAGACATCAGCAAGATGGACATGTGCATGTTGACGAGAGAAGCTTTGGCTCTCTCATGTTGTCACCTGTTGCATGGGCCAGTCAAAGCCTATGCTTTGATCCCTCTAAAGCTAAGCCTGGTCTTCAATCTGATCATTACGCAACAAGGGGAGCGCCAGGCTTCTTTACAGGCTCAAGCGGACACGTAGGTTAACACTTATCAACCAATCTTAATCCAGGGAGTTTCGCAGTTGCCATGGACAAGTCAATGCATAGATAAATTTTTCTTCCTTGCCGTGTAATTTACATTCTATTTTAAAGTCAATCAGCATTAAGTCACAGTAGACTTACAAAGACCTAGATCCATCGAGTTTGGTCGCCAGTCGAATTAAATAATAGTCAAGAAAACCATACGAAGTGCAATAAACAAGCCAGTTACACAAAAACTTGCTGAACTGTTCATTATTACAACTAAACCTACCTTGCGTCGTTCAATACATAGAAAAACGTCGAGGCATTCAGATTGTAGCCTCTATAAACCATCAGGTTAGACAATTACTTATTCATCCCATTTTTAGAAATAAGGACGGCATGAATCAATCTCTATAATAATCAGGTAATAAATTAATGAAAGCCAAGCATTTGATCTGTTGAATAAGGACGCCAGAAGAGATTGCCAAGCATGCACTCTGAAAATTCATACATGCAGATCACTCAATATTTAGCAACATCTATTTGGATGCTGCCAGGGCCAAGCATGGCAAGGCACAGTCCTGCTCCAATCAAAAAGCCGACCCATGGGTAGAGGCTTCAATCTGGGCTCAAGGGCTTCGCTGGCATGCCTAGCTCTCACCGACCGCCCGCTTGCTGAACATGCCCTGCGGAGGCTATCGCTGCTTACATCGATGTGAAGAGAGCTTGATCGGCGGTTCCTACCTTCAGGGGGTTGAGCAGGAGTGGCACGACCTGATCCCAATACTCTGTTATCATGGTAGTGTTTTGCTAGCAGCCTCGTTATGGCACGGCAATTTCTGGCTCAAGAAGCGGTTGGCGCGGAGCTCAACAGGATTCGCAAGGAGTTTAGGGATCTGCATGCTGGGGTAAGGGAGAGTCATACGCTGCCTTCACCTGAGAGTGTTCGAGATGTGATGAAACATCTTGGAGATGTGATGAATCATCTTGAAGATCTGATTTCGGCCCTGAAAAGCTCCTCTCTTTTGAAACCAAACCGATAAGGAGAGCAAAAGAACTCATCTAAACCGCATATTATGCCTAAGTTAATGTACTTAGGCATTACTTCTTTGTGACAGGAAATATATTTCACAAGAAATCAGCCTAGAACAAGCTATCCTCAAGGAGGTCCTTATGCACCTTGTAAATACTCAAACAGAAACAAACCAAGCTCAACGTGATGCACTTGATGCTTATTGCCGCTGCATAGCAGAATGCTCCATAGATGATGGTGAATGCACAATACGCTGTGTTGAAGCTCACTTGAAAGGTGCGACAACTGAAGAGAAAACATGATTAATATCTTCTTCTACTGCCTTGATTCGATCATAAAACATGAACTGTATAAGACACATGACAGTTGATCAAATTGTATTGAAGATGAGTGTTGATCGCCGACAGCCTGGTCTAGAGCAACATGTTCAGATATCATAATCTAAATACAAGTAAATTCTAACCATTAAGACTGCCATTACTGTAAGAATATTAAGCCATAAAATTATGTGCTGGTATCTTTAGCTTTAATCTCTTGGGATTCTCTTCCTAGAGGTTACTGTTCTGGTCTTGCATGGGCGATATTCAGCAGAAAGATGTAGGGGTTTATGACGAATGGGAATCAGGGTTGAAAAGGCAGAGGTGTCACTTACCTGTGTCTGTACGTATCACATCGCACGCGGCTACCTTTTATTGATTTCACGCTCTCTTGATCTCATTTTCTGTTGGCACCACTGACTGAGCAGATCGGCATCTAGGTGATTGAGCTGATGAACTGATTGCAGACGTTGCTGTATTTGAGTCTAGGGGCCTTGGACAGCCAGCAGAGATGGGTCTGGGCATGGGCGGGCTTCTGCCAGAGCCTGGATGAAGCTGATTTAAGGCAATGCTTGCCCTTGCCAGGGTGATCCGGTCGGCTCCATCCTTGCCTTTTGGAGTTGGATGTGCCGCAATCATCCTTTGTCTGAGCCCTGATAGATCCTCCCTTCAGCGGCCAGACCATTGAACTGATTTGATTGATAGCCCATATTCGTCTAGAGTGTTTAAGGTTGTTATGGACCCAATGGCAATAACCGAATATCCTCAAGGTGAATTAGTCGAGCATAACGGCAAGAAGTATTGGCTGGATGAGCATACATTTGAAGTGAGGGTAAAACGAATTGCTGCTGAAGAGAAATATAGTAACAACAGTCATTTTGACTGGCAACCTGATGACGAGGATGGATCAGTTGTGGTTGAGCACCTTTTCCGTCTAGTCGATGCTGAAACCAATGACTATGTAGATGATCATGACGAGGAGCTGATATGTTATGGTCTTGATCCAGAAGACGTGCTTTAGAGTTGAAACCTAAATTCAAGCTTACCTTATACACTTATCAATAAACAACTGGTCAAATAGACGTCAATTCTCCTTGAGAAACTGACGAACAATAACAAGGACATCACTCTCTACAAATAAAAACATACCTGACAGAGTCTAAGAGCCGCCCGAAGATAACAACTGAATAAACAGACCATTAAATCACCAGTATCGATTGTGCAATCCAGCGCGAGCCCATCATAGAATCAAGGAATCACTCTCAAACTCAACAACCCCCTTTAATTCTATATTCATGTCTGCCCGAAGATCGTTGTTTGTATTCAGCGACAAGTTACCAGCGAAGAATCGCACTTCACCTGCCATACCACTGAATGGCTCAGAACCAATAAACTCAAACATCTGCCTGCCTGGAGAGGTCTGATCAGCGTCAATCCTGCTGAAGTTAATTTGATCTGCTTGCCCTCGATCAAAATCATTAATCGTGTCAGAACTTCTATTGTTATTCCTTGAATCCCTAACTGATAAATAGATAAATTCGTCGGCACCACGTCCACCATATAGCTGATCCATCCCTCTTCCACCAAGCAATCTATCATTGCCAAAACCACCGATCAGGAGATCATTTCCCCTACCACCCTTGAGCTTGTCTTTGCCTTCACCGCCGTCAAGCTGATCATCACCTGCGCGACCACTGAGAACATCTCGCCCGTTTTGTCCAGTGATTCGATTGTCTCCTGCATTGCCATTAATTTTGTTGGAATAAGCGTTTCCTATAGCATCAACATTTTTCGTACCGGTCAGTTTCAAAACCTTTATGCTGGTCTCTTTGTCGTCCAAGGAGGATGAGATGTTAGAGGTCATGACATTACCTTTAATCTCAACCCACCAGTCTTCATTTATTGTGGTTGTGCCTTCGGGTGCAGCCGTGAGCACAGTCCCGTCGCTGAAGACGACATCAACGTCTTCTTGTTCAGGGTTATAAGCCACATAGCTGGTCACACCTGAATCATTTCGGAACACATTTGCAAAGGAATGGTTGGAGCGGATTGAGGCCTCAGGTCTGCCGAGATTGCTAAGCACAGCCATCCAATAGAAGGTAGAGGCTGCACTCTGACCATCTTCAAGAACCACGTCATCATTGATATAGGCCTCATAGCTACCTGTTGGATCATTCAATGCAGCGAATTGATACAGCAGGCCTTCCCATTGATCAGCTTCACCACCATTAAGAATCTCAATCTGCTTCAGAAGCGCCTCAGCATCAGCGGCCATTTCTGAGAGATAAAGGGACCCACCAGTGAAGGGGAGCATATTGATGCCACTGATCATCTCAGGTTCTGCTGAAAACCATGTGGCATGGGCAGCTCCATCTCCCCACACCATGCCGACATTCTCAAAAGGAAAATCCTCCGGCAGGGCCTCTCCCTCACGATTGAACCAATAACTTGCGATTGCTTCCGCCTCAAGGGAATAGAGGGTGCTCGCTAGGTTCAGTCGTTCTTCATCAGCCATCAATCCGGCCCAGAGAGCCATGCCAGTAGCAAAATTCATCGCCTCACTGCTTGATTCCTGGTTATTTCCACTGCCGAAGGCAGCGTGGCCTGAGGCCCAGGAGTGCCCTTCGATAGGACTGAAATGGCGAAGGTAAGGGAAGACCTGAGAATCACGATCCCCATTGGCAACATCATCGATCAGGGCATTGACGATCGGTTTTTTCGATTCAGCCCACTTGCGATCAAACTGCCCCAGCAAAGCCGCTGCATGGATCAGATAGCCGTAGTGGAAATGGTGATCATTCAGATCAGTTGCTGAGCCAAAACTGTCTGGGTACCCCTGAAGTGTTGTCCAGAGGCTGTTGTACGCAAAGTGTCGGTCTCCAGGGGTACCATCCGCCTGGAACCAGTCATTGAGATCATTGCGAACAGCGTCCAACAGACGATCACGTGCATCATTTTCTCCAACCTGATCAGCGACCTGGGCCAGCTGAGTAAGCTTGAGTAAGGCCTTCCCAGACCAGTAGGTATCAGACCATCGATTCAGATAGCTGACTGGATCGCCAACAACTGAATCATCAGCAAGCAAATCCTTGATGGTCATGCGTTGCTTTTCATTCAAGGCTGCCGGTAAGGCTGGCAAAATACCCCGACGATCCATCACCAATGAGAAGTCTGAACCACGTTGCAGCTCGTGCTCTCCCCTTGCGCTCAGATAATGTGCCCCATCTCTTGATGGGAGTTCAGGGTTATGGATCAGCGCTTGTTGATGGGGATAAGTCGCCCAGATTGTCTGCAACGGTAGACCTTGCTTACCAAGTGATACGTATCGAGCACTCAACTCAAATGGGCTAGTTGATTCTTCAATGCTAAACCGCGTCTGCTCTGGTCGGTTGAACGCGAGCGCATCAAAGTCTCTGAGTACACCGACCTGATCAACTGTCTCTGGCAATAAGGCAATACTGAGATCACTGCGTTGCCTTTGACCATCCAAGGTTAAAACATTTCCGCTCTTAATCCAATTAAAACCATCTTCTGCGTAGAGAGCATAGTCATTATCTGATGTTTTTAGAAGTACTCGATTGGTGTCAATACTTATGTCCGTGAATATTTTCGATTCTATAGCAAGATCTTCGATACGTACGTCCTCAAGCCAAGCAATAGGCATGGATTGAGCAAGTGTTAAGGAAGAAGATTGATGCTTACTGGCTTGCCCACCTTGCCAGGAACCATTGAAATGCCAATCCCCATAATCATTGAGAATAAACTGCTCCGCTGCTTCTCCTGAGAAAAGATTAATGTCGAGATCAAAGCGCAATGGTGCTTTCATCTCGGCGGTTGTTGTGCCCATAACAGTTGTGATTCTGTTTACTGCTGCTCCAAATTGGAATCCTTGCTCATCGATCTTTACCTGCAACGGGTGAAGATAAAGGGGTGCAGAAAACTGATCATCAAACTTACTAAATATAACTGAACTCCAACTTTCTGTTGAGGGAATTGGTCGATTAAAATCTGAGCTTACAAGGGGCTTCAGTCGTTCACCACTGACACTGCTTGGCACACCCAGATCATCCCCGGGCTCCATCAGGATGAAGCCCGCAGCTGCAAGTTCCTCAATCTCAGCTACTTTATGAATTGGTTGATGAGTTGTAGGGCTGGTCTCAATCGTTCCAGTGCTCAAATCTATCGATGTAGTATTACTACTCTCAGCTTCTGGAATCTGTTCGTTATTGCTTGAGAGTAAATCGACAAGCGCCTCTCCAATAACCGTATACTCCCCGGTACGGACGATATTGTTTCCTTGATCATCATCTGCCAGCACTGTAAGTTCATAGCTTCCTGGCAGCATGGGAGTGTGCAAAAGACGCCAGTGACCTGAACCATCTACCACTGATGCGATGTAATCAGCTGATTCGCCTAAGCTTCCATCGGGCCGCCAGTAGAGGTCGCTGTCCAGATGACGGATCTGCACCCTTAGTGTCTGACCTAACGCAGCACCATGGTGAACACCATAGATTCCAACCTCAGTGCCGGTGAGCATCACCACATCATCTGTTGGCCAGAGCAGAATTTGATCGAATGACGTAGACATAACCTTAATAGCGAAGGCTGTGGTTGGGATCTTATTTATAATCAACAAAAGACCTTAAGCACATCCTACAAAAGTAGGATTTTCAATTCAGGATCCATCTTCCTTCAACGTACGTCAGAATTCACAAGCTTTAGGACTCTTAGCTGCTTATCGGTATTCGCAAAAGCAAGTCAATTCTGCGATGAGTTTTGAACAAATCAAACGATAAGTCATAGAGTGCTCATCAAACAGACCTTGCAGCAAAAAAGAGTATCAAGCCAGTATCAGCCATCTTTAAGAACAAGCCATTCTTAGCCCTTGGGCAGCAAAGATCGCATAGCTTGTTCCCAGAAGCGGCAAGAATACTTTTATAACTAGAAATCAATATACAATGAATATTTTGATAAACATAGACAATAATCAGCGGAAAATTTCTGTTTGAAACCAAAAAAAATGCTCCAGAATGATGGAGCATGTACTGAATTTGAAGCTTGGATCTCCTACTTCGAGTCGATTGTCAGGTATAGACCTTTGCGATCAGAGGACCTGCCTGTTCATCGGTGAACACGGGCGTGACTTCCCAGTCGAGATATTCTGCCCATTCTGCAGCATGTTCATAGAGGTCACCTGGATTATCCGTTTCCACAAGAATCCACCCTTCAACAGATCCAGGCGCATGGAAACGCTGCCAGGATTTCATCGCAGGCAGAGGTGCACCAGTGGCCAGGAATTTACGAGCAGCTTTTTCGTGAAAACCAGTTTTAAATGACCAGTGCATGATGTACATGCGAGACCTCTTCTGAACGGTATTATTTTTAGCATACCGTTGGTATTTCCTGCGTATAGTTTGCGACAGTTGCCTTGAGATGGAAGCAGCAGAAAGCCTTTCAAATGATTAGAAGTTTCAATTATTCACGCCAATATACATCCATAATGATCATCAAAGCCGAACATCTTGCTAGCAAGCGATCAGACCAAGGCCAAGGTGATCCCGAAGGATAAACGAAGAGTATCCACCGATTCACCAGCTCTTTCAGAACATTTTTAAAACTGCATTAGTTTTAGCTAGAATCCCAATATTCGTACCGAACCAAAACATATCATCCATTCAGAAGCCCGCCTCATTGATGGTCATTGCATTCAAATGTATATAGGAATGTGAATTCAATAGACAGATCCAAACATAGAATTTCAAAACAAATTGTCAAAAAATCACCGGCGATCCTCCTTCAGTCCAAGCTTTACCTAGGCCAACAATTGGTGGACTTGATAACCTCAGCCCAGCAAAGATACTGCTTACATCGATGACTGACAGCACTCAGATTAACCAAAACATGGCCTTTCCTTCCACGAATAACTTCACCGGGGCAACGAACGTCAACACCCATCAAATTCAAATCTCTCACCCAAAAGGGTTAGACCTTTTCACCCCTTTGAGTGTTGCTTATTGAGCCCATTTGTTCAATGGTTAAAGAGATCATTGGATCTCAATCATGGATCAATCTTCATATTCAATCCCCGAGAAGGCGAGCTCGTTCAAATGCAATGACCTACCGAAAAGTCAGTACAGGGAAAGGCGCACCCAATTGGAGAAGGATGTCAAGCAGCGTAATCAGGCCGTGCTCGATCATCTTGGTCTTGCCCATCATGCGGCCAGACAGCTGGCAGGGCGTGGTAGTGGTGAGTTCGACGACCTTGTACAGGAAGCCCGTCTGGGCCTCCTGCTGGCGATGGAAAAATTTGACCCAGATCGCGGCTTTCGCGTAAGCAGTTATGGAATGTCTCGAGCGAAGGGGCAAATCCTTCATTTCAGGCGTGATCGCCAGCACTCGATCAGGGTGCCCTGGCGACTAAGAGACCTGCATGCCCGTGGGATGCGCCTCCAGGAAGCACAGCAGCATCAGGGTCTCGACAAGCTCAGTGAAGAATCCCTGGCCAGTGCACTTGGTGTGAGCAAATCACGCTGGCAACAAGCCGTTGAAGCTCACTGGCAAACGCAGATCATCAGCCTTGATTCACCGCTTTCGGCCTTTGAGAGTCAAGATCAGCAAAAGGCAGAGACCCGCATTGATCAGCTTGGTTCAAATCCTGAGCCAGAAGCTGACCAGCAACTTCTCTGGTTAAGAGAGAACCTGCAAAGGTTGGAGCCTCAGCAGCAGCGCTGGCTTGATGCTCACTACATCAAGGGAATCAGTCTTCGCCAACTATCACATCAGGAGGGGATCCACGAAGCCATGCTTCGGCGTGCCATCAGTTCCAGCTTGGAACAGCTCAAGGGAATGAGGAGATTCAATGCACCTGAAAGGGAGCATCCACAAACCCGGCGAAAGCAATCGCAAGCAAAGCAGCCGCGAACGTCTGCAGCCCATTGACCAGCTCGTTTGTCAGCCAGCCGATGCGATTCTGAACCAGCGCACCCAGCAGGCTCTCCAGCAGGGTGGCCAGTAGGCCCACAGCTGCAACGATCCCGGCCGCCAGGCCCCAGGGAATCAGGGCAAGTCCAACCATCACGGCCGTCATCAGCACACTGCCGAGGGCACTGGCAACGGTGCCCTCAAGACTGATCGCTCCATCCGTTCCAGCCGGCACCGGTCTCAAAGAGGTGATCAGAACCGTGGTGCGTCCCCATCGCTTGCCGATCTCACTGCCGAAAGTATCCGCAAGCTTGGCGGCAAAGCTTGCGGCGAAACCGATCTGCAGCAGGGGGACCGAACCGATACCGGCTCCGATCAACATCGCTAACACGGCACCTGTCGCAGCTGAGCCCCAGACATTTTCCGGTCCACGACGCCCTCCACGGCCTTCGGCCAGACCGCTGCGCTGCTTTTCCGCCATGCCTAGACGGGTGACCAGCGAACCAAGGCTGAGGTAAACAACCACAGCAAGCCAACCCCGCCAGCCGAGGCAACCCCAGAGGATCGTGCCAAGAATTCCGGCATGAATCCAGCCGGCAGACGTGAGCAGGGGCAGCCGCTGCGCAAGGCTGATCAAAAGGCCATTCAGCGCAAATGCCCATAGCCAGGCGGACAGGTTCAGGGTGGGCAGCAGCATCAGCCTGTGTTGCACTGCCCTAAGCATCGGCGGAGAGAAGCCCATTAGCACGGATAATGAGTTGAATCGACCAATGGAAAAAGCCATGGTGCTGAATCAGATCCAGCAACGGCTGAAGCCCAAGGAATCCTTTTTTCTCGATCTCAGTGGCGAAAGCAGCAAGCCTGCTGAGGTGAGCAAGCCAGTCGAGACTGTCAAGCCTGAGCTCACTGCCCAACCTGTAGCCACATCTAAGGCTGCCCCAGTAGCAGCTCAAAAAGCTTCTGCCGCAAAGCAAGCCGCCGCTGGCAACGAAGGCCAGGCTGACCAATCACTGCTCCGCACCGTTGGGATCATCGCTGGGGCGCTGCTTTTCTCCCTTGGTAGCGGCCTGCTTGTCGGACGCATCATCAACCCGATCGCCGGTGTAGTCGGCGGCGTGATTGTCCTGCTGGTGGTGTTACTTGGCGCCAGTGTTCTGGGCTTGCTAGGTCAACAGAAACCGGCAGAGCCGAAGGCTGAGAAAATAGAGGTAGCAACTGCTCCGAAGTCGGTCTCAACACCCACACCGCCGCCAGCACCTGTTGCCTCTGAACCAAAGCAAAAGCAACAATCACCAGCAAAATTCCAAGCCAAAAAGCCTTCAGCCTCAAAAACCAAGGAATCAACGCAAGAGGCCCAACCGACCCCTGCAACCGAAACCACATCCCCTCAGCCCCAATCCCCAGAGAGGGATGAGAAGGAAAGTGCAAAGGTTGCCGATGAAATTGCTGCTCAGCTTGCCTCTGATCTGGAAGCACAACCGGAGCAGATTCAGGCCACCTATGCTCCTGAGAAACTAACCCCCGGCAACGCAATCAGCCCACGTCGACGCCAACCCGGTGCAGACATCAAGGGCTTCAAACAGATGGCTGATGAACTTTTCAAACGCTGAATCCTTATTTTAATACTCGAAAGATAGTTAACAGGTGATCAGCTACTGGCCAAAGCAAGCGTTAGGGTGTATTTATAAATTCTAGCCATTCCCAAAAAGCATGTCTTCACGGCGTCGTGCATCTAATTTCATTCGAGATTTCAAATCCTTTATAAACAAGGGCAATGTTGTTGATCTGGCCATTGCCGTTATTATTGGCGGTGCCTTTGGCAAAGTTGTGAATGCACTGGTGACCTTCCTCACGGATAAATTACTGCATCCGTTGATGACCAGGCTGCATATTGAGCAAATTGGCGAGTGGCCTGCAGGAGAACTCCTGGTTGCTGTGATTAACTTCATTTTGATTTCTTTTGTTGTGTTTGTACTCGTGCAATCCCTTGAGAACTTCAAGCGCAAAGCCGAGGTAGAGGAGACCTTGGCAGCGGAAGCAACACCAGAAAAGCCAGACCCACAACTGCAGCTTGCTGAGGCAGCAAATAGGCTTGCGCAAGCCATTGAGCAGAGAAAGATCTAAGCGTGCTATCCGCTTCATTCAGATCAGAATCATCATCAGCTAAGCACTGAACACTAGACACTGAACACTAGGCACTAGATCCAAGCCGGCAACAAGGAAATAGCTTCAGACACTGAGACTGATCATCGGCTTGAGAAGAGAACGGCGATGCTGTGATCGACCTATCAACACTTAGGTGTCACTCAAATTAACTTGATCGAATATCCATGCGGCTAAATTGATCACAAAGCCGACTTGCCTGGGTTCTCAATCTAACAGTTTGATCGCAGTTTGATCGCAACCATACCAAAGAAAGCTCGAAATACTGCTGGCAATATTTCACAAACACGTTGCAATCAGGTCGCAGCAAGGTCGCAAATAGGTCGCAGACAGGTCACAACCATGCCACAAGCACATCACAAGCATCGAAGGATTTTAGGCTTAAATGAAACTAAATCAAGGCAATTTAGGCACTGATCAATGCGCTTTCGGCTTGATTTTGGCTCTGATCATCAAAAAGCCCCGGGGGGCACCCCAGGGCTAAGGGTTTCTCAAAAACGTCAGACGATGACGCTCTTCAGTTATGGCATAGATGTGACCAATGCAACGGTGATGCAACGCTTTTGAACAGAGCGCCTCGCAAGGCAAGGCAAAAAGAATGTCTCAACAGCCCGGCTGCTGAGAACGCCTCCAAGCCACCATTGTCTGAGCAGCAACAACTGCGGCAGTGGAGGTTCTGAGGATCAATTCACCAAGGTGAACGGCCTGACAGCCGGCCTGGGAAGCCTCGGCTTCCTCCTCTGCAGTCCAGCCACCTTCCGGTCCAATCACCACCGAGATCGGTGCAGCTGCATTGCTCAGCTCCGCCAACCACTTCTGCAGATCAGGGAGGTCTTGGCGACGGGTCGTAGCAATAGCGCAGTTCATGCTGGGCTCCTTGGCAAGCCACCAAGAGCTGAGCTGCTCAACATCAAGCAGTTCAGGGCTCCAGAGACGTTCAGATTGCTCAACGGCTTCCCGCAGGATCGTCTGCCAGCGGGATGGACGATCTTCCGCCTGGGGGGCGCATCTTGAGGAATGCAAGGGCTGGAAGACATCGATACCCAGTTCACAGCCCATGCGCATCACCTCATCCATGCCCCGTCTAGCCATCACAACGGCAAGGCCGAGCTGAGGGCTTGGGCGTGATTGTTTGCTGATCGGCTCGTTTACTGAACTGCTCAGCTGCAACCCTTGCCCCTCAGTGATCCTGGCTTCCCAGAGAGAGCCTTCTCCATCTGTCAACGCCACGCTCTGGCCGGGCCGTAAGCGCAGCACGCGGCGGATGTAGTGGATTTCCTCGCCAAGGAGTTGCAGGTTGCGCTCAACGGGGTTCAAGCCTCGCAAGCGCTCAGGGGCCACGAGCAGTCGACGCAGTTCAGCCACGCTTCAAGTCAGGCACGGTTAATGCAGGCACGGTTCTCGCAGGCACAGTGGAATCCAGCTTGTTTCAGAGCAGCTTCGTTGAAAGCAGCCTCGTTGAAAGCAGCCATGGAGGCATTCAGGTGTCGGAGGGGAAGATGTTG
>MPLX02055248.1_pt1 | contig 26846 bp, 17 predicted proteins | sample 1617341 | NCBI WGS metagenome assembly MPLX02 (sample SAMN05944804, study PRJNA350692) | marine metagenome | biome: marine; feature: ODZ; material: water; isolation source: 120 m water sample filtered on 0.2 um supor filter | place: Pacific Ocean | collected 2012-04-08 | depth 120m m | reverse complement strand
TCTCCTTTCAAGGTGCCGCGCGGCATCTACCAGTTCGAGGGAGAGGCGGTTCCGGGAGCGGACATTCAAACCGTGGCAACTGGGGCGCACCTCATCACGCGCAGCGATGTCGAAAGCGGCCTTGTGGAAAAAATCACCCAGGAAATTCTCAAGACACCGTTTCAAAAAGAGAACCGGCTGGGCGAGTTGTTCGCGCAGGGCAAGCCGTTTGCCAGTGCCCGCCCGTTTTTCCCCATCCACGATGGCTCCCTAGGGGTTTACAATCCGGAGTCAAAAAACTTTTTAAGCACCGATTTTGTGGAGAAGTGGGAGGGTCTGCGTTCATTTTTCGTGTCGCTTATTGTAGCGGGATTCTTTGGTTACAAGTGGTACCAGAAGAAAAAAGATCGAATGAAGGATCACAAGCTCGACCATTACATCGACACTGTCATGGAGATCGAGCGGCAACAAATGAGCCTTGAGGAAGAAAAGCCTGAAGAAGCATTGCAAGAGCTCCAATCGCTGCTGGATCGGGTAACCAACTTGCGGCAGGAATGCTTCGAAGATTTCTCCGTGCACCGGTTGCAGGATGATCAAGGCACTGACTGCTTCCTTGAACTGTGCGCCTCAATAAGCGAGAAACTTAATGCTAAGATGACCCGACTTCGACTGGGCGGCGAAATCGCACGCCTAGCTGATGCCATCGAGAAGAAGTTGTGACGCAGGTTGTTAATTTTATTTCCGCACTTTCCCTAGCGTCGTTGATGTTTGATCATCAAAAATTGCTCCTGCGAGAGCTTGAACACAGCTATCGAGTTGCTTGGCCTTTGTAGTACTGTACGGCTTCACGGGGCTCTCGATTTACTCCGCAATACGGTGCAGCCGTTCATAGTTTTGGTTCTGCAAAGATTGTCGCGTTTTCCTCTATGCTCTCGTTCATGGAGGCCTTAATTCTATCAAGCTAATTGATCTGATGCGAGTGATAGTTCTTTTAGGGTTTGTTGACGTAATTCATGATATTTAATCTTGATGAGTTTTGTCTCTCAGAAAGTCAATTTTTGAATCGCTTAAACAATTACTTGCAAAAGTTTATTTACTAGTTAAGCATTGTTCCGTGAACATTAATCCCTTCATAAGAATAAATCTGTTATTGCTAGGCTTAGCTTTATTGGTCTCATGCTCAAACTCGAAGCAAAGTTTTGGGAATATGTCTTTCGAATGGAGTTCCGATAAAAGAAGTTACACGGCAATTGCCAAATCTAAGGAAGGCAAGGAAATGGTCCAGGTTGAGTGTAGGTATGTTGGCAAAAAGCCAGATGGAAAATTGGAAGAGTCCATTTCACGAGACTATCGACACAATCCCACAGATTTTTATCACTACAAATTTATCAATCTTACTGACAAAACAATCACACTTGAAAGTGTCGATTATCGTTTTGATAGAGGCCAATATAAAAAAATATTTCAACGGAAAACACGGAGTGATATCGCCGATTATATGAAGGGCAGTGCCATGGAACCCAAAGGAGCATTAGAGCGAAAGAACTCCTGGGTTTGGGGGAAATTCAATCCGGATGTTCTGCACAAGATTTATCACGCTAAAGCAGATGGGGAAGAATTTCTTATTGATGTTCAGCTAACCTTTAAAGACTGAAAACGTGACTGGCTAGACTAATAAAGGATGCTTAATGCCCCAAACGGTTGTCACTCCAACTCTTGAATTGCTTCCCACTCTAGGAGTGGGCATGGGGTATCGTGACCCACTTTGTCATGAAATAGTTCAGTGTCGGGACAAAATAGATTTCCTCGAAATTACAGCGGATCACTTTCTGCAGTCTCCAGTTTCTAGATGGAGATTTCTAGATAAACTTTGCTCTAAGTACACATTGATTCCACACGGCTTGAATCTTTCTCTTGGAAGCGCCGAGGGAATACATCTTGAATACCTTAATGAGTTGGTCGAACTAATCCAGTATGTGAAACCACCTTGGTGGAGCGAACACATCGCTTTTACAAAGGCAGGAGAAATCGAAATCGGGCACCTCTCTCCGTTGCCATTCAATCAAGCATCCATCAATGCTTTTTGTGCCAACATCCTCGAAGTACAGGATAGAATTGAAACGCCCATAATTCTCGAAAATATAACCTACACCGTCGACCTTCCATGGAACGAAATGGAAGAAAACAAGTTCCTTGGCGAACTATTGGATCGAACTGGTTGCGGTCTGTTGCTGGACGTTACGAATCTTTTTATTAATTCACAAAATCATGGATATGATCCTGTTGAATTTCTAAAAACAATCCCGGCAGAACGAATCATACAACTGCATTTCGTGGGAGGCATGATCAAGGAAGGCAAATGGATAGACAACCATAGCCAAAATACACAGGATGACATTTTCAGATTGATCGATTCTGTTCTGCAATACGCGCCGGTTAAGGGAATCATTTTGGAACGGGACGACAACTTCCCACCCTTCTCGACACTCACTGACGAATTGGAACGTGCAAGGAATTTAGGCAGAAAACATAAACGATGGGCCTAAAAGAACAACAGGCTGCACTAGCGAAACTTTACACAAGCAATTCTTTACGAGAACAGTTGGCAAACTCAGCTTTAAGACAGGAAGCCTCTTTGGGTTTAAGCCAAGCTGAGCAATTAAAACTAAAATCCATAGTTAAAGGCGATGTTACAGCATTTGCTCTTTCTTTGTTAAGAAAACGGCTTGCGCAGGTGAAAAAGATCCTCCCCGGTACATGCGCTTTATTGGCAGAAAACTTATCGAATTTGTTCCAAACCTTTGCAGTTGACAAACCCACGACCGGTGTTAAGAGACATTTAATTGATGCCAGAAATTTTGCCAATTATTTAGTTGAAAACAAAACAAATGAAATTTTTGCACTAAATGAACACAAGGCAGTTTTAGAGTATGAAAAAACTTGGATTAACAGTGAATTATCGCCTCTGCACCTTAAGGTTAAATGCTTCAGGCATGACATTTCAAATTACACGACACAGTTGGAGAAGCGAGTAACAAATCGTGCCTATTCCGGGAAACCGCGAGTTTGTCTATGGTTTCGGTTAAGCAGCAGGCACCGTGTGTTTTATTGGGAGTTATTTCCTCGTTTTTGGCCAAAATAATTAAATTTTTTCAGACAATCAAAATTATTGACATAATTAAACAAATGCTTTATTTTTTTTGCCTGACACACTTCAAGTTATGAAAAATCCATTACCTGAAAATACGAGAATCAGCCTGGACGAATTTTGCGATCAATTAGAGAAATCAATTGGTTCGCAATTTGTATCAGGTGTGCTCTATGGAAAATTGGCCCGTGACATTAACAAGACTGCAGACATGTCAATTAATTTTATGGTGATTTTGGAGGAAATCAGCACTGCGAATTTGGATGCAGTCGGGGAAGTTCTTAGGAAATCGAAGGTGCAAATTGAATTGCTCACTTTAAGTGAAGAGGATTTACGTAGTTCCACAGATGTTTTCCCGATTAAATTTTTGGATATTAAGCGTACCCACGTCATATACCGTGGCAAGGACGTATTGAGCGAACTCAAAATTTCCAAAGACAATTTACGGCTACGATGCGAACAGGAAATCAAGAACCTGATGCTCAGGTTGCGTCTAAATTATGTTTCCAGAAAACAAAACAGCAAATCCATAGCATCGTTATTAAGTAGGATTTATCTCTCACTCATTCGCAACCTGGGAGTTTTAGTGGAACTCAAGTCTGGGGATGTATTGGCCACAAATTCTGACATTATCGAAGGTGCCGGTAAATTGGGTATAGACACGGTGGTATTGCATGATGTTGAGAAACTCAGACAGGATAATTTTTCCCAGGACTTGGAAGATCGAAAACGACTTCTGGAGAAAGTGATGCAATGTGTTAGGGATGCTGCAGCAATGGTAGATAAACTTTAACCCTCAAGTGAACGGGATTAGCCATGATCATGGAAATTATGATTAATAATGTCGTTCTCGCGAAAACGAGCTCGTGGGTGCGTTGCGCCGTTATTTTTCTATTTCTTTTCGTCCTTTCTATTGCAATTAAGAGCAGCAGTAGTGGAGGAGGCGGTGGTGGTGGATAATTCCGGTTGTCATAATAAAGAATAAATTCATTACGTATGTGGTTATTTGTTGTTGTATTAATATTAATTGTCGTTGTTATCGCTGTTTGTTCCATTGGGGGGAGAGGCCGTGGTGGCGGATATGGTAGTTGTAGTAGCTGTGGCAGCAGTTGTGGTAGCAGTTGCGGAGGCTGCGGGAGCAGCAGTTGTAGTAGCTGCGGGGGTGGAGATTGATTTTAAGACTGATGGATTTACCACGGTTAGGGGTTCAGGTCGGGACATTTCCTTGTGGCCCAAGCGGACAGAAATCAGGTTTTATCTTAGGTTGCTTAAGGCATGAAATTTAAATGGTGGGAACTTTTAGTTGCTGCACCCATTTTTGCGTGTGGCATATATGCTTTATTTGCCTATTTAAAAACTATATTGGCGTTAGTACTTGTTCTGGTAATTTTAGTCGCGATTGTTTTTGTAGTAGCTGCAGGTGCGCGAGGTGGTAGAGGCGGAAGCGGTGGATTCTATGGTGGCGGATGCAGTAGCGGAGGAGGTTGCGGTGGCTGCGGGGGCGGTGGCGGTTGCGGAGGAGGCTGCGGCGGATAATCATCCATACAGATAATTTCAATCTACGATCGGGTTTAACTGTTTCACTCTGAAATTGCCCCAGAAAATGAAAGAGACTAAAGATTCAGCTATTTTTGCGCTCATATTCTTTTTTTGTTCCTGCCTAATAAACTTCGCTCAGGAATCAACTATAGTTGGCCTTAAAGTAGCTCCTCCTTTCGCCTTCAAGGATTCAAAAGGAGAATGGGTCGGTATCACCGTAGATTTATGGAAAGAAATTCAAGGGGAATGGGATGCCCAATTTCAACCCCGTGAGATGACGCTGGATAAACTGCTCACTGCTATAGAGATTGGGGACATTGTAACAGGCCTTGGGGCAATATCCATAACTCATAGCCGGGAAGAAAAAATCGATTTTAGTCTCCCTTATTTTGAAACTGGTATTGCATTGGCAACACGAGCCAATGATAAAAACACCACCTGGGGATATATGGATACATTAAGCAAAATAATAAAATCGCTGATACCGTGGGTGGTTTTGCTTTTGGCGGTTGGAATACTTATTTGGGTTATCGAAAAAAAAATTAATGAGGATCAATTTCATAGACCTATGGGTGAGGGCATAGGTTCTGGTATCTGGTGGGCATGCGTTACTATGACTACCGTTGGGTATGGAGACAAAACTCCAAAAAGTTTTCTGGGCCGCATAATTGCAGTGCTGTGGATGTTTTCAGGTATTATTTTGATTTCGAGTCTGACCGCAACCATCACTACTTCGATGACCCTCGACAGTTTGAAAAATCAGATAAACTCACTGGATGATTTGAAAAAACAAAGGACGGGGGTAGTTGAATCTACTGCTGCAGAGGATTTTTTACAGGATGAGGGAGTCAATCATATCAATTTTTCAACATTGGATAACGGTCTACTGGCACTCAGCAACGGAACTGTCGATGTGTTGGTTCACGATGAACCAATCTTGAAACACGTCATCTCCCGAAATTATTCCGCATCGCTTCAAGTTCTGGATATTATTCTAGACAAACAACTATACGCATTTCCCGCTAAGGATAACTCTCAGATTATTGAATCGCTTAATCTTGGGATCATCAAGGCAATCGAATTGGGGAAACTTGATTCACTGATCCAACGTTATCTTCCTGAATAAATTCTTACATTTGTAGCCTTCATGTTCGTCTTGAACTAGGAGCGAAAAATGATGTTGAGTTGCGGTCGATGAAACGAAATTCCACAGGCAGAAATTACAGTAAGAATCTTACGCTCAACTGGCCGTGACGAGAGGATTTCAGAAATCATCGAGGTAATCGGAGCGTTCACGAAAGAAACAATAAGGGTCGCGCTCGTTGAACACATCAAGCCCCTGCCCGTAACTGACCGCCAAACATCCGCCGCATACCTTCCGTAGTCGACAGAAGCGACATTGACGGCAGCCCATCCTGTACTGTCTCGCCTTAGGGGATTCATAAACCCCTTCGATACCGAGATCCAGCGCGTTCCCGATAAACGACGGAAATTTGCGACAGGCATGCGCTTCACCCTCGGGCAGAACCGCGATGAAATTGAATGCTGCGCCGCAGCCGAAACCGGTGCAGCCGCCAATCGCAGGCCGCTTGAAGTGATAGCGCACAATATTGAAAAGACTGTCCTTGAACCAGAGCGCCGAATTGGAGCGCGAGGCCGTGATATAACGTTTCATGAACTCCACGTATTCGGCCCGTGTAGGTAGTTCCAGATTCGAGCCTTCGCCGACCTGAGCCAGGCGGTTGAACGTAAAACGATCCGCAAGCCCCTTCAGCATCTCACCCAATGGAATCACCTGACCCATGTTGCTCCGCGTCAAGGTGAGCATCACGTTGGCCCGGATGCCGTGCTCCTGAAGTATCTTTAGGAAGTCGAGAACACGCTGAAAATGGCCAGGGCCTCGAATTTCATCGTTGTGTTCTTTCAATCCTTCCAGGCTGACCTGATAGTAGATCGGCTTTCGAATCTGGACGATTCTGGCGATAATGCTCTGCGGCACTGGATTACCCAGGAAGGATACCCCAAGATCTTCGTTTCCGATGGTCTGATACAACTCCCAGAAGTAGGGATAGAGGATTGGGTTCCCTCCGGTCAGACAGACATGTCCGGCAAGCTTTCGGCCCCGACAGAACGAAATATGGCTTTGAAGGATCCTGTATGCATCGTCGAACTTTAGCGCAGTGCGATCCGTCCGGTCATAACAATGACGGCAGTGCAATTCGCAGTCATTGGTGAGATGCCACTGGAGCGTGAAGCACTTGGACTTACGGCCCAAAATTCTGCCATCTCGTAGCATTTCCTTTGCAATTCAAGTTCAACACTATCCTTATCGCCTTGCGCGGTCTCAAGTTCTATTTTGCACTCTGCTTCGTCAAGACTGAGTTGGTGAACCCGCTTGGTCAGTTCCCGGTATTTATCGAGCAACGCCTCGACGTCGATATGGGCCGACTCAGCCTAGATCCGGTGTTCAAAGTTGTTGTGTGGCTCGGCCATGACCATGCCAGTTTCACCAAAAACCAAATCGGCTGCAGCCAGTACCGCCACGAGTTTGTTTTCATTCTTGTTCATGATGTATTCTATGATGAAAGTTGTTATCCAAACTGGAGCCTACACCCAAGACATATGTTTTACAACGTGTCCAAATAAAGTCTGCCAAAACGTAATTGTCAGCAATCGGAAGTTTTGTAGCCAAGCTTGGCGCGGTGTTTCCAGAGTTGGCGCGGCTTGAAGATGCCGAGCGGCGTGATGATGCCGGTGATCAGTTCCGGCGGGGTGACGTCGAAGGCTGGGTTGCGCGCACCGCTGCCGGGGTTAGCCAAGCGCACTTGCTGCCGACGCCCACTGTCGGTCACTCCCCAAGCGCTGAGCACTTCCTCCCCGGAGCGTTCCTCGATCGGGATGGCCAAGCCGGAGTCGAGTTCCCAGTCGATCGTGGAGAGTGGGATGGCGACGTAGAACGGGATGCTGTGCCGCTTGGCCAGGACGGCTTTGGTGTAGGTGCCGATCTTGTTGGCCACTTCGCCAGTGCAGCCCAGCGTGCGGTCGCTGCCGGTGATGACGAGGTCGACCTCGCCACGCTGCATCAGGTGGCCCGCGGCGTTGTCGGCGATGATGTCATGCGCGATGCCCTGCTGCGCCAGTTCCCACGCAGTGAGGACGGCGCCCTGCGATCGCGGCCGGGTCTCGCCGCAAAAAACGTGAAACGATTTGCCGTTGGCCTGTGCGGCGTACATCGGCGCGGTGGCGGAGCCGACGTCGACGAATGCCAACCAGCCGGCATTGCAGTGGGTGAGCACGCGGGCGCCTTCGCGGATGAGCGGCTCGCCGTGTTGGCCAAGCGCCTTGCAGTGGGCGACATCGTCCTCGGCGAACTGCCCGGCGGCGGCCAGGGACTGCTGCTGCCGCTCGGCCACGGTGGTGCCGGTCATTTGCGACAGCATGCCGCGCATGGCGTTGACCGGGTCGACGGCGGTGGGGCGCGCCTCGGCGAGCGTGTGGTGCACCTTGGCGAGGTGCCGCTTGAATGCCTTGAGCCCGCGCCCGCGAAAGGCCCGCGCCCCCTGTGCCAGGCCGTACGCCGCCGTGGCGCCGATTGCGCCGGCGCCACGCACAATCATGTCGGTGATGGCCTGAGCGGTTGCGCGATAGTCGGCGGTGGAGACGATCTTGAACTGATGCGGGAGCAGGCGCTGCTCGATGAGCCGAACGCGGTTTCGCGCCTTGTCAAACCAGACGGTGCTGTAATGCCGAGACTCGCCCTGGTGGGTGACCTTCATGGCGCTGGGCGCGGCTTAGTGATTGCCACATTTGAGGTTCAGCTTGTGGCGGATCTGCTCGAAGCGCGGGTCGGAGCGGATCTTGTTGAGGTCGGGATCCTCGTTCATCCACTTCGTATCGTCGTAGCCGAGTTGAACAGCCTTTTTGAGAGCGGTAATGGAATCGTCGATGCGATCCGTGAGGGAGAAGCTGCAGGCAAGATTGTAAAACACCATCGAGTCCTCGGGCAGGAGACGCGAAAGATTCTCATCCACTGCTAGGCCCTCGGCAAAGCGGCCGCGCTTGGTGTAATCGTCCCCAAGCAACTGGAGCGCCTCAATATATTCAGGATCGCGCTTGGCGAGACCCTCCAAAAAGGAAATCTCAACATCCAGTTCCTGTTTCTCCCTGCTGGACAAATCTTGTCTTGAAGATGAATGCTCTGACATGAGGCCGGGACAAAATCACCCGATCAGCCGTCAGAGTCAAGCCGCCCACTGGGGGAACCCGGCCATGGATCAGCGCTGCTTCCCCTTCGAGTGCAGCACCTTGTGCCCGAGGAAATCGTTGCGGTAGCGTTTCAGCAACTCGGCCTCGTCATTCTTGACGAGGTAGATTTTTCCCTTGATCTGCAGAGTCTCCCCCGGCCCGAGGCCGCCGAGCCGGAAGTCGCTGTGCAGGCAGCGAATCACGCCCTGAAACAGCTCTTGGTACGGCTCGAACGCCGTGGCAAAGATCATTGAACCGTCGCCGCTGAAGCAGCCGATCAGCCCGTTGCTCGGCACGTCCGGGTGCAGCGGGCGCGGGTTGACATCGGCACGCGGCACGCCCGGCCCGGCCCAGACTTGCCCGGGGATATAGCGCGCCTCGGTCGCCCAGCCCTGCGTCGGCATCATCGTCCGCCGGCCGTCGAGATAGACGAAGCTCTTTTTAATGTAGGCATATTTGTCGGCGGTGGCATCTGCGCCGGTGCCGCTGAATTTGCCCACGCGGATGCATGGCTGCGCCCAGTGCGCTTCGGAGCGCTTGGGCGTGGGGTTGTGCGCGGTGAGCGCAAAATCAACCTCGTCATGTGTGGCGGTGATGACGTGCTCGACTGTCACGCCGTCGTTCACGTCACAGTGCAGACGGAGTTGCGAGCCGTCTTTGCTGCGGGAGACCAAGCGAGTCTTGTGACCAACAACGGTGTGCCGGCCCCAGTCGGTTGTCTGCGAGTTGTCCCGGCAATACGCCTCAAGGTAGTGGATCTTCATCTCCTTGCCGGGCAAATGTGCGCCGCTTATGGTCAACATATTTTTGGCCCAGTGCAGCTTGAGCTTGCCCGGTTCGGCCGCATGGCCAAGCGCCACAGCGCACACGATCGAGAGGATGGAGAAAATTAGTTTCATGGGTTGGACATGCGCAACGTCGGCTCGCAGCGAGGTAGTGTCAACGGCAATGCGCTTGCGCCCGGGCGCGCTGCCGGTGAATAATGCCGCGCCCATGGGAGAACCGATCAACGTCCCGCTGCTCGATCTTAGCGCACAAAACCAGCCACTCGCCGCTGAGTTGAAGGCCACCTTCGCGCGCGTGCTCGACTCGTCGCAGTTCATCCTCGGGCCGGAGGTGGCCGGGTTCGAGGATCGGGCCGCCGAGTCGGTTGGGGCGCGGCACGTTATTGGGGTCAGCTCCGGCACCGACGCGCTGCTGCTTTCGCTGATGACGCTGGGCATCGGCCCCGGCGACGAGGTGTTGTGCCCGTCGTTCACGTTTTTTGCAACCGCAGGCGCGATCGCCCGCACCGGCGCGACGCCGGTGTTCGTCGACTCGCTTGACACCGATTTCAACATCGACATCGCCGCCGCCGAGCGGCGCGTTACCGGCAACACCAAGGCGATCATCCCGGTGCATCTGTTTGGCCAGGCGGCGGACATGGACAGCGTGCAGCGCCTGGCCAAGGCACATGGCCTGACCGTGCTCGAGGACGCCGCGCAGTCGATGGGCGCGACCTTCTGTGGCCGGCAGGTTGGCACGATGGGCAACTTGGGCGCATTCAGTTTTTTCCCGTCCAAGAATCTCGGCGGCTTTGGCGATGGCGGCATGATCACCACTGACGGCGACGACTTGGCCAAGCGCGCGCGTATCCTCCGCGTGCACGGCGGCGCGCCTAAATATTACCACAAGGCCATCGGCGGCAACTTTCGGATGGATCCATTGCACGCCGCGCTGCTTGGGGCCAAGCTGGGCCATTTCCCCGGCTACATAGCCAAGCGCCTGGCCAACGCCGCGCAGTACCTCGAGCGCCTGGCCCAGTGCGAGCACGTCGCCGAAGGCCGGCTCGTGCTGCCCAGTGAGATCGACGGGCGGGGCCACACGTGGAACCAGTTTACCCTCCGCGTGTCCAACGGCAAACGCGATGCGCTGCAGGCGCATCTGGCCGCGAACAACATCGGCTCGGCGATTTATTATCCAGTGCCTTTGCACCGGCAGGAATGCTTTGCGCACCTGCCAAGCTTCGACGAGTCGCTGCCGGTCTGCGAAAAAATGGCGGGAGAAGTGTTAAGCGTCCCAGTGTACCCGGAACTGACGGAGGATCAGCTCAGCCACGTCGCCGACACGCTGGCCAACGCGCTGCTCTGAGCGTTACAGCGACTTGCCGCTGACCGCCCCGGCGATTTCCAGCAATGTGACAAGTTCCGTCCAGCCATTAGCCGTGGCGTAATCCAAGGGGGTGTGGCCGGATTTGTTTTCGCTGTTCAAGTCCGCATTGCTGCGAATGAGCAGTTTCACGGCCTCGAGTCGGTTTCGCAGCACGGCCTGATGCAGCGGTGTAGCGTTGCTGTCGCTCACTGCTTCCACATCGGCCCCGAGTGAGATCAGCACTTCCATCGTGTTGACCTTGCCCGCGCCGGCGGCCCAGTGCAGCGGCGTGCTTTTATGAAGTGGCCCAGGCATGTTTACTTTGACTCCGCGACGAAGGAACGCCTGCACGGCGATGGCATCCCCCTTGGCGGCAGCCATGTGAATAGATACCTCACGTCCTTCGCGGCCACGCCTGGTCTGGAGCATGGCGGCGGCTTCGGGTTGCTTATAACTTTTGGCCAGGTCCAGTGGGGTACCGCTTTGGCTGATAGCGTTCACCGTTACGCGGCGTTTGAGAAGCAGTGCAATGACGTTGGTGCTGCCCTTCGCCGCTGCGGAGTGAAGCGGTGTCCATCCACCGTCGGTACGCGCTGTCTTGTCAGCGCCGTGATTGAGCAGCAACTCGGCGGCCTCAGCCTGGTCGCTCTCGGCGGCCCAGTGCAACGGCGTGGCCTGGTGTTTTTTTACTCGAAAGCGAGCGTTAGCCCGGTTGCGTTTCAGCCAGGCGTCGAGCGCCTCAATGTCACCATGACGTGCTGCTAGGTGTACTGAAAGTGTCGAGCCCTTTTTCGCGCCTAGTCGGGCAAGCAGTTGCACGGTGGAGTTGTGTTTGTGGATGCGCGCGAAGTCGAGCGGCGTGCCGTCGATGCAGAGCGGGCTCAGGTCTTTGCCGAGGTCGTGCAGCAACTGGAGCAAATCGTCGCGGCCGTTGATTGCCGCCACGTGAACTGCGGTCCAGCCATTGGGTGCCGCAGAGTCGAGTTTACCGCCCTTGGCCACAAGCTGCTTCACGGCATCGACGCTATCGTGGGCGCAGGCGAGATAAAGCGCGTCCACTTTTTCCTTTTGTGTCTTGGAGTGGAGATTCGCGCGGAAGGCAAGCAGCGCCTCGATGTTGGCCGGCTTGTTTTTGATCGCGGCAATGTGCAGCGGCGTTTGGCCAAGCGCGTTGAGGGCATCGACCGCTTGGTCAAGCCGCAGCGCTTGCCGCAGAGCGTCGGTGTCGTCAGTCGCGGCGAGCTCGTGCAGGGATCGGGTCTCGACCTTCGGGGCCGGTTGCGTCGTGGGCGGCGGTGCCGGAGTGGGTTCCGGTTCGCCCGGCCCGCAGCCGGCTTGGCCAAGCGCAGCGGCGAGCAGCACCGGCAACAGCGGCCGGCGTTGCGTTTCCATGGGCTTGGCTTGGTTCATTAGGATCGTTTCGGTCGCGCGAATTCAACTCCCGGGATGCGTTTGAGGCAACGAAAAACCAGCGCTCACTCGGGATCGCTGACGACGCGGAAAAACCGTCGCCCCGGCTCGCCGCCAAGCGGCACGACGAGGCCGTGCGCCCCGCGATCCGGCACGTCGATGGTTTTAAGTCGCTGCCATTTTGCGAGATCGGTTGAGGCCTCGACGTGATGCGTCCGCCCGGCGATGCCGTAAAAAACAAGCCGCAGTCGATCGCCCTCCTCCAGTTTGGTCGAACGGAACATCGGCCGGTGCGATGGCTCGAATTCCAGTTGCGGCTGCAGCGATGTGCCCCCGTTGAGTGTGAATCGTCCCGCGGCATCGGGGCCGGAGTTGTTTTTCCAGCCGACCAGCCGCCAGCCCTTGGCCAGGCGCAGCGTCAGCTGCATCGGCAACCGGGTGAAAAACCGCGCAGTCCAGTCGCCATCCCGGTGCGGCAGGGCAAGCCCCTCGACCTCGACACCGACCAATCCGGGCGCATCGGCCAACTGCAGCATCGCCGGCTCTCCAAGCTTGAGGGAAGTCTGCAAATCTTCCCAGACATGCTCGTGCCGGGCCTTGGCGAAATTGCGCAATACTTGCACCTCCGTCAGCCAGTCGCCGGTGTTGCGGTGCGGTAGCGCCGACTGCGGGCTGCTGTTTTCGGTTGGCTGCCAACGCGCAATGTGCCGCGCCATCTCCGGGGCGAGGATGGCTTGCTTGTCATCGATCACCTGCAGAATACGCGCTCGGCTAAGCGTAGTTTGCAGGTGCGTCGTGTACCGGTGCACAAAGCGCTCGCGGCCGCGCGGCTCCTTGAGCAGCGCCTGCATCATCGATACGAACAGTGGCGGTTGCTTGACCGGGAGATACAGGATTTTCCCGTGCAGCGAGTTAACCCACGGTCGCCGACCGCTCGTGCCGAGGATGCCGTCCATGTCGTACGGGATCCACCGCCAGCGGCCGGTCGCTGTGCGGGGCCGCCACTGCTGCTCGTTGTTGAGCGGCCAGTCGCGGTTGTCGAGGAACACCTCGGCGATGACGTAGTCGAACAGGTTGTCGAGTTCGACGAGCGGCTCGAGCGTCGGTATCCACTCGGCCGGTTTTTTCGTCGGATCGGAGAATAACTGCTCGAGGCGTTTCCAATGCTCCATGTCGCCGGCGCGGATGCCGTTTTGCAGCAGGTCTATCTCTTCCGGCGCGAGGCCGTGATGGCTGGCGAGGTGATGCCGGTCGATCCGTTCGCGCAGGTTGTGAATGCCCCCGTAGCGGCCGTTGAGGTACACGACCGACGGCCGCCACGCCTGCGAATCCAGCCCCATCCCGCGCACCAGCTCGTGGCCGATCGCGTCGCGCATGAACGCCAGCTTCCAGCCGTTGCCGGAGTTGCGGAGCAGCAGCCGGCGAAACATGCTGATCTCCAGTCCCGGAAAAAAAGGGTGATCCAATGCGCTCTCGCCGTACCGGTTGCGGGCGTAAAGCCGCAGCGATTTCTGATCGTACTTTCGCGTCCAACCGCCGTGAATACGAAGCCCGACAGTTTGTCCGATTGCCCGGCGGTTGCCCTGCTCGAACCACTCAAAAAAAGCCGGTCTCTCCCACTCGCGATTCGCATTGTTATCGGTGTAAACGCCGTGGTCACGGTCAAAGAGATTCCTCGGTGCGGTGGAGAGCGACACGACCGGGAAGCGGGCCGGCTCGCCGATCAAAAAACTCGCCGTGACCACCGGCCCCGGTAGATAGCCGTCGCGAAAAGCGCGAGTTCGAACCACGCTCGGCTTGGCCAAGCGGAGCGGTCTGGTGTAGCGCTTGGCCTCCGGCCCAGGCACGGAGCCGTCGAGCGTGTAGCGCACTTCGCTGAGTGAATCTGGCGGCGCAATTTGCAGGTCGACCGGTCTGCCGTACACGCCGGACGGCTTGGCCAAACGGGGTACACCGGCCCAACCAGCGTGCGGCTTGGCCGCGTTGGCTTCGCCCGGGGTTGGCCGCGCAAACAGCGTCTGGCCGGGCGCATCTGACGGCACGCCGACTGTGGCGTCGGGTGGGCACGATGACAGCAACAACGTGCTGGCGTGTTGGCTTGTCGGCGCGGTGAGCGTGACTGTATCGTCGCCATCGCCGAGCTTGAAATTGGCATGTAGCGCCGCTGCAGGCAGCACCCATTTGGTTTTCAGCCAAGCTTCGACGGAGTTGATCTCGGCATCGCTGAGTCTGCGGTTGTAAACCAGGACCTCGGCGATGTCACCGTGCCAGTTACGGTCCGGCACAAACCGGTCCGAGCCGATCAGGCTGGCCTTCAACCGGTCGGCCGCCACGCTTGTGACAAGGCAGAGCGATTTTGGCCAGCGCGTTGCCGTGGGGTTCACCGGTGAGCCGTTGATGCGTACGACCGTATTCTCCCCGACGAAGCCGCTGTGCGGGTGGTAATATAAAATCCGGTCGCCGCCACGCGTGAAGTCCGCCGTGTCGCCATCCCCGAGCACGGCGCGAAACGACTGCGTTGCGTGGGAATCCTCCCTTGCGACAACGAACACCGTGCGCACATCGCTCAGCAACTGGAACGACAGCCAGTCGTCCAGGCCGTCGAATCGCAGCACCGGAAGTCCGCTCGACGGATCGGTTGCCCGCATCGGCTGCTGGACGGTATCGGTTTGTGCGGCTGTGACGCCGGTGGCCGATTGCCAACGCGACACGCGGCCTTCCGCATCGATGGTGAGAGAGTCGCCGTCAGTCGCGTCGAGCCAAAGTCGAAGGCCCGGGATGATGTCAGGCCGCGCTCCGGCGGGCGCCGGCCGGCGGGCCGCGCTCCGATCCTTCCCCGACGCAAACACCAGCAGGTGTTCGCCCGGCGCCATCGCGATGTTTGGGAGACGCCACTTGAACGGCTCGGCCGGATCGTCGGACAGTCCAAAGCCGTCGAGGATGACCAGCGCATCGGCTCGATTGTGCAGCTCGATCCAGTCCGGGAAATCACCGTCCTCATCGGCGAGTGTCGTCCGGTTGTCGCTCATCACCTCGCTGATGAGTACGCCGGGGTGTTCGGCCAAGCCGCCGCCGCTCAACTGCGGCCCGTAAACGATATGCTCGAGCCAGCGACCGTCTGCGCTGGCTAACCCGATCTCCCCCTGCGCCGCAGGGAGCTTGAAACTCAACATGCTGCTGTCGAGGGTGAGCCCCATCGTCGCGCCGATGAAACTCAGCGGCGGGAACACGAACATCGTCGGTGCGCCGATCGGCTGGCTGGAGAGCCGCATACCCTGGAGAGCCACTGGCAGCGTGCCCGGGTTGAACAACTCCACCGAGTCGCGCTTGCCATCGAGCGGGTTGGCCACCCACTTGGCCAACCGCACGGCGTCCGCTTGGCCAAGCGCGAGCGCGATGTTCGGCGTGCCGAGTGTTGGCAGGGAAAGCGACCAGTCGCAGGCACGTCCGGCACGTCCGATTGAGTGTCCCTGCAACTGTGGCCCGAACACGACTGAGTCGAGCAACTCTCCGCCGCCGTCAAAAAGCCAAACGCCTTCGCCATCGGCGTCCAGCTTGAAACCCAGTTCGCTGCCCAGCACGAGGTGCATGTTGGCGGCGAGTTGCGATTCTGCGGGGAAAACAAACTTGCGCGGCTTGGTTCGATCATCGGTCAGGCTCATGCCGCCAAGGTCGATGGTCTTCGTACTGTCGTTGAACAACTCGACTGCGTCGAGTGCGCCAGCGTTTGGCCAGGCGAGCACCTCGTTGAGGATCAGGCGCGAGTAGTTTGGAACAACCGTCCACGACATCGAGTGTGTCGCTTGACCAAGCGGCTGCCACGCGCCCGCGCTGTTTTTGCCGATGACCTCGACGGCGATTTCGCCGGGCGGGAGCTTGGCCAGGCGGATTGGCTCCGCGATGGGGTGCTCGCCGCCAAGCGGCCCGTCGTTGACGCGGTAGCGATAGTGCGTGATGCCCGGCCCGGCGACGGTGAGTACGGCGTCCGTTTCTCGCGTCGGCGTGGGCGGTTCGCCGGAGATCGACGCACCACCCGGCACGCGCGCGCCCATGTCGAGCCGGTTCGGCCCGGTGCCAATCGCGGGCGAGCCGGGCTGCAGCCGAACGTTGAGTGGCGGATCGACGAGCATCGGATCAGCGGCAAGATTGCGTTCGCCGAACCAGTCGTGCGTGCTGCGGATGATCGAGTCGAACACGTGCAGCCACACCCAGTTTTGCTCGAGCCAAAGCGGCTTGAGATGAACCAAGTCCGCCTTGTTGCCGGAGAAAATGTTGCCGGCGAGTCGTGCGCCGTGCGGCATCTCGAGCTCGCGCAGCGGTTCGTCGAACGCAATTGCACCAAGCGTGCCGCCGTAAAACGTGTTATTCGCCGCCTCGAGTCGTCCGCCCTGCTTGAGCAAAATATGGTGGTCGTTGTCGTAAAAAACATTCCTCACCACCGTAATGTCTGACGCCTGCCCATCGTGTCGTCCCGTGGCGAGTGCGGCGGAGATGCTCGTGCTCAAATTACCCTTGTGAAAACCGTGAAACGTGTTGCCTTCGATGTGAGCGTCCATCCCGTCGAGGTCGAGCCCGTCGTCGCTGCCGCCGAGAAAATCGTTGCTGTATAGCTGCAAAATTGGCCCAGGCCGCTTGCCGCCGCTGACGTCCATGATGTCGTTGTAGCCGCTCGTCGTGCCGAAGCGGTTTCGCGCAAATACCAGCTCGCCGCGGGCGCGAATACCAATGCCACGCACGTGCTCGCTGTGGCTGAGGTCTGGAAACACGCAGTCGCGCACCGTGAGCGAAGCGTCCTGAAACCAGATCAGGTTCGTCCGCGTGCCGTGCCACTGTACGTGGTCGAGCGCGACCACCGAGTTCGTGACCGCCAGCGCGTACGAGCCGGTGTGATGAAAATCGACATGCGCGAGCCGGTTGTCATGTGCCGAGTTGCTGAAGCCAATGCCGCCCCACGCGCCGGTCGCCCCCGGTGCGCGGAGGAACTGGATGCGCCGATGCGCATCGCCCTTGGCAAACAGGCGTCCCTCGACGAGCAGGCGTCCTTCCGGGCCGAAACAAACCGTTGCGCCGGGATCGACCGTCAATGTGACGCCCTCCGGCACAACCAGCGGCTTGGCCACGAGCAGCGGCCGCGCCGCTGTCCAGCGGGCGGACTGCGTCAGCCTTTGGCCAAGCGGGCGGGCGGGCGCGTCGCCGTGCCAGACATCGGTGTGTTGCCGGGCGACCACGTTGCCGGAAGCGTCCAGCGCGCCCACGAGCAGCCGGTTCAACCCGGGCTGCAGCGCGACCTTGGCCTGCCACCGCGCCTCTGCCGCAGACCAGTCGGCGGCGTGGCCGTTGACCTCGACCGAGACCGTTGCGGTGGCCGGCGCTTGGCCGGACAAAGTCGCCATTGGGCTTTCGGAAAAAAAGAAGCCGTCGCGCTTGGCCAAGCCGGTTGTCACGGTTAGTTCGCGCGGGATTTGCGACAGCACAAACTCGCAGCGCTTGGCAGCGAACGATTTCAGCCGGTCGACCTCGGCGCGCGGCAGATAATCGTCGGCAAGCCGGTTGATTACCGGCTCAAGTTGCTCGGCCGCAAATACCGTCCGGGCCAGATCGTCCAGGTGAAACCAATACCGTGCGGCCACCGCCGGGCGGCTCATCAACCGGCCCAGCACCGGGTTGGCGGCGGCACGCCAAAGGGGGCTTTGCGTCCCGCCCTGCATGCCCAGCACGGCATCGAGGTCGTACGGGATGAGCGCGAATCGGCGGTCGGCCGTGCCGGCGTACAGCGCGTAGTCGCCGCGGTCGCCGGTGGCGAGGCTCGTCTCCTCGTTGCCCAGCAGGTCGTGCACGGCGAGGTGCCGCATCCATGCGTCGACATTCATCTGGTTGGCTGGCGGTGGCTCGTCCGCTTTACCAAGCGCGCGAAGGAATCCGATCAAGTCGGAGTAGTCGTTGTGCCATGCGTTGGTTTGCTTGGCGTAAAAATATTTTTCTGCGTACGGCGCGGGTTCATCGCCGAGAAATTTCAAATCTGCATGGCCGCCGCCCTTGTACAGGTTACCGCCGCCGTCATTCGGGAACTGCCAGCGAATGTACTCCGAGTTCAGCGGGTCCAGCTCGGCGTAGTGGCCGAACTGATTTGCGCCACCGAGCTGTTCGTTGTTCTCGAACAGACGCACCGCCCTGGCACGGGGAGCGGGCAAACCGGCGATCCGAAACAGCGCGCTGCCGAGTTCCTGCGCATGCGGGTGGAGGGCGTTGAGATTGATCGCCGTGCGGCCGCGCCACGGCCGGTCGTTGGGGAAGTTGATGCGTCGACTTTTGTACGTTGCCGCCCGTGACGTCGTGCCGCGCAGCCGCACGCCGACGTTGTAATGCACACGCGTTCGTCCGCCCTCGATGTTGATGAACGTGCCGCTCATCTGCGCGTCGCTGTTGTTGTGCCACGGGCGGCGGCCGATCTCGGTCAGCTCGTCACGCTCGCGCCTTGTCAAAATGAGACGATGCACCGGACGCCCCGGCGTGACGATTTGGTCGTCCACTTGATAGAGCAAAACCGGGCAGTCGGCCGGTGCGCTTGGCCAAGCGCGAACCGCGCCTTGGCCATCCGTTGCGTTGACGAAAAACTCGATGACTTGGCCGTCGGCCTGCGCCGGAAGCGTCGCTGCAAATTGCTCCGCATCTGATCGCGCCATCGGCAGTTCCTGATAATCGGCATCGCCGTCCAGCCGGTAAACAAGCTGGGCGCTGATCCTGTCCGACGACTCGTCGATGACGCTCGCGGTGACCGTCACCGGATCGGTGGATCGCGGCACGGCCGGTGAATGAATCACGTCGAGAATAAACGGTGGCATATTGGCGATTTTGGCGGAGTTGACCCGGCCCGGAGTGCCGCCCTTGGCCAAGCTGGCATGCCAGTTTTGCGCCTGGCTGTTGGACAAACCGGGCTGCATCAGCTCGAGCGAATGTCCGTCCCCGTCGTGCGCTGCATGCCAAATCCACCCACGATGGCCTCCGTGCAGCGGGCCGCGAATGCGCTGCGCCCAGTCACCCTCGGTGGCGTAGCGCACCTTGTCTGCCGTCGCGCCGGTCGCGTCGATGAGCCGAATGGCTTCGCCGTTGTTGGCGAGTTGGCCCTGCCAGTTGCCGGTGACATTTTCGATGCCGGGATGCAGTTCGGCGAACCGCGCCGCATTGGCTGCGACGACCAGCCCGCTGTCAGGCGGCAGGGTGATTTTGCTGAACACAAACCGAACGCCGGCGTCGAGTTGCCAGCCGTCGAGCGCGACCGGCTCGCCTTCGAAATTCCAGAGTTCGATGAATTCCTCATCCACCGATTCGTTGGCGGGGCGGTAGTGAATCTCGTTAATGAGCACCCGTGCCTGTGGGGTGGTTGCGACGAAAAACAGGAGCCAAAGCCAGCCGCACCGCAGCGATCGGTTCGACAGCGGCATGGTTATTTTTTGCGGCGGAGCGCCTTGCGCTTGGCCGCGAGCAATCGGCTTGTGGTGGAGTCCCCTTCAGCGGCTTGGCTTGGCTCCTCCGGCTTGGCCTCGGAAACAGTGCTTGGCTTGGTTGAACTTTCCGGTGGCATTTGCTCCGGCTGGAAGAGGTGTGGCTCGGGCGCACTTGGCTTGTCGCGCTGGAACGATTGCCGAGCCTCGTCGCGCCTGGCCAGGAGCGAGGCGAGCGACTCGTCGGTGTCGGTTTGTCGCTCCTTGCGCCGCCAGAAAAAGAGCAGCCGCCGGAGGTTTTCGGTGGCCTTTAGCCATTCCTCCCAGTCGAGCTGGATGCGGCGCACACCGACATCGATCGGGAACAGGATGACGGCAAACATGAGCAGCCATTCCCAACGATCGACCGGCTGAAAAGTTTTTTTTCGGTCACGCTCAAACGGGTTGTCGGCGGCGAAATCACGGCTGAGCAGCTTGCCGCCGCCGATCTCGGCCAGGCGTTCGAGCCGGGCGAGATTCGGGCGCGACTCGGCGAACTCCGGCGAGTGGTCGAGGTTCGCGCCGATGACCTGCGAGGAGCGCAACTCGTCGTTTTCCATCTCACGCAGGTGCACGAGGTAGGCACCGGTTTTGCGTGTGTCGAACGTCGCCTCGTAGCGGCCGGCGGCGGTCTGCTTGAGGGCGACGAGTTCGCGTTCGCCCTTCGGCCCGACGACGACGGCCTGCAGGTCGAGGAAGTTGCGGTAGTTGCCGCCGGCATCCATTGCCTCGACACTGATGATGCCGTTTCCCTGCTCGATAGAGACTTGCGCATCGAGGTCGCCGATCTCGACGCGGCGCAGGCTCCAGTTGGCCAGTTGCGACCAAAACGTCCGGTAGCGCGCCCAGCCGACCCATTGGCTGCCCCACTTGGCGCGGGCGTCGGAGGTGAACGCCACCGCGCGGCCGAGGCCGTACTGCCAATGAGCCAGGAGCGGATCACCCTGCGCAGTGAGCAGCGGCGTCTCGGCGCGGGGCTTTTCGCTCGTGGCCACATAGCCGAGGAGTTGCGGATAGCCTCCCACCTCGAAGCCGGTGAGTGCCTCGCTCGCGGCGGCCTGTTGCGGCGTGAACGGCTCCTCATAAATGGCGGTCTTCAAAATAACGGCAGTTTCCTTCAGGAAAATCTGCGGTAACTGCGCCGGGTTGGTGATGTTGTAAAACCGGCCGTCGCCCTTCTCGGCGATCTCGATCATCGTGTCCGGCCCGGCGTGCCCGGCGATGAGTACCGTGCTCACGGTGATCTTCTCGTCGCGAAAGCTCGCCATCAGCTCGTCGCTTGGTCCGCCGGGATCGCCATCGCTGAACAGGATCATGTGCTTGATGCTGGCGGTCGATTTCTTGAGTCCCTGGAATCCCATCGTCATCACGTTTTGGAACGACGGCAGATCGCCCTGGTTCATCCCCATGAGTTGCTGCCCCAACTCCTGCTTGTCGCCGACTTTTGTTAGCGGGAAAAGCCAGCGATCCTCTCCGTCCCACAGCACGACGCCCAACTCGTCGTTTGGCCCCATCGCGTCGAGCACGCCGACGGCGCACTGGCGGGCGATCTGGTTGCCGTTGTTGAACTCCATCCCATGCATCACCAACACCAGCGCACCCGGCGGCAGGACTTTTTTGCTGTTCAACTCCATGCTCACCGGCAGCGTGCTCTCGAGCGGCGTGTTGCGGTAGCCGCCCGCCGCGAACGCCTGGTCGCCGCCGACGCAGACCAGCCCCACCCCAAAGTCGCGCACCGCGCTCTCAAGCAGCAGCATCGCGTCGCGGCCCAGGTCCCCAGCGTTGACGTTGCACAGGAAAATCGAGTCGAAAGCCTGCAGGCCGGCGAGCGAGCCGGGCAGAGCAGAGAGGCCGCCCAGTTCCACCTCGAGCTTGGAGCCGCGCAGGGCGTTGGCCAATGGCGCGTCGCGCAGGGGGTCGGATGATACAATCAACACACGCGGTTCGCCGCGTACATTGGCGAAGCCGGAGGCGCGGTTGTTTTGCGGGATGCGGTCGCCCCCGGCCTCGACCTGCACCTCGTACGAGTAAAAACCCGCTTGGCCAAGCGACTGTGGGAAGCTGAACAGGTTCTTGCCCTTGGCCAGGCTCACCGCCTGTTCACCGAGCAACTGGTTGTTGCGGAAGAGTCTCACCCTGGCCGGTTGCTCGCGGTCGGACAGCGCAAAGATCCTGGCGTCGAACGGTTGGCCCTTCTTCACCGTGCCGGGCACGGCCAGGCGCTGCACCGACACGTCGCCGCCGCCCTGCGTGACCAGCGGCACGACGTCTACCGACACGTCAAGCGGCTTGGCCGCCATCACCGCCTGAACGGCGTCGCCGATGTTCTCGTTGCCGTCAGAGAAGAGCACGAGCCGCTTTTGGCCGGTCTCCGGGAAGGCCGCCGTGCCAAGCCGAATCGCCCCGGCGATGTCGGTCCGGTCGGCGCCGACGACAGTCTGGATGATGTTGGTCTGCAAGGCCGCCTTATTGAGGGTCGTCTCGATGCCGGCATCCGCGCCGAACACCATCAGGCCGGCCATGTCGTCCTGCTGCTTCTCGGCTGCCGTCAGCAGCTCATGCGCGACCTGCTGCTCCTGAGCGGGAACACTCTGCGAGCGGTCCATCAGGAAATAGACGTTCATCCCCTCCTGCGGCTTGTTCTGTTGCAGTCCGGCTAGGGCCAGCACCACAGCGCTCACGACCAGCATGCGCAGGCCGTATGCGAGCCAGCGGCGCCACGCCTGAATTTGCACGTCGGTCTTCCACGCGAGCCAAGTCACCCAGCCCAGCGCCACCGGCAACGCCAGCAGCCAAAGGGGATGGGTGAATTGAAAGTTCATTTAGTTGTGGGAGCTTGAAAGTTGTAACTCCGACGCCGGTTCACGGCGGATTAGTTTTTGCATGCGATGATTCTGTGAATCGGCCACGTACAGATTGCCGCGCGAGTCGAGCGCGAGGCTCCACGGGTTGTTGAACCGGCCCGGCGCACTGCCCGCGCCGCCGATGACCTCGAGCACCTGATCGTCCGCGTCAAGCACCGTCACGCGGCTATTGCCAAACTCGCAGACGTACTGCCGCCCCTGCTCGTCCACCCGCACGTCGTACGGGTAGCTGAACTCGCCGCGCCCGGCGCCGGGGCCGCCGTGCTCGCGCAAGAACGCCCCACCCCCGTCAAACACCTGCACGCGGTGGTTGCACGAGTCGGCGACGTACAGGTTGCCATCGTCGTCGAGCGAGAGCCCCTCGGCGCGGTTGAACTCGCGCGGCCCGTGGCCTGCGCCACGAATCTCGACCTGCACCGACTCGCGGGCCAAGTCGAACTTTTGCAGTCGCTCGACGATCTGAAACTCACTGATGAACGCCGAGCCGTCCGGCGCGATCGCGACTGCGCGAGGGAACGACAACTCGCCCCGTTCCTGGCCATGCGCGCCCCACTGCGACACCAGCCGGCCCTCCGGCGTGAAGTGGTTGATCCGCGAGTAATGCGGCTCGACGACGACGATGTTTCCTTCGTGATCGAGCGCCATGCCCTTCGGCCGGCCGCGCTCGATCTCCGGCATCTGCCATTGCAGCAGATAGTTGCCTTTCGAGTCGAATTTCTGTACGCGGCCGGTCATATCGCACACGTAAACATTGTCGTCCCGGTCGACAGCCACTGAGCGCGGCTTGACGAACAGGCCCGGCGCGTTGCCGCGACTGCCTATCACGCGCACCTCGGAAAAAATGGCGCTCTGAAACTCGCGGTCGCCTGGCCCGTCGCCACAGCTGGCGAGCAGTACGCCGCCGCCCAGCGTGATCGCTTGGCCAAGTTGTGAGCGGGTTGTGCGGCAGCGGTTCATCTGGCGGCAATCCTCGCCGACTGCGGAGCTTTTGCAAGTTTGGCCCGGCCTGTATGATATCCCCCAGCGACCTGCCAGAGCGTAACTTTAAGTTTCGGCCCATCGTATTGTGATTTGAGAGTCATTTATAATAAGATACACGATGAAAAATGAAATCATTACAAGCGTCGCGGCCGCGGCAGTCATGGCTTGGAGTCTTGGCGGAGTTCAGGCTCAGGAATCGGAAAAAACGGGCAAGGCGGAAGCGGCCAAGGAGGCCCGTGAACGGGATTCCTCCAGCAAAGATCGGCGCGCTCGCATCATGAGGGCGTTTGATAGGAACAAGGATGGCGATCTCGACGAGGAGAAGCGCGGAGCGTTGCGCAGGTATATCGAGTCGCGTTCTTCCAGATCAGGGGGAGAAAAAAATCGGGACGACAAAATTGAGGTTCCAAAGGATTATGACCCAAAAAAGAAGTATCCCTTTATCCTTAGCCTTCATGGGTATGGATCAAGCTCCAGGGGTCAATTGAGATTTTTCCCGTTGGAGGACCTTGCTGAAAAGCATGACTTTATCTACTGCGCCCCCGATGCCGTAGACCGGAGTTGGAATGCCACAGAAGCCTGTTGCGACTGGCGGGGCAAGGTTGATGACTCGAAGTATCTGCGGGGCTTGATCGAATCGGCAGTAAAGAAATACAGCATAGACCGGAGCAGAATTTATGTGACCGGTTTGTCCAATGGCGGGTTCATGAGTTATCGTATGGCCCACGATCACTCTGACTTGATCGCGGCGATTGTGCCCTTTGCGGGGGTGGGCTATAAAACTTGGCCGAGCAAACCGAAAAAACCAGTCAGCGTGCTGCATATCCACGGCACCAAGGACAGCACGATCAAATGGAACGGAGGCACAACCCGAAGCTCGAGCACCTCCTATCCGGGCGCGGAGGAAAATTTCAATAATTGGAAACAGTTCAACCAATGCGGCCGTGAAGTGGATGCAAAGGATGACAAAATTGATTTGACCAGGAAAGTGCCTGGAAATGAAACCACAGTGACTCGCTTTCAAAACAAGGATGGCAGCGTCACGACGGAACTATGGGAAGTTGTCGATGGTTCGCATGTCACCCGACCCTCGGGCGAGGCACGGGAACTTATTATTCAGTGGCTGTTGAACAAGAAGAAGCCATAATTCCTGGATTCATTTACTCATGCGGACTCCAAGTTTATGCTGTTATCCAATACAATCCGAACCATCGCTGTGGCTACGACCTTTCTGGGTTGGTCGGTATTTCCCGCCCGCGCCGAGGACGCCAAGGTCACTCATCATTACGCCGACAATGACGGTGTGAAGATTCACTACGCCACGGCCGGTGATGACGGGCCGCTGGTCGTGATGGTCCACGGCTTTCCCGATTTTTGGTATTCGTGGAATGAACAAATCAAGGCGCTGCAATCGACCCACCGTGTGGCAGCGATGGATCTGCGGGGCTACAACCGCAGCGACAAGCCCAAGGGCCTCGACAATTACGCCATCCCGAAGTTGGTTTCCGATGTTGCCGCCGTGATCCGTGACTTTGGCGAAGAAAAGGCGGTGATCGTTGGGCACGACTGGGGCGGCATGGTGGCGTGGCAGTTTGCCATGAGCAAACCGGAGATGACCGACCGCTTGGCCGTGCTGAACCTGCCGCACCCGAAAGGCCTGAACCGCGAACTGGTCAACAACCCTGACCAGCAGCGCAACAGCCAGTACGCCCGGAACTTTCAGAAACCGGACGCCCACAAAAAACTGAGCGCCGAGCGCTTGGCCGGCTGGGTCGAGGGCGAGGCCAAGCGGGCTAAATATATCGAGGCGATGAAGAGTTCCGATTTCGAGGCGATGTTGAGCTACTACAAACGCAACTACCCGCGTCCGCCGTACGAAGAGGACACGTCGGAGCCGGTGCGCTTGAAAATGCCGGTGCTGCTGATCCACGGCCTTGACGACAAGGCGCTGTTGCACAGCGCGCTCAACCGCACGTGGGAGTGGCTCGACGGCGATCTGACGCTGGTGACGATCCCGGGCGCGGGCCACTTCGTGCATCACGACAAGCCCAGCCTCGTCAGCCGCACGCTGAAGATGTGGCTGCTGCGCGACCGCTGATCACGGCTCGCGAACCTCAATGCGGTAGTAGCGAGTCGGCCGCGGGCCGGGCAGAAACTCGGGGAGCCTGACGAGGCCGGAGGTCGGTCTCGGGTCGAGCCGGCCGACGGTGTTCCACATGCCCTTGGCCAAGTTGTCGCGGGCCTGCAGCCGGTAGGCGATTCCGGCGTGTGCCATGAACTCGATGAGGACGGTGTTGCCGGTGACGGTAATCGATTCCAGGGCAGGGTGGCTCGCGGCGTCCGCCGGGTCGGTGCCTGCGAAATATTCCGCGAGGTTCGTCAGGCCGTCGCCATCGGGATCGAGCAGGGTGGCATCGGGAGGCAGGCCGTGGGCGCTCTCCCAGTCGTCTGGCAGGCCGTTGAGATTTGTGTCGAGCCGGTTGGGGGCGCCGGGGGTGTCGATGCCCGGGAAACGGGCGATCGTGCCGGCCCCGTCGGGGAAGCGTCCCTCGGAGACCGCCTCGGATTGGGGGGCGAATGTCACCTCGTCGATCAGCCGGCCATCCGCGTCACGCAGGGCGATGCCTTCGCCGCTGGCGCGAAGCTTGAATGAGACATGATCGGCGCCGCGCCTGGCCTGCGCGTCGGCGACGATTTTTTGGAACGCAAAAAAGCCGCCGCCAATGAAACAGTGGGCGGGCAGTCGGTGGAGCGTCGGGTTGGCAGGGTTGTCGGAGAGGAAGAATCCCCCGAGGGCCACCGGTTGGCCGGTTGGGTTGTGCAGTTCGAACCAGTCATCGCCCTTCCCCGGATCGGCCATCCATTCGTTGATGCGGAGCCGGGCCGGGTCACCGGTGGAGAGCGGCTTGTTGGCGGCTCCCGGGGTCGGCTCGCTTGGCCACCACACCGCGCTGGCCAGGGGGTTGCGGCCAAGCGACAGGTCCGGGGACTGGAAGCCGAACTCAATGCCGTCGAGCAGTGCCCCGCCGCGCCTTCGCGCGTCGTGCAGGTACAGCGCGTCGCCGGAGG
>MPLX02070248.1_pt1 | contig 26874 bp, 18 predicted proteins | sample 1617341 | NCBI WGS metagenome assembly MPLX02 (sample SAMN05944804, study PRJNA350692) | marine metagenome | biome: marine; feature: ODZ; material: water; isolation source: 120 m water sample filtered on 0.2 um supor filter | place: Pacific Ocean | collected 2012-04-08 | depth 120m m | reverse complement strand
GTCGAGACTGATGCAGTCGTCTTCAAATGTCAACAGACACTCGCCCAGAGCGCAGCAGGCGCCGGGCTCCGAACTGCAGGCGTCCGCGGCGCAGGCAGCGCCGGTGCCAAGCCATGCCCCTTCATCGTATGTATTGCACTCATCTTCCGTCACGTTGTCTACACAGAATGGGCCCCAGCAGCATGCGCCGACCAACTCAACTGGCGGACACGCAATATCGTTGCAGTGGAAACTTTGATGCCAGTATGAGCCAACAACTCCATACGTCTGGCATTCCGACTCGGTTGATTGCGTGCACATCCATCGATCCATGTCCGTGTGAAAGAAGCAGCAGGCACCCATGGGTGCATCCCCACAATCTACGCTTTGGCAATAAGTCCCACCGCCCTGATAACTGCCGCCATAGAAGCCGCATTCAATTTGATAGGAAGCGACGCAGTCATCATTCGGAAGGCAGCAGGCACCAATACATGCGACGGTATCGCATGGGACACCCTCTCCGTGAAAGGTGCCTTCCTCGTTGATGCAGTCTTCTTCGCTCATCTGGAGGCAATCATCCATCCACCAAACGCAGCACGCGCCGGCGTCGATGGGTGGGCAATCGACTTCATCACAGAATTGTCCCGGGTGATGGGTCACGCCGTCGTAGTTGATGCATTCGTATTCCAAGAGACCCTCGATGCATGACCCGTCGGGCAGGCAGCAGGCCCCAACCGAGTCGCCGCCACACGGATCCGGATCGCAGGTTGTACCGTCTCCCTGATAGGTGCCACCTTTCATCTCGCAAAGAATCGGAGATTCCGCTACCCAGCACCCCCAGGGAGTGCAGCAGGCCCCGCCCTCGGCGGATGCGATGGAGGAGGAGCCCGCCAGCAGCAGGCCCACGGTTGCGATGCGGATGCTTTTAAGAATATTGTTCATGGCGATCTCTCTCCTACAGGCCTCTCAGGCCTGGGAGTCGAAATCGATTTCCCGCATAGAAGCCCGAGGGCGCACCGGCGAGGTTATATGGCAGCGATGGGGTACCGCAACTGTATTTTTGGGACAAAGAAGTCTTTTTATCGGCAATGGCGGCGATTTGCCCAGATACGGCTGAGTACGTCGCCCAGCACGCCCCCCCCCAGGCACTGATGAGCGCCAGAAGATCTTCCCTTCCCGATCAGATTCGGTCACGAGTTGCGAGAAGCAACCAAGTTGGTAGCTCGCTGATGATCGACCTTGTTTCTCCAGTGGCCGCCTTCTTTCAGGCTCGAACCGACGATTGCGCCGTGCGCAGCATCGAGTGTCTTCCGTATCGAGGCATCCGTGATGCCACTGCCAGCAAAGACCGGCAGGCCTGTCGCGGCCGTTGCGGTGAGGACATCTTCGGTGGGGGTTGGATCGCCTGTCGCTTGGCCGGTCACGATGATTCCATCAGCGCCCATGAATTCCGCGCCGTGCGCCCAGTCGGCAATTGAGAGATCCGCTGTGATTGAATGGCTGCTGTGCTTCTTGCGAATGTCCGCGAGGATGGCAATGTGGTCGGCATCGATGGCGCGGCGATATCGCAGCAGGGGACCAGCGTCGGCATCATTCATGATGCCTTCATCGGCAATCGCTGCAAAGCAAAAACCTTCGGCGCGAATGAACTGGGCGCCTGTTGCGTGGGCGACGGCCATCGCCGCCTGATTGGCACCAGCGAGAATCTGGACACCCAGAGGGACATCGACCGCCGCTCGAACGGCGGTGGTCACAGCGGTCATGCAGGCCACGATTTCCGGTCCGACATTCCGCAGCATGTACGGCGTGTCGTGCATGTTCTCGATCATGACGGCGTCGAAGCCGGCTTCGGCAAGGATGCGGGCCTCCTCCACCGCCTGAGAGACGATGACGTCCGGCTCGGCGTTGCTGCCGGGGGTGCCCGGTAGCGCGTGGACGTGCACCATGCCGATCAGGATGTCCCGCTCTCGCCCGAAAATATCCGAGAGATCGATGCTCATCGTTTCTTCTTTCCGCTGCCGATGTATCGATCGAGCCAATTCAGGATCTCGTGCAGTCGGTGAATCCGCAGATCACTTGGCCCGCCGCGACTGAAACCATGGCTGGTCGACTCTGGGTAGCGGACGAAGCGTGACGGCACCTTTCGCAGTTGCAGCGCCGCCCACACCTGTTCGGCTTGCTCGATATTGCAGCGGAGGTCGCCTTCGGAGTGGATGACCAGCGTTGGCGTTTTCCACTTGTGGGCAAATCGGATGGGACTCGAGTTCCACAACGCCTCGGGCTTGTTCCAGAAATTCCCGGGGAAGTACCCGTCGGGCTTGTCGATGAAATCACTGTTGCCACCCATACTCACCAGGTTCGATACGCATCGGTCGGTGATGGCGCAGGCGAATTCGTTGGTATGCCCCATCGCCCAGTTGGTCATGTAGCCACCATAGGAACCACCCATGATGGCCATGCGCTTCGGGTCGATTTCGGGGCGTTGTTTCATCCAGTCGATGACCGCGCGTATGTCCACCCAATCGGCACTGCCCCAGTTTCCGCGGATTGCGTGACAGAAGTCGCGTCCATACCCCTTTGAGCCGCGAGGATTCGAGTAGACCACGACCCAGCCCTTGGCGGCTTGGCACTGGAACTCGTGAAAGAAGGAATAGCCATATTGCGCGTGAGGTCCGCCATGTATCTGTAGCACAGCAGGACGGCGGCGTGGGTTCTTGATGCCCGGTGGTTTGAGCATCCAGGTCTCAATTCGCGTGCCGTCCTCGGCAGTCGCCCAGTAGCGTGTGGGCTTGGCAAACATCCGTGTTCGCAGCAATTCTGCGTTGCATGTAGTCAGGCGTGTCAGAGTGTGGTCCTTGCCCGGTCGCGGATCCATGATGTACACGTCCGGCGGTGAAGTCGGAGAGTCGATCATCACCGTGAGTACGCTGCCGTCAGACGACTGATTTTCAGGATCGTGGATGCATCGGCCACTGGTCAGTGGCGTGGGCGCTCCGCCTCTGCGGTTGAAACGCATGATGTTGCTTTCACCATGCCAGCCGACGCGAACAAGCAGCGCCTTGCTGTCTGGCGTCCACTGGATCGAAGCTTGAAAGTTGACTTCGGCGGTATCGCCAAGCGTGGCTGCCATGAGGCAGTAGTCCGTTTTGTTGGAGATGCATCTGGCCGAACCCTTCTTGCTCGGCTGGCAGATCCACAGTTCCAGATTGTCGGTGCCATACGTGCCATCCTCCCCCTCGCGGCCTGACCAGGCGAGCCATTTGCCGTCCGGTGACCAGGTGACGGTGTCCTTGGGTCCTTTCGGCAGCCAGTCAAGGCACTTGCTCTTGCCGGTCGCGACCGTGATGAGGCGGAGTTCCGTTTTCTCCCAACGGAAGATCGCGTTGTGTCCACGGACCGTGGTTACGGCAATGGTGCGACTGTCCGGAGACCAGTCGTACGAGAAGAATCCGATGCCGTCTTTGTCCCACAGCGTTCGTATCTTGCCTGTGGCGACATCGATCACCTTCAGGACAAAGCGGCGCTGCAGGAAGTAGCCGTCCCCGTCGAGTTTGTACCAGGCGGATGTGATCACCCTGGGCGGCGTGCTGCCGCCGGCGGCCTCACGTTCCTTCTTTGCCTGCGCTGTCCACTCTGGGTCTTCCTCTCGCCACATGAAGGCGATTTGCGTGCCATCCGGCGACCACTTGAATCCGCTGATCGTTCCTTCCGGCAGTGATGTCAGCGCACGTGATTCACCTCCGTGAGCTGGGAGCAGTCGAATCTGTGGCGCTGCGCCATCTCGCCCGGAGATCAATGCGATTTGAGATCCATCAGGAGACCATCGGCCGTGACCGTCCTTGTCACCGCTGGTCATGATGCGTGGCTTACCGCCGTCGATATCGACCGCCCAGAGATTCGTTACCGCTGTATTTTTGGGGCCGGCGTGCCGACGGGAAAAAAGAACGGTGTTCCCGTCGGGCGAGACCTGGGGCTGGGATGGGGTGACAATCTGCTCGAGATCTTCGGGAGTGATGGGGGTGCGCCGTTTGGCCATGGGGATCTCCTTTGTGGCGGCTCATACTAGCCGAGGGAGTATCCTGCCCCGATGGCTGAGCCGCTTGATGCACTGGCTGCGGATCGATCGCTCCTGAGGGAGTTGATGGCGATCGATACGACCAGCGGACAGTCATGCAGCCCTGCGCTCGATATCGTCGGGAATCTGCTTGAAGGAGCAGGCTGTGAGGTATGGCGTCTCCCCGGCGCGGGCAGGGATCGGGACAATCTCATTGCGATCGCTGGCCCCGTAGATGAGCCGGGCGGCCTGAGTTTGTCCGGGCACATCGATACGGTTCCGGTTGGCGATGGCTGGAGCAGCGATCCACACATGCTGAGCGAGCGAGATGGTCGCTGGTATGGACGTGGCAGTTGTGACATGACTGGCTTCGTGGCACTGGCAACAAACCTGCTCTGTGGGGCAGGCGAGCTCGATCGACCTTTGGCGTTGATCCTGACAAGTGATGAGGAACTCGGCTCCATCGGCGCAAGCGTGCTTGCCGAGCATCGGCAGCAGCTGCCACCACTCCCGCAGGCTTGTGTGGTGGGAGAGCCGACCTCGTTGCGGGTCGTTCGACTGCACAAGGGGCACCTCAAATTCACGGTCACGGTGAAGGGGGCGGCTGGGCACACCGGGACGCCACGCAGCGGTGTCAATGCAATCGATGGCATGTGTCTCGTACTCGGTGCGATTGAGGAACAACGACTTCGATTGGAGCAGATGCGGAGTGGCGAATCGTCCGCGTTCGATCAAGTTCCGTTCCCCGTGCTCACGCCTGTTCGTGTGCGGGCAGGTGCAGCGTGGAATGTCATACCCGGCGAGGCTGTGGTTGACTGCGGTCTTCGCGTACTGCCCGACCAGGATGCAGCGATGCTGCTGGATGAAGTGCGGGGTTCCATCGATTCGGCGTTGGGACATTGGCCTTCAGAATGGTCGTTGGAGATCGACAATGACAACCCGCCGATGTGCACACCGCGGGACAGTGAGATCGATGTGGCATGTCGTTCCCTTGTCGATCAACAGCAGGACATCGGCGTGTCGTACTGCAGCGACGGGGGACATCTTGGGAGACTCGGTCTGGATTGCGTGCTTTTTGGCCCCGGCGACATCGCCGTTGCGCACCAGAGCGATGAGTACGTGCCCATTGCAGATATGGAGATGGCGCGGCAGCACATGAAGCGACTTGTCCAAGCACGTTGTGGGGGACGACATGAGTGAGTTGATTCGGCCGGGACTTGCATGGATCGATGGCGACTTTCAGTCAGGCATCGAGATTGAAGTGGAGGGGGAACACATCATCGATGTCCGCAGAACGGATCACCCTCCGATCGAACCGGAAGTGGCGATGCTTCCGGGATTCGTCAATGCTCACAGCCACGCTTTTCAGCGTGGGCTTCGCGGCCGCGGCGAGGTCTTCACCAACCCGGCGGATGACTTCTGGTCATGGCGAGAAGCCATGTATGAACTGGTCGAGACACTTACGCCGGAGACGGCGCACGAGCACAGCCTGCGGGCCTTTCAGGAAATGCGAGCCGCAGGCATCACGAGCGTAGGGGAGTTCCACTACATCCATCACAGCGATGCGAGCGTTGACTTTGCGCTCGACGAGGCCGTGCTTGCAGCAGCCCATGAGGCCGACATCCGCATCGTGCTGCTGCACGCGTGCTATCTCACCGGTGGTTTCGACAAACCGCTTGCAGGAGCGCAGTCACGTTTCGATGGAGTGGATCTTGCGACATGGTGGAAGGCATTTGATCGCGTGCAATCAGCCTGCAAGGGCAACAAGCAATCGATGGGTGTCGTCATCCACTCGCTACGCGCCGTGCCAATCGACATCGCCGCCGAATTACGAGTAGAGGCAATGCAACGAGGTTTGGTCGTGCACCTGCACCTCGAGGAGCAACCCGCTGAAATCGAAGACTGCCAAGCCGCCCACGGCTGTACGCCGATGCGCCTGGTGCTCGATCGACTTCGCCCCGGCCCCGACATGACGGCCGTTCACTGCACCCATACCGACCCACGGGAGATGGCCGAGTACGCTGCCACAGGGGCGCATGTCTGTCTGTGTCCGCTGACCGAAGCAAATCTCGGCGACGGCATTGCCGATGTTACGGGCATGCGTGCAAGCGGCGCATCCATCTGTCTCGGCACCGATTCGAATGCTCGCATCTCCATGATCGAAGAAATGCGTTGGTGTGAATACGGGCAGCGTCTCCGCGATGGTCGCCGCGGCGCGTGCGTGGACCGAGATGGGCGCATCGATCGTCCACTTCTGGACATGGCGACTATCGCCGGCGCCGCGTCGCTCGGTCTCAACGCCGGTCTCATCGCCCCTGGCTGCCTTGCCGATTTTTCCTATGTCGATCTGGCCACCAACGAACTTCAGGGGATCACTTCCGAACATCTGGCCACCGCCATCATGACTGGCGGGATATCTGCGAGGCAGCACACATGAAACCAATTGCAGCACTTGTCGCATCGGGATTGATTGCAGCCATCTTGGGTTGCCAAAGCCCCGCCGCTCGTGTCCCCATCAGCGAGCAGCACGAGGCAGTCATTGACGGCGGCTTGGTTGTCTTTCATCCGCCCGGCGAGAGCTGGCAACTCATTGCGGAGAGTACTCTGGAACTCCTGCAAGCAGGCCGCGCGACGGCTGTCGAGGACTTTGGCATGGAGCCGCCAGACATGGGGGTGCTGCTCATGGAGGGCGGCGGAGGCACGTGGTTGTTCGGTACATCGTGGCCCCATCCGGAAACCGAAAAGATGATTGTGATCTTTCCCATGCCGGTTGCGAGTGCTGCGGTGCTGGCCGAAGATATTCGGGCAGGCGGCACGATTCTTGGCGGCGAAACCGAGTCGCTCGCCGGCGCCCGTCACGTGGGACTGTTCTTGGAAGTTCACGAGATGTGGCATCTCCTGCAGCAGCGTCAGGCAGCCATCCAATTCGCCGGTATCTGGCTCGACGAAGGGCTGGCCGAATATCTGGCCTACCGAACCGCGTTGCGGGAAGCGCCAGACGCCGTTGCGGGATTCATCGAGGAGCGGCTCCGCAAACTCGATGATCTTCCGGATGACGGTGTGCTCGATTTGCTTGCGTGGTCGGTTGGAGACGGCGAAATGATGCGGCAGATGATGCTGAATGACGGTGAGGTGGTGACACTTGGGTGGAAGGATGCCAGACGGCTGCGCGAGGTGCGGCGAGCCATCGAACAGGGGCAGGGGGTTCTCGATCGGCTCGCGCCGAAGCAGCGTGCAAAACTTGCCAGTGACATCCGACTCTGGCAGGAAATCGTCGACATCGGCGAAACAAAGACCGGTCTTCCGCTCATTGCCCGAGATCACAATACGCGTTGGGGTATATACGGAATCCTGCTTGCGCTCTTTCTGGAACTTGATGACGCGGGATTCGATCCTGCTGCGCTGACCAAAGCCCTTTGTAGCCCGGAATATTCGCGCAAGGACCACTGGCAGCGATTCCGGGGAGGCGTAATACAGGACGACAGTAGAACCTTATTGACCGCCACGAATGGCGAGATCATGTTTCTGCTCCCCGATATCGGTGGTCTCCCCGCCGCCGAACTCATCCGCGCCTATCCCGTCGCTCGCGCCAAGCAGGTGCTGAGAAGCCACGGTCAGGGCCCCCCTCCGGGGCAATAGTGACTATCGACTCCCCCCAGAGCAGTACCAGCCCCCTTTTTACTTGACGGCCGCCGTCTCATCCGTCACGATCCATCTCAGAGGTGGGGGCGAGCACAGGAGGGTTCCAGCATGAACCGAGTTATTGAATACGGCGTGATGCTCGGGGCGTCACTCTTGATCGGCACGCATACAGCGCACGCCGCGTGCGAGTTGACCTTCGGCGATTACGACCTTGCTCCCGATGGGACCGGCTGGGTGAATGTGAACTGGCAGTGCGAGCAACCTGTCGCTGGCTTTCAGTTCGATGTGTCGGGCATGAGCATCAGTGATATCCATAGCGGCATCTGTGATGATCTCGGATGGTCACTCAACCACGATGCCGATACGGTCCTCTGTTTCGCAATTACCGAGCCCGACATTCCACCACAGGATACGCCTACGCACTTGCTGACTCTTGAGATCGCTGCAGAAAGCGATGTGCTCGCGTTCGCCGAGTCCGTCATCTTCGCGCATCCCGACGGCACGGAGATCGATGTGGATTGGACCGATACGATTATCCTTGACGACTGCCCGGCCGATGTCTATCCGCCCGATGGCGGTGATGGTGTCGTTGGTGTCGACGAAGTGCTCGCCCTTCTCGGCGACTGGGGAGCCTCTGGAAGTCCCTACGACATCGATGGTGACGGCACGGTCGGGGTGAATGATCTGCTCGCCGTGCTGGAAGCGTGGGGCGCATGCGACTGAGGCGGAAGAGTATGTTCGGCCTGTTCATCGGGATTACGTCACTTGCCGCTGCGAGTCCGTGTCCGGTAGAGATGCCGATTCCGGGCGAACTCGATGTCGGCGCGATGCTCGGCACGGCCGTGGCGATCGATGGTGATGTCGCCGCCGTGGGCGCTATGTTCGATACCGGTGTTGCGTGGGCAACCGGCGCGGTGTACGTGTACCGGCGAACGGGCGACACATGGCAGCAGGAGGCTCGCTTGATTGTCGACGACGCGGACTGGGGCGACATGCTCGGCGTGAGCGTGGATATTCTGGGTGACACGGTCATTGCAGGGGCGTGGTTCAACGATGCCATGGGCGGAAACTCCGGCGCTGCGTACATCTTCGAGCGTGATGGCGGGGGCAACTGGTCCTTCAAGCAGAAACTGATCGACCCGGCGGGTGGTGCGGATGATTTGTTCGGTCGCACGGTGGCGATCGAATCCGATTTCTGCGCGATCGGCACTTCACTCGATGACGATCAGGGCATGTCCTCTGGATCAATCACCGTGTTCGACCGCTTGAACGATGGAACCTTTGCGTGGTCCACGAAATTGCTGCACCCTGGCGGCGGCGAGGGGGATCAACTCGGTCTGGCACTGGCGACGGACGGTGACCGAATTCTTGGTGGCGCACCATGGTCCGATGACGGCCGCGGTGAAGTTCATCTGTGGGAGCGGCTGGGCGGCGTGTGGACCCCTGTCTGGGAAATGAGCAATTCCGGCGGCAATGCCGATGACTACTTCGGCTTTGCGCTGGCCATCGAGAACGATCGCATGGCCGTTGGCTGCTATAGCGACGATACCGCCGCCATCGACGCCGGAAGCATCTGGATACTGGAAGGTACTCCCAGTGAGTGGGACATCACGCAGCATTTCGCGCCGGCGGCGCAGACGGGCGAGCAGTTCGGCGTCTCGCTTGGCCTCTCGGGCGATCAGATGCTGGTTGGTTCGCGATTCGGATTGGTTGATGGGATATCCGCTGGCAAGGTTGATGTCTTCAGCAGAAGTGGGGGGGGGTGGGCCGCGACGGATGTCATGCTGCCAACAACACCTGCCTCGGATGCCGAGTACGGATGGTCGGTTGCCATTGACAACGACCACGCCCTGGTCGGCGCTCCGTACCAACCCGACCGTGGCGATGTGCTGGCCTTCGCAGGACTCACAGGCCCCTGCGGCTGCGCCACCGATCTCAACGGCGACGGCACCACCGGTGTTGACGATCTTCTGACGTTGCTTGAAGCGTGGGGGGCCACCGACGAAGGTGACATCGACGGCGACGGCAACACCGGCATCGACGATCTTCTCGCCCTTATCGCTGCCTGGGGAGTGTGCTGAAGAGGGCGAAGGCGCCAACGCAGCTTTTTTCCGTCCGCCTACCCACCCCCATAGAGCCCCGTGCGAAGCACGAGCGTGCTGATCGCGATGTAAAAATGCACTCGCCGCATGGAATCACTATAGAACCTCGCCCCATGCATCCAAAAGGGTAATTGAGAAAGCCGCTATCCATGGGGTGGGATGGATCCTGTTCGGCTGCCGGCGAATCTGAACCCCTGCGCCGGGCTCCGGCGGTGTCCGAACAGTGCCGATCGTCTTTCTTCTGGGCTCTACAATGCCGCCCTTGCCGAGAACCAGCATGCCACGGAGACCAGAATGACAGAACGCGTATGCGTCGAGGCTCGTGTCCACCCCGAATACGCTGTCGATTTCTGATATTGCAGACCATGGCGACACTTCTTTCTGTTCGTGAACTCGGCAAGTCATTCCCATCGAGCGTCCTGTTCGAAGGGGTTTCACTTTCGATTGAGGAGAAAGACCGTGTCGGGCTCATCGGCCCGAACGGTGCGGGGAAGTCGACGCTACTGAAGATCCTCGCCGATCTCGAATTCGCCGATGAGGGCGACATCACCAAACGTCGCGGGTTGAAGTTGGTGTATGTCGAGCAGGATGATCGCTTCGGCGATGGCGCGACGCCGCTGTCTGCAATTTGCGCCGAACTCAAGGCTACGCAGGACGATCGGGTCGATGTTGAAACTCGCGCCGCGATCTCGCTCTCCAAACTCGGCTTTGAGGACTTCGACCGTCCAGTCGCCACGCTCTCCGGCGGTTGGCGAAAGCGTCTTGCCATCGCGCGGGCGCTGTGCCACGAGCCCGACGTACTGTTGCTGGACGAACCGACGAATCACCTCGACCTCGAAGGCGTGCTGTGGCTCGAAGGCTTTGCCGCTCGCTCCACCATGGCCATGGTCTTCGTGACCCATGATCGCCAGTTTCTTGAGAACACCGCAGCCCGCATCATTGAGATCTCTCCGGCCTATCCAGGCGGCATGTTCGAGGCTGCGGGAAACTACTCGCAGTTCATTGTGAGAAAAGAGGCCTTCCTTGATGCGCAGGAAGCGACCGAATCGGCGCTTGCCAACAAGGTGCGTCGTGATACCGCGTGGCTTCAGCAGGGAATTCAAGGTCGGCAGACACGCAACAAGACGCAGGTTGAAGCCGCCGCAGAGCGGCGGGCGAATCTGAAGGCCACGAAAGGCCGCAACGAGGCTCCGAGGCAGACGACGACCATCGATTTCCAGGCGACCGAGCGGAAGACAAAGAAACTTCTCGCCCTGCACAGCGTCGCCAAGTCGATGGGTGGTAAGCAACTTTTTCACTCGCTTGACCTGATGCTGAGCCCTGGAAGGCGGATCGGCCTGCTCGGGGCCAACGGCGTGGGAAAGACGACGTTGCTGCGACTCATGTCCGGCGATCTTCAGCCGGACTCGGGAACGATCAAGCGGGCGGCCGATTTGCGGGTCGTCACCTTCAGCCAGCACCGCGACACACTCGTCGGTACACAGACCTTGCAGGAAGCTCTGTGTCCGGTCGGTGATACGGTGGACTACCGCGGCAAGCAGGTGCACGTGACCGGCTGGGCAAGGCGGTTTTTGTTTGAACCCGATCAACTCGCCACGAAGGTTTCCAATCTTTCCGGAGGCGAACAGTCACGCGTGCTTATCGCCAATCTCATGCTGGAGCCGGCCGATGTGCTGCTGCTCGATGAGCCGACCAATGATCTGGACATTCCGTCGCTCGAAGTGCTTGAGGAGGCACTTCTGGAATTCCCCGGGGCCATTGTGTTGGTGACGCACGACCGTTTCATGCTCGAGCGGATTGCGACCGAGTACGTCGGTCTCGACGACCATGGTGGCATCAAGGAGTTCCAGACGCTTGAACAGTGGGTGGTCTATCGGGGAACTGTTGCTGCGGAAGCGGCGCGTAAGGCGAGTCCTGCTGCGGTGAAGACAGCACCCGTCAAGATCCGTAAAAAGAAGCGTTCCCACAAAGAGGAGCAGGAATATCGGGGCATGGAAACGGCCATTCTCGATGCAGAGGAGGAGGTCGCACGATTGGAAGCCGAGTCTGCCGACCCTTTGATGAGCACCGATCACATCCGCGCGGCCGAAACATTCAAGGCACTTTCGGTGGCGCAGGAAAGGGTCAAGACGCTCTACGCGAGGTGGGCGGAACTGGAGAAGTAGCCGCCCGCTACACCCCGGCTCCGGGGGCATATTCACTCGCGTCGATCAGAGCCTCATCGCCACCTCGGCTCAGAGCGTGGACGCCCATCCACCGCAGTCCAGCCAACCGACAAGCACCGAAGGGAGGATGTTGGCTTCGGCGAGCATGTCGGCCTTCGCCCAAATGAATTCCAGATGAGCCTCTGCTTCGGATGCAGGCTGCGGGGGCGTATCGGCGGTCAGGCCGTGGTTCTCCACCTCGAAGACCAGCGAGATCTCGAACTCGCCGTCCCACCCATTCTCGATGGCGCCGAGGAAATTCCCGATAGTGCCCTCGATGCCGATCTCCTCGTGGAGTTCGCGGAGCAGCGCCACTGTGGCCGACTCGCCGAATTCGACATGCCCGCCGGGCAGAAAAGTGTAGTCGCCCGTCCGTTGCTTACAGAGCAGGACGTGCTTGCCATCACGGATCACGCCCCGGACGATGTAATGGAACGATCTTTGGCTCAGGTGTGTGTTTGAGACGTCTGTCATCGCCGGGATGGTACGGACACATCAACGCTGCTGCGCAGGGCGTGGTCGAGACCGAGTCCATGTCGTGCATCAATCGGCTCGGCCCAAGGACAGGCTCCCCATTGACCATAGGCCAATGGGGAGCCCTCTCTTCCTGCGTCCAGTCAGTGGCCATCGCGAGCGGCCATGATGTTGCCGACGATTCGGTGGAAGACACAACACGCAGCGGAACCTTGGCGGCGGCGAGATCGGGTTGGACGCTGGAGGTCATTTTGACACCAAGGCCGTGATCCGCTGATGCGTCTTCGCCCGAGCATGCCCCAAATCGAGGGGCAGGCAAGTAGGAAGTGTCCAATTATGCGGGTGATGCCGATTGCCAGCCCTGAGGAAGGGATTGGAGGGCATGATGCCGCGGAATTGAAGGTGTGAAGGTCGTTCCATCACACGGGGCCCGGTGGGGTGACTAGTGGGGGTGTACTAGGAGCCGATCAACAAGGGAGGTCGGGGTGTTTGTGCCTCGCCGCGAATCGGCTTCCTCTCATCCAGTACAGGAGCGTTCTGAAATGTTCAGCAAACTCATCTTGGCCGGTGTTCTTGTCAGCATCCTGCCCGCAGCCTCCGCAATCGCAGAGGCCGTCGAGTCACCCGAAATCCCAGATGGAAGCGAGTATTACGACGGTTCCTCGGGAAGTGACGACACCATGGCGTTTACCTACGTGTCTTCCGTCGGTGTCGATTCATTCCTGTGGTACCGCAACGATTCGATTGGTGGCGACACGTTCGACATCGACAGTATGAGCACGAATGTCTCGGCACCGTTTCAGATTGCGGTGCAGGTTGAAGGTTCATGGGACTTCACCGTTCACAGCGCAACGGCGATCTACGTATACACGGCAGGATCCGGCACCGCTGCTGTCAGCGCCGGAACCCTGACTCTTGGAGACGGATATCACGTCCTCTACAACGATACATCTGCGGGTGGATCTGAATTGCATCTGGATATGCCCGGACCGAGTGGTTCGAGTTCCAGTTCGAGTTCCAGTTCGAGTTCGAGTTCAAGTTCATCGTCCAGCAGCAGTTCCGATCCTCTTTGGGACGAAATCGCAGCCGAGTTTGCTCATGTCCGGTGGGGCTTCGTCGACAATCGTCTGGAGTACCACTTCCTCGGCAACAACGCGGCCAGCACTCTCTACGCGGACCTGCATCAGTCGGGCGGCACGGGTGACATCAACGTGCACTACCTCGGCGACGCTTCGTGCAGCAGCCTCACGCTTCCAGCGGAACTCACCGAGGACGCGGTCAGCGTTTCGTCCGGCCACCACGACTTCTTGGCAGGCACTTCGGGCGATGGGCCGTGGTCGCTGACCATCAGTTGGGGCCCCGAGCCCTGCGAGGCGGACATCACGGGTGACGGCAGCGTCGACTTCAACGATCTCATGAGCCTGCTTTCTTCGTGGGGCGGATGTCCCTGAGCGGACGTCTCGGCAACAGCATCTGTGTATGAAACACACGCCCCCCTTCCATATATATGGAAGGGGGGCGTGTCGGCAGACATCGATTCAGTGGTGTCACACGAAGTGGTTGTGGGCTCTTGCCTTCATTGGCGTTGCGCGTCGTCTGATGCGAGAGCGGTGGCGACATAGAGGTTGATGCCGTTCTCCTGAATGCGAGGAATGGCCTCGTAGTATGCGGACCGAATCGAGCCGATCTCGATGTCATGGAATCCCGCGGACTCAATCGAATCAGCCATCCAGTTGCGGTCATGGCACACCATCTCGATGCGGTTGCCGTCCAGTCCACACCAGTCCTCAACGACATAACTGTCAACCTTCTGAGAGTCCATCATTTGCAGGACGATCACGCCACCCGGGCGGAGGAGGCGGTGGTAGCGTTTCAATGCTGCCGCGACCTCCTGTGAGCTCAAGTGACAGAAACATGCGATGCCCAGGAGTCCGTCGAAGCTTGCGTCTTCGAACGTCGGCGCCCGCATGTCCATGCATCTGAAATCGACCTGTGGATGCGTCTTCTTGGCGTAGTCAATGAAGCCACTTGAAAGATCGATCGCGGTGACTTTCATTCCTTGCTTGGACAGCGCGACAGCGTCCAAACCCGGTCCGCAGCCGACTTCTAGAATTTGATTTCCGGGGGTGAGCTCGCAGAGGATGTTGCGAATGCGTGATCGAAACGCCGGATCCTCTTCGCCATCGGCGGCATAGGAGTCAACGACCGGGTCATATGCCTTGTGTGGTGGTTGCATGGTTGCCATGAAACATAGCAGGCTGCAGTGCGTGTTCGTCAAATTGTGTTTGTGGAATTCCTCTTTCTCTCATCGTCACGATGGCGGACATCGTCTGTGGATCGCAGCAAACATCCCTGCCGACCCCGGTCAATTTCCAGCAGTGGCTTCTGGCGGCGTGAGGGGCATGTGAGAACTCAAGAAAGAGGGGTTGGAACTGGTCGAGCCCGTCGTAGAATGGAGTATGAGCGGCAAGACTCGCGGTTTGGCGAGCGGTCGTCGTGACGCGCATGCGAAGCGTGGTGGCCACAACGGTCGCGATATTCAAAGATCATGTTTGTGCAGGTTCGCGTTGTTCGGTAGGCTGATCCGATGCGATCACGCCGCGAAATTGTTGGATCTGGGCTCGGGATCTTTGCGGCGCTTGCATTTCGGGGGGGCGGGGCGTTCGGGAACACGCCGGGGGCAGCCAAGGGCATTGCCGCAGGTGGGGGCCGTGGGGTTGATTCGGGGTGTCCTCCGAGCGGGGGCCTTCCGATCGAGACGACATCACCGCAGGCGGTGTTGCCGAGTTCGGCGCCAACGACGATGGTGCGGGGGCTTCCATTCATGCCGTGGTACACGGGGGACAACTTTCCGGGGCTGGACCATCCGGCGGTTCCACCGGACTGCTTTGAAGAGGGCATTCCAACGCCGACCGAGGACGTCGATGTCGTCGTCGTGGGCGGCGGTATCTCCGGGTTGGCATCGGCGTATCTTCTTCGTGATCACAACCCCGTTCTCATCGAAATGGCGGATCGCTGTGGCGGCGCGGCGCGGGGAGAGATGTGGAATGGCATTCCATATTCGCTTGGCAATGCATACGTAATTACCCCGGATGAAGGCACGTTTCTCGATCAGATCTACTCTGAACTGGGCATGGACGAGGCGGTGCGGGTCGATGCAGGCGACGCGCCGATAGAACTCAATGGCATCATTCTCGATGGGTTCTTCGACGGGGAAGGCATTGACCCGGAACTACTGCCGGCGCTTGAGAAGTACCGTGAAGTCGTCACGTACATGGCCAACGAGCTCTATCCCGAGATTCCTCTTCCTGGGGGCGATGACCAGTGGATTCGCGATCTCGATCAATTGACATTGAAGCAGGACATCGAGCAGCGGATGGATATGGAGGTGCCGGATCTGCTCGCTGGCGCGATTCAGGCGTACTGCTATTCCTCCTTTGCGGCCGGGTGGGATGAAATCAGCGCAGCCTCCGGATGGAACTTTCTTGCCGCAGAAGAATTCGGCCGATGGGTCACGCCCGGCGGCAACTCGTTCATGGCCCAGCGTATGTGGGAAACCCTCGCAGCACTCGATGCGGATGTCGATGAGCCATGCCGTCCGTATCACGTTCGCGGCGGCTGCCGCGTCGTAGACGTGCGGCCACTTCCCTTTGGGCGTGAGCAGGTGACGTATCACGATTCCTACGGCAACTGTCATGCCATCCGCGCCAAGCATGTGGTGATGGCATGTCCGAAGTTTCTCTGCAAGCACATTTTGCATCACCTCTCCGATCGCGACTTCGAGAAGTACGAGGCAATCTCGCGGCTGGAATACCGCGCGTACCTCGTAGCGAATGTTCTGCTCGATCAGCCCGTCAAACGCGATTTCTACGACATCTTTCTGCTCGGCGATGGTCGATTCCCGATGAGCGAAGTCGAGGCTCAGCAGCGAAGCGCCGTGTGCGATGTGTTGGCGGGCAATTACACGCGAGCGTCCGCGCCCGAAAGTGGCAGCGATGTACTGACACTCTACTGGCCGTTGCCGTTTGACTTCGGTCGGTGGACACTGCTTATCGGTACGGGGTGGCAGGGGTATGCGGAGTCACTCTCGGGACAGGTTCGCAAGATGCTCAAGATGCTTGATGTGCCCACGTCTGCAGTCAAGCAGGTTCGCATGACGCGTTGGGGGCATGCCATGCCGATTTCATCGCCCGGTCTAATCGGCGATGGCTACTGCGAACAGATGCAGCATCCGATGGATCAGCGTGTGTGGTTCGTGCAGCAGGACAACTGGGCGCTTCCGGCGGTCGAGAATTGTCTGCTCGACGCGAAGACATATACAGATCAGATTGCGGCGTTGCTCTGAATCCGTAGTTCGAAAGCACGCTTGAGGCTTGGCATCACGGTTTGTCACCGATTGGGGGGCACTGTTGCCTCGGTTCAAGGAAACCACAACGCAGAGGAAGTGATATCGCCGGAGATCAATTTGCCAAAGGTCTTTGATCGCTTGGTCTTCATCATCAGTGAGAGTGTGTCGGCGAGGAGATCATTTCTGCTGCCGCGCAGGGCAAGACGCTGCAATCTCTTGTGCCGATGGAACAACTGCGCATAGGTGTCATTCCATTCCCGTTCATACCGCTGCAAGTCCTGCTGGTCACCGTTGGCCAGATACGAGATCAGGTGGGGGGCAGCAATGGAAGCGGCTTCAAGGATGAAGCGATAGCCCTCACCCAGCAAAGGACTTCCTTGGGAGACCGAATCGCCGATGCCGACGACATTTCCGGAGAAGAACTTCGTTTTCACATCGGAAATGGGAAACGCCCCGCCTTGGATGTCATCGTTGTCCTTTTCAATCAGGTTTGTGATCACTGGCAAGGCCAGAATCCGCTCGAAGAACTGTCGAAGGGACATTCCGGCGGGTTTCTGTTGAAGGGAGCCGAATCCGACAATTGCGCGTTCGCCGCCAAGGGGAAAAATCCACCCATAGCCTTCTCGGAAGTTCTCGCCATAGAACAGATGCGCGCAGTCCTGCCGATCCTTGTATCTGACGTTGTATTCCACACCCAAGGCGAATTGAGGATGCTTGTCCATCAGGCCGTATCGGTGTGTCAACACGGCCTTGCCGCCTGAGCAGTCGACATAGAGGCGCGCCGTATGTTCTGTGCCATGTTGATCGATCACGCCGGTCAGTTGACCATCTGGATCTTGTCGCACGTTCTTGATGCTTGTTCCGGCCAGGACGTCCACTCCATTGGATTGGCACTTCTCCAGTAGTTCGCGATGTACTTGGGCCTTGTCGAGAATGCGAGCAGGACCGTGCTTGCGGGTATGAATCCAGCGAGAGTGGAAGACCATGCTGGTAAGTTCTGAAGCAACGATCTTTCTAGAGAAACCGTACTTCTCGGGTTCCAGGAAACTTCCGAGGGTCTTGAACGAAAAGTGCAGCAGGTCGGGCTTGGCTTCCAGCAGGCGAACCCTGACTCCGGAACCGGCCATCAGATGGGCGACATGAAGTCCTGCGACGCCACCTCCAACAACAAGCACATCTGATTCGGTATCTCTCGTGATCAATTCAGCCTGCCGCCTTCATCGGGGTCGCGTTCGTGACGTTCCCTCAGGTTACTGCGCCCTGTTGGTGGGCACCCACCCCCCGCGCCGGCAATACCACCTTCCGGGGGCCCACTCGGTGGGTGTCCAGTGTTTCCTGATAGTGGGGGACTACGGACAGGGGCCGTAGGCACCGATCAGAATCATGAGGTCATCGACATCGACCACCCAGTTGCCATTGAGATCACCGAAGCAGGGTTGTGGACAGTCGCCGCAGGAACTGTTGCTCCCAAGCCAGTCACCGAGGTTGTCGGAGCAGTCGATCTCGGAAGCATTCGCAATGCAACCACTGGCAAGGCAGCACACCCCGACCTCCACCGGGGGCGGGCAGTTGCTGCATTCGGCACCTGCCAACCAGTCTCCGCCAGCGTCTGCGCAATCATCAATCCAAGTGAGCAGGCAACCGTCGCAGAGGCAGCATGCGCCCGTGTCAGGACAGTTGGTGCAGTTCACACCCTCGCCAAGCCATTGGCCGCCGAGTGCCAGGCACTCGTCTTCCCAAATCATGCTGCAGCCTGATGGCATGCAACATGCGCCCTGTTGGGGTGGTGGGATGCAGGCCGTGCAGTCCGTTCCGTAGCCCATCCACTCACCACCGACGTTGTTGAGGCAATCCCATTGGTCGGTGATCACACATCCAGCACCACGCAGGCCGTCGGCCAGGCAGCAGGCGCCTTCATCGATTGACAGGCAGTCTTCGCAGGATGACCCGTCGCCAAGCCATTGGCCGCCCAAAACCGCATCACATTCCGCCTCCGTGACGAGGGTGCAATTGAGTCCGTCGCAGCAGGCGCCTATGGGGCAGTCTTGAAGTATCTCGTTACCACCGCCGTCGTCCCATGGTCCCTGCAACTGGTATGTGTCGTTGCCGCAGACCAGAGAGTCGGAGAGCGTGATCAGCCCCATGTCGCTCTGAAGGCCGCCCGAGGAGTTGCTGGTGATTCGACAATTGATGATGTTCATGCCGGTCGCCGATACCAGGATGCTGAGACCCCCGCCACCGGCGGCGACGTTGTTCGAGATCGTGCAGTTGTCCAGCACGATGGGACCATGCTGGTAGGCGAAGAACCCACCGCCGCCCCCGGAGGCGACATTGCCGTCCATCGTGCAGTTCATGATGCTTGAGCCGGTGTCGAGATACATGGCCATGGCACCACCCCACTCGGCGTTGTTGCCTTCGAAGGTGCAGGACTCGAAGTTCGGCGAGAGATTGCGAACGTACACGCCCCCGCCCTGGACGGCGGTGTTTCCGGAAAAGATGCACTGATCGATCTCCGCGTTGGAGTTGTGGAGACAGATACCGCCTCCCCAGTAACCGCCGTTGTCGCGAATGCGACAACCGGTGATCGTGGCGTGCCCCATACAGCAGATGCCACCGCCCATGCTGAGAGTAGACGTGTCGTTGTACGAGTGGTTGTCGATCACATCGCAATTGATGATGGTGGCCGCGCCCCGGATCATCATTCCCGGGCCTGCCCATGCGAGATTTTCGGTGACATAGCACTGCCTGATGGTGGGTGATGAACTCGGCCCACTGTAGATGCCTCCACCCTCGTCGTTGACCGATGGTGCCCGACCGTTGGTGATCGTGAACCCGAAGACGAGGGTATTGCTGGTTTCGCCACCCGAGAAGGTCACTCCTCGTCGATTTCCTTGCCCATCAATCACGGTCGAGGCCGCGCCATCACTAGAGCGAAGCGTGATCGCCTTGCCGAGCATGTTGACAACCTCGTTGCCGATTCCGGTGTAGACGCCGGGAGCCACGATGATTTCATCACCGGTCGCCGCGACATCCACGGCATCCTGGATGGTGGCGTGATCCGCGGGCACGTGGATCGTGGCGGCAAAAGTGGTTTCAATCAATATCAACGCGGTGATGATGGAAGTGCGGACGCATTGCATGGATTCTCTCCCCTGTAGGTGCGATCAGACCGCTCGGAGCCTATTAGATGGGATGCACTGGATCGAGGCAACACAAAAATGAAACAGTCGCATCTCAGGTGGATCTGGCCGATGTGCGATCGGAATTCCAGCGTTGTGGGCTGGTGAAGGCGATGAAACGTGCGGGATTTGTGTAGGGAAAGGAGTCGGGGTTCAGGTATATTCGTGTCAGTCAGCAGGAGAGTAACTTGCCCATGCTTATATTGAGTCGCCATCTCGGATTCGAAGTCGAATCATGCTGCCTCGCCTTGGAGCACCGGTTTTGAAGAGGGAATCCATGCGGCGGCTGGTTGGTCGACTTGTCGTGGTGGTCATCGCGGCACCTGCAGGCTTTTTGCCGGCAGCGGCAGACGATCTGTTTGTCGGAAGCAGTTCCTCGCACCAGGTGCTGCAGTATCAGGGGGAAGATGGCGAGCCAGTCGGCCCCTTCTGCGCCGTAGCGAATCCGGTGGGCTTGGCCTTTCAGCCGCTGAAGACTCGCGGTGGATCCAGCGGCGACTTGTTCGTCGGCAGCGCGTCTTCGCACGTGGTTCAGCGATTCGACGGCGAGACCGGGGAACTGATCGCGGCCTTCTGCTCCGTTGCCAATCCTGGCGACCTCATCTTTGGATCAGGTGGCGACCTGTATGTACTCAGCCTTTCGTCGCACCAGGTGCTCCGCTACGACGGACAGACTGGCGAGTCCATCGGGCCGTTCTGCACGGTTTCGAATCCTTCTGGGCTGGTGTTCCGCCCACTCAAGAGGTCAGGCGCCGATGCTGGCGATCTGTTTGTGTGCAGCGCGTCGTCGCACCAGGTTCAGCAGTTCGATGGCCAGACGGGCGACTCGCTTGGAGTCTTCTGCAGCGTGGCCAATCCTCGCGGGCTGATCTTCGGCCCCACAGGAGATCTGTTTGTTGCAAGTGCATCCTCCCATCAGGTGCTGCGCTTTGATGGAAGCACCGGCGAATCTCTGGGCGCGTTCTGTTCGATTGCCAACCCGAGCGATCTTGCCTTCGGTTCCGATGGCCACCTCTACGTCGCCAGCCAGTCATCGCACCATGTGGAGGTATTCGATGGTCAGACCGGTTCGCCACTGGGCATGTTCTGCACCGTGGCCAACCCCGGTTGGTTGGTTTTCCGCGAGGAAACACCGCCGTGTCCGGCCGACATGAACGGTGATGGCGTGGTGGACGTGATCGAGGTTCTTTTGCTGCTGGATGCATGGGGCCAGTGCGAGGATTGCGCTGCGGACATCAATGGTGACGGCATCGTCGACACCGACGATCTTCTTTCCGTTCTGGCAGCGTGGGGCGCATGCGACTGAAGCGTGCGTTGCTTTTGCAGTCGTGAGCGTCTGAACCATCTTGAAGACGCAGTTTGGGCGCACAGCGTCTCGTCTCTTTCTGCTCCATCAACGCATTCGGTATGCGATCAGGTGGTGCCGGGAAAGATCAAGGATCGGGGTTCCATGCACTGATGACCATCAGCAGGTCGTCGACGTCGACGATGCCGTCCTCGTTGACATCTGCTGGTGAGTCGATCATGCCCCAGTGGGCGATGACCATCAGCAGGTCGTTGACGTTCACCACGCCGTCTTCGTTGACATCCGCCGGATCGAAGACCATCGCTTCCACTCCGCCGGAGAGGCAGGCGACCTTTCCATTGCGGCCACCGGCGAGGAGTTCCCATGAGCCATCACCCACGACATCGGGAATCACCGCGATGGAGTCGACCGGAGTACCGAAGTTGGCGCTGTGCAGGATCGTGCCGTCGACTCCATCCAGAAAGTAGGTGTAGTTGTCATTGAAGAGGGTCCCGACGACAAGGTCGTTGATGCCGTCACCACTGACGTCTGGAATCGCCGAGACGACCGTTGGATTGTCGGCAACCGGCGTCGACCAGATGACCGAGCCGTCGGCTCCACTGATCAGGCGCACGTAATCGTGGAAGTACTCCGGCACGATCTCAGGATGGCCATCGCCGTTGACATCCTCGATGCGTTGGAATCCCGTCAGCAGGCCCAGTCCTCCTCCGCTGAACAACTGGCTTCCATCGAAGGCATCCAGGGCATGGAACTGGCCGCTGGTGAAGTCACCGATCATCACATCGTTGATGCCGTCAAGCGAGATGTCCCCGACCTGCGCAAGCGACCAGACAGATGAGCCGCCGGTCTGGAAGGACCACTCCTCCACGCCGGTAGCACCGTTGATCCCGACAGCTCGCCCCTGCGTTTCCATTTCGTTTGAAGCGCCTGCGACCGCATCGGGTGTGCCGTCCCCCGTGAAGTCATCGACCGCGATGATTGCGAACACGGGGCCATTCAGAGGACGTTGCCATACGAGTGTTCCGTCGAGTCCATTCAGGCAGTACGCTCGCTTCGGCCCGGTGTCTTTACCGTCATCACCTGCGCATGCAAGCACGTCGGCAACACCGTCGCCGGTGAAGTCCTGGCTGCCATCGACCTGGTAGACCCAGCCGCCATCGCCAACCTGATTCGTGTGGTAGGTCCAGATGGTGTTGCCTGTCTTTCCAGAGAGCATCCGTATCAGTCTTGCGCCGCCGGTGGTGCCGATGACGAAATCATCGAAGCCGTCGCCGTCGATGTCCTGAACGACATCCAGTCCCTTGTCGGAGTAGACCGGTCCGCTGTAGATCTCGTGTTCCCAGAGCACATCACCTGTGCCGTGCGCGTTGCCGTTGAAGCAGCGGACAAAGTAGTCCTCGGAACATACGACCACATCACTTCGCCCGTCACCGCTGACATCGGAGATCGGCGCCATGGCTTTGGGGGTGTTGTCCCAACTGACATCGATCAGATACGACCACAGTCCGGTTCCCATCGGCGACTCGGCGTCCATGCCGGCGCCACTGACGGCGACCTGCGCCGGGTTCATGTCGGCATCGTTGCTGCTGATGGAAATCGTCGCCATTGTGGTTTCGGTCGATGACGGATTGAACCACACGCCGATCAGAGCAGATTCCAGTGTGTCGAGGATGAGTGGGTACTCAATGTCAGGGTCGAGATAGAAACTTGCCTCATCACTTGTCGTGCCGCTGATGACCAGAGCCTGCTCGCCTTGATTGGTCACATCGATGAACCAGCGGGTGTGCGCACCAAGCCGAACCTGTCCGAATGTGTGTGCTGGATCCGCGACGGCAATTGTTGCGTCTGTATAGACACCATGTCCGGTGATGACGAGTTCTTCGCCGGGATGGATGGGATCGTTCGAGAGGACGGTTGCAATCGCGTCGAGCGGTCCGAACGAAGTCGGTTCGTACTCGATTGGAAGTTGCGTACTCTCACCGGCCGGGATGACGACGGGAAACATTGTGGTACAGGTCAGATCGGCGTCTGGGTTGAAGTCAACATCGCTGATGACCAGATTGGAGGTGCCGGTATTCTGAACTTCGACGTTCCAAGTGGCGATGTTGCCGATCGCGATGTTTCCGAATGCGTGCGTCGGAGTGCCGATGACAATTTCCGGTGAGCCGCCACCTTGTAGGTCGACCTTGTAGAGCAGGTCTTCGCTGAAGTTATCCCCGTTGTCGCAGTACCACAGGTACTGACCATCCCAGACGATTCCAGCCGGGTCGATGCCTTCGGAGGGATGACTTTCAAGCATGTTTCCGCTGATCGGATCGACTCGGTAGAGCGCATCGCCCCAGTAATCGGCGATCCAGAGGGAGTCGTTCTCGATGGCCAGGTCCCATGGCTGGTCGTCCGGGCCATCGAACTGGTCAAGAACAGAACCGGCGTCATCGACCCGGTAGAGGTGTCCCGGATCCGGGTAGTACCGTGACACCCAGAAGTCTCCACTGTCCCATGCGATCCCCGACATGTAATGGTCGGGCAGATCGAACTGGTCGATCACGCTTCCATCCCAGTCCAACTTCATCGCGATTGCCGGTGTGGAACTACCGCCGGGATGGTCTGTCGTCCACAGGTGTGATCCGTCCCAGGTCAGTCCGAAGGCATCTCCGTGGACTCCGCTGAACAGCAGTGTGTACGAACCCGTTGCTGGATCGATTCGGTAGATCTTGTCGCCATTGGCGCCGTAGATACCGCAGTACAAGTTGGTTCCATCCCAAGCCAATCCTGAGGCGCCTTCCGGGAGCGTGTAACTTGCGACGATGGTCCATCCAGACGATCCGGTATCGCCACTGTCGCGGCCATCGGCATGGACGAGACAACTCGTCACCGCGATGGCGGCGATGGTGGAGATCAGGTTGGTCGAGATTTGAACCATTGGGTGTGTTTCTAGGGGGGGATTTCTTCCGGGGGTTGGTTTCAGTGGACCACACTGGGGGGCCTGTCTCAAGAAAAAGGTCATGGATTTCGGCGACGTTGGCGTCTTGGCACTCAGGTATTGGGGTCGAGTTGATGGATTTGGAGATTGCAACGCCGATGGCTTGTCGGATCTTCGTCTGTGATTCTGGCGGAGAGTGGGCGTTGTTCCCGGATTTTGCGTGCCTACAGCGGCATTGAGGGGTGTTTCGGTGGATATCTGGTGCAGATTTTTGGCCATCCACTGCCCGGGGTAGGATGTCATCTTGAAGCGACTGGCTCGATCCGCCGGGAGCAGGCGAGAGCGACGCTCTCGGGTTACCCGGCTCGCGTGCTGGACGCGTAGGGAGATATGCCATGAAGAGTGTGCTGAATATCACTGCGGCAGGTGCTGTCGTTGCGCTGGCCTCCTCTGCGGCGCTCGCAGTTGACCAAGGTCAAGCCATGCAGGCCATGAATGGGTTCGTCGGCCACTGGGAAGCCACCGGCACGACGCCCGAGGGCATGCAACTCATCAAGCCGGGAACCAACTATACGCTCGACGAAATTTACCAGTGGACCGATGATCGGAGCGCACTGCTGGTGAATTGGACGATGCAGAGCAAGGGCGATATCGAGATACCGCTTTCCTGGGGTTCGGGCATGATGCGATGGAGCGAAGCTGATAAGACGCTTATCTACGAATGGAGTGGGCAGGAAAACGGAACCAGCGTTCACGGCAGCGCGACTTGCGCCAGTATGACCACAAACAGCCTGCGATGGGAGACTGAGGCAACAGACCGCCTCGGCAGAACAACTTGGTTCACTGTGACTACCACCTTCCCGAACCTTCATGACAATTCCAGTTGGACCAACGAGTTCCAGTTCACCGACAAGGACTGGAAGCCGACGGGCAAGCCAAGCACCATTGAGATGCATCGCTACAACGCCTTTGCCGCCAATGCCGGCAAAATGTCCGAGATGGTCGGCACTTGGAGCCGCACGTTGCCAGGTTCCAACAAGGAGACATGGACTTGCAAGTGGGGGCCGGGGCAGCGATCACTCGTTGGCAACCGGTATGCCACTCGCAATGGCAGCACGAGCCTTGTCGGCATGGAGACGATCGCCTGGGACGAGGAAAGCAACCAATTCCGCGGTCGTTACTGGGATGACCAGGGTGTCATGATCAACTGGGCGGCCAACAACATTACGAGCAATGGCAATCGCATCTCGTGGGCCTCCGACTGGTGGGGTTGGTCTCCCGACGGCACCCCGATGAACGGAACCGCGACGTCCAGCATCGAGAACGGCAAGACGTTGTCCTATACCTTCGGAGACAGTTGGTACGGCGGCCAGAGCGTTCCGGCTGCGACGATGAATGCCATGTTCGTCAGCGACGCACCCTTCACCCGCGTGAGCACAACGGTTGCGAACGTACCTACCGATTGAAGTCATCTTCGCCGCATCGCGGCGAAAGGTGTCTTGGATTCCCGCGAGGCCGCATCCCCGGATGCGGCCTCGTTCTTCCGGGAGATTTTGTCTGGTTGCTCAGAGGCGAAGCGGTAGGATGGAGTCATGTTCACCATGGCCCTGTTGACAGTGGCGATTGGAGTTCCGCTAATTCCGATCTCGGGAAGCGGCGATATGTATGTCTACGCAAACTTGGGCCCGTATGGCGACCCCATCTGTCAGGATGCTCGCTCCACCGACTTGCTCATGTATGACATTCTTGACGGTTCGGACGACGAGGTCGTCTGCATAGATGGGGGTACTGATGCAACGAGTTTTGCGGACACGCGTGTCGAGTTGCGAGAGGACGGGTTCACGGCGATGGTGGATGGGTGGGGCGAAGCCGTCGGATTGGGGATCAACGACGCCTTCAGCCGCCACGACATCATGGCCTCGGTGGAGCTGGCAGCCGTGGAGGATCTTCGCATCCGTGTGAGTTGGTTCTATCTGGCCGCGGGGCTCGGCGCCGTGCAGATCGAGATTCAGCGACTGGGTGACATCGGCGGCCCGAACGAACCGAGCCCACCCATCGTTTCCCGTTCCGCGAGTTCCTATATCGATCCGATTACCGATGATGGGGTGGACGTGCTGCGAATGCCTGCAGGTCGCTGGCGTATTTCCTACTACACGACTCACCAGGCCATGGACACCAAGGAAGGCTTCTCGCATTCATTCGCCCGCACGACGCATATGGCCTGGTACGTTCCTTTGGGAGACGTGGACGGCGATGGAGTCGTGAACGTGACGGATCTGCTGTTGCTGCTGGATGCATACGGCAACTGCAGCGACTGTCTGGCCGACCTTGACGGCGACGGCGACGTGGACGTCGGGGATCTTCTCAGACTGCTCGAACAGTGGGGTGCTCATTCCGGGTGAGTCTTGCTGGCCGTTGTTATGGCCGTCATTTGTTCAGCAATCACAGTCTCTCTACGTCGTAATTCATGGCGGCGGCGATCAATAGGCAGGAACAGACGCGTATAGGCGGCATGCCAGACGTATTGGTGTCGCGACGGATTGCGGTATCGTGTTCTTCTTCTTGTACGCATATTCACTTGTCTACTGACATGGCGGGGACGCTCGCATTCCATATTCCAGCACAAGGACCGTTGTAATGTCTCCCAGAACACTCGTATTCTC
>MPLX02082454.1_pt1 | contig 26909 bp, 24 predicted proteins | sample 1617341 | NCBI WGS metagenome assembly MPLX02 (sample SAMN05944804, study PRJNA350692) | marine metagenome | biome: marine; feature: ODZ; material: water; isolation source: 120 m water sample filtered on 0.2 um supor filter | place: Pacific Ocean | collected 2012-04-08 | depth 120m m | reverse complement strand
TATAACTCTTTCTACAGTTGTTAACGCCGGTTTCATCTACAACTCAACGGGCACTGTGCCCAGAATGTGACCGAAACTTCTCTAACTTGTGTACTGCGTCGTGCAAATCAGCTTGGTCACTGTGCATGTATCGATCCGTCATGGTGACACTGCTGTGACCTAACAGGTCTCGAATAGTCAGGGCCCCGACACATGACATCTGCCCTAACCAGAAGCCACAGGTATGGCGCAGAGTACGAAAAGTGACACCCGTAAGCCCCACCATCTTGCAGGCCGTAGCGAATGATTATTTTTACATCACCGATTCGCTCACCACGACTATTGGCAAACACCCACCTCGAAGCTGTGGTATAACTCTTCAAGCGGCGACCATGGTGCTGGTATGTGGTTTGCTGCATACTTTGGGCCGCAGTCGTCTTACTCCGCACCGGAACGAGGAACCATGAAAGCAGCAGTCCTGAACGCGATCCCGGGTCAGCTGGAGATCGAAGATGTCGAGATCGGCGAACCGGGGCCCCGCGAGGTCCTTATCACTACCAAAGCGGCCGGACTGTGCCACAGCGACCTGCACTTCATGGAAGGTAAGTACCCGTACCCGTGTCCTGCGGTCCTTGGCCACGAGTCAGCCGGTGTGGTCGAAGCGGTCGGTTCGATGGTGACCTACGTGCAACCCGGTGACCATGTCATCACCTGCCTGTCAGCATTCTGTGGGCACTGCGAGCAATGCCTCTCAGGTCACATGAGCAGATGCGAACTCAAGGCGACGGAGCTCGTTCGTCAACCAGGTGAACCGCCACGATTGCACCGACAAGACGGCGAAGTGGTCAACCAGTTCCTGCACCTGTCATCGTTCGCCGAGCAGATGCTCATTCACGAGCACGCCCTCGTAAAGATCGACAAAGATATGCCGCTCGACCGTGCGTCGCTCATTGGTTGCGGTGTCACGACCGGTTTGGGCGCGGTCTTCCGCACGGCCAAGGTCATGCCGGGTGTGTCGACGGCCGTGATCGGTTGCGGTGGAATCGGACTCGCCGCAATCCAAGGCGCACGCATCGCCGGCGCGAACAAGATCGTCGCCGTCGACATGGTCGAGAGCAAGCTCGAACTTGCGCAGGCCATGGGGGCCACCCACATCGTCAACGCAAGCGACACCGACGCCGTCGCTGCGATCAAAGATCTGACCAACGGGGGTGTCCACCATTCGTTCGAAGCGGTCGGCGCAAAAGTCACCGCCGAACAAGCGTTTAAAATGCTTCGTCGTGGCGGCCAGGCGACTGTGATCGGCATGATCCCGGTTGGCACGACTGTTGAAGTACACGGCCCTGAGTTGCTCGACGAAAAGACCCTCACCGGTTCGAACATGGGCTCCAATCAGTTTCGCACCGACATGCCCCGGTTCATCGAGATGTACATGGACGGTCGCCTGCGCCTCGACGAGATGATCTCGAAAACGATCACACTCGAAGAGATCAACGCCGGCTTCGAGGACATGAAATCGGGCCACGTCGCCCGCAGCGTGATCGCCTTCTGAATCACTAGTTACATTTGGAAGCTAACTCCTAATGTCACTGGTTCGAGGTGATGTGGGCGCTCAGGTCGTCGAAACGCGGGGCCAAGCTGGGCTGCCATGAAAGCGTTCAGCCAGCACATCCTTGTGACGGACAAGAAGCTCATCGTCATCCTCAGAAAGTTCGGATTCTTCTGAAGGGATTCGTGTCGCGATGGAGAAATCAAGTTTGTTACCATATGAGCGCTTACTCTGATATATGATGTATCATTACTAGGCAGTTACCAAAGAAACACTTGGTAACTACCTACATAACACCATAGAGGACTACACAATGAAACTGCTACGTTCGATAAGAATCTTCAGTGTTCTGCTGCTTTCCATGGGCATCGCGCAAGTTGCCAGTGCTGACACTCTTAAATTAAAACTCGGCAATGAGGGCACCTATCCCCCGTTTGCCATTACGGCTACTGACGGCACCTTGAGTGGCATGGAGCCGGATTTGGCGCGGGCCCTGTGTGACCGCATGAATGCCGAATGTGAAATCGTGACCATGGACTTCGGTGCGCTTCTGCCGTCGCTGATCGCGGGCAAGCTGGACATGATCGTGTCACAGCTTACCAGGAAGCCCGAGCGCATGAAGGCAACCCAGTTTACCCGCGACGTTCTCGAGAACTCGGCCGTGTTCGTAGTATCCCAGGATTGGAATAAGGGCTTCAGCACCGACGATCTAAATGGTGTGAGGGTCGCTGTCCAAAAAGGCTCCGCCCATGCTTCGTGGATAGAGGACAACCGCCCCGAAGCCAAGCCGGTCTATTACGAGAACCCCAACCAGCAGAAGCTCGACCTCCTGGCCGGCCGGGTCGACACCGTGTTTGGCGCCAAACTCAATTGGGTGGCGACCTTCATTGATACACCCGAAGGCGACAGTTACAAACTCATACCTGGATCTAGCGAGGAGAGCCTCTGGTTGCTGGGCAGCAGGATCGGAGCGGGCTGGGCGGTTCAGAAAGGCGAGATCGAGCTTAGCGAGAAGGTGAACGCCGCTCTCAACTCGATGATCAAGGACTGCACTTACACGAAGATCCGACTGAAATACCTCTCGGAACCGACCCTGACTGACGAACCGAAAGAGTGCCTGTAACGGCCGCAGCGTCGTTCCACGATGGTTGAATGCGGTGCGCGAGGGTGCCCGCTAGGTAGAGGACGTGCACCCTGATGGAACTGCTCAACTTTGATGACACCGGCTATGGAGACGAACTCCTGGCCGGTGTCTTCATCACCATTCGGCTGGCGTTACTCAGCTTCTCGCTGGCCCTTATACTGGGCGTTGTTCTTGGGTTTGTCGCGCTTGCAAAAAACCGTTTGCTGCAAGCATTTTGGCGGACTTACGCCTCCGTTTTCATGGGTGTGCCGTCGATCCTCATCGTGTTTTTTCTCTATTTCAACGCCCCCGGCCTTCTCAAATCAGCCTTCAACCTGCGCGTCGACGTCACGCCATTTGTAGCCGGGGTCTCAGCCCTCGCCATCGTCTATGCCGCCTATGTCGGCGAAGCGGTACGCGGCGCCGTACTAAACATCCCGCGTGGACAATGGGATGCGGCCCACGCCTTGGGATTGAGAAACCTTTCGATGTGGTGGCTGGTCATCCTGCCCCAGATCTGGCGTATCGCGCTGCCTGGCGTCACAAATGTTTGGATGACGACCCTGAAGGACACGGCCCTGGTATCCCTCGTCGGCCTTACGGATCTGGTTCGTATGGCGGACATAGCAGCCGCCGCAACCCAAGAGCCGTTCTTGTTCTACGTCGTCGCGGGTCTGGTGTTCGTGGTGTTCAGCGGTTTGACAATGGCCGGAAGCGTTCGCCTCGAGCGCTGGGCATTTCGTGGACAGCAAAAGACCAAGGGTTAATAAAGGCAATGGAATTCAACGTCGAACTGGCTTGGAATATTCTGCCCAGCTTGCTGAAGGGGGCGGGAATCACGCTGGCGCTGATTCCCCCGACCATGGTGCTGGGCATGATCATTTCCATCCCGATCACAATGGCGCGGCTATCGTCGAACCGGGTGTTAGCCGGCGCCGCCTGGTCTTTTACGACGTTTTTTCGCGGCGCACCGGCCCTCATCCTCCTCTATATGGTCTACAACGGCCTAGCGACCCTGAGCATCGTGCGGGATACTTTTCTTTGGAACATTTTTTCCTCAGCCTATACCTGCGCCGTTATCGGCCTGACCCTGAACCACGCCGGCTTTCTGACCGAAGTCCTGCGCGGCGCCATTCAGGCTGTGCCCAAGGGGCTGCTGGAAGCGGGATACTCGCTGGGCATGAACCGGACGAAGGTCTTCATCACCATAACCATGCCGGTAGGTCTCCGATTGGGCCTCTCCGCCTACAAGAACGAGGTTATCCTGTTCACAAAAGGAACCGCGGCGGTCGGAGCGATCACGGTTATCGATCTCTTGAGGGTCGCGAACGAGACGGTCTCCAAGTCATTCGATCCCCTGACGCCGCTGCTCATGGCCGCCGCGCTATACTGGCTGATAGTGCAGTTTATCCTGTTCTGTTTCAACAATGCCGAACGAAAGTTGGCATTCCACACATGAATGCTGAACGAAGGTTGGCATTCCACACATTGAGGTTACGTCATGGACCGTGAACACACCAATCGCTTGGATATGCCCTTCGTTGGCATTCCCACCTTCCTGCGCACAGAATACTGCAAGGACCTTGCTCAGCTGGACGCGGAAATCGCGGTTATGGGTGTTCCGTTCGACGAAGGCGTTCCCTTCATGCCCGGCTCTCGTTTCGGGCCCCGGGTGATCCGCGAGCACTCCCTCAGGCTCACCGGCAAGGGCCAGGGATTTTACGATCTACAGCGCAAGAAGCAGTTCCTGGAACATGAGCTGGTGGATGGGCGCATCGTCGATGTCGGTGACGCCGACATTCTGCCCACCAATATCAAAGGTACGTTCGACAATGTCACGGCCATGGTGCGCGAGATCCTGGACCGCGGCGCCATGCCACTCGTGTTGGGCGGTGACCACGCCATTACCTATCCCGTGGTGCGCGGCTATTCGGAGCCGATCCATGTGGTGCATTTCGATGCCCACCTAGACTACGCGCCCTTCATTCACGACCTGGAGTACACGAACGGGCACGCGTTCCGCCACATCAGCCCGATGCCTCATGTGCAGAGCCTGGCTCAGGTCGGCATACGAAGCCTGCGTAACAGCCGCGAAGTGGTCGAGGACTCCCTGAGCGATGGCAACACCATCGTGACCATGCAGGACTTCTACGAGAACGGGCCGCGTTCCGTAGCAGAGGCTCTGCCTAAGGATTCCAAGACCTATGTGAGCATCGATGTGGACGTGCTCGACATCTCGCTGGTGCCGGGCTGCGTTTCGGCCGAACCGAATGGCATGACCTACGCGGAGCTGCGCGATACCTTGATCGGGCTCGCAGAGCACACGGATGTGATCGGTTTCGATTTCGTCGAAGTGAATCCGCAGCTTGATGTGGGCACCGGCGTGACGAGCTATCTCGGCGCCCACCTCGTGGTCGAGTTCTTGGGCCACATCTGCGATCAACCCCGGTGGCAGGCGCGGCGGGAGGGCTAAGACTCGGGGACAGGCTCAGAGCGACATCTGAACACGGTCCAGACCGGCCATGACCAAAAAAGGCCGAGGGCAAGTCTAGTCGTGAATTAAAGTGAGATACATGCTTCAATTGACGATGGTAATTGGGTGATCACGATGGGTGAATTCCATCAAATCGGTGGGCAGGGTGTTGCCGAGATCCTGCCAAAAGACGCAGCTTGCTATATTAGTGTTGACATTGACGTGTTGGACATTTCCCTTGTGCCAGGTTGCGTTTCAGCTGAGCCTAATGGAATGAGCTATGCAGAACTACGAGATACACTGGCGGCGTTGGCTACACACACAAACGTGATCGGATTTGATTTGGTAGAGGTGAATCCTCAACTCGATGTCGGAACAGGCGTCACGTCTTACCTTGCTGCACACACGGTCATCGAGTTTTTGGGTATTTTATGTAATCAACCGCGTTGGGCAACGCACCGAGTTGAGCGGGCGAAACAGCGGGCAGGACGTGATTAGCGACCCAGTCTCTAGTCCCGTAACTGGATCTGGTGACGGGTGATACGATCGTCTCGCGATTCGTACTTGTCTGTAGGGCAGGGCCAGCCCGCGACTAATTTGCCCCTCACCTTGGCGGATCTGCATCTCGCACTGTCGCCACAGGATGAGGTTGTGGTTCATCTAGAAGCGAAGCCCTCGCTCGACTGGTCGCGCCAGCGGGCTGTTGACCTAGTGATCGGTGCTGGTTTTTTATCGTGCGACAAAGTTACCAAGAAATCATCTGGGTTTGTGTTGCGGCTGAAACGTATTCGCAGCTTACCGGATACAGTGAGCCCGAAAATGCATGTTCTGATCGTTGGTCTGAATCCCAGTCCTTATTCTGCGGACAGTGGGATCGGATATGGCCGGCCTGGAAATCGGTTTTGGCCGGCTGCACTGAAGGCAGGTTTAGTCAGCCGCGACCGTGATCCACGCCACGCGTTGTCCCACCACGGTTTAGGGATGACTGATTTAGTACGCAGAACCACGGTCCGTGCCGACGAGGTTGAACGCACTGAGTTCGAAACCGGCTTCGAGCGTGTCGAACGACTGGCAGCCTGGCTAAAACCCAAAGTGTGTTGTTTCATCGGTCTTGGCGGCTGGCGCCAGGTCGTCGACCGTAAGGCGGTTGCTGGTTGGCAAACTGACTCTGTCGGCGGAAGTCCTGTGTATGTGATGCCCCACACCAGTGGACTCAATGCGCACAGCCGGCTGGAAGACCTGGCTGAACATCTGCTTGCGGTATCCGCTATGGCCGATGTCGCTAAACAGGTATGATGCGGGCTTTATTTAGCCGTGGACTGAGAGACTCAATAGATGATGTCTGAAGCTTTGGCCCAGACGTACGAAAGCGATGGATTTGCATTTCCGGTAGACGTGGTGAGTGCGTCGGAGGCTCAGGAAATCCGTGATGATTTAGAGTTGGCAGAGTCGGATCTGGCAGACGATCCGGAAAAGCTCATGTTACTGCGCGCCTACCCCGACAGGTTGCTCCCGTCTTTTGATCGATTGACTAGAAATACTAGACTGATTGATGTCGTTACGCCCATCCTGGGCCCTGACTTGATGGTTTGGAGTTCCGGGCTTTTTATTAAAGAGGCAGACTCACCGAAGATCGTTAGCTGGCACCAGGATCTCAATTACTGGGGCCTGGATAGTGTCAGCCAGGTCACTGCCTGGGTCGCATTGTCACCATCAACTATTGAAAGCGGCTGCATGCGTTTTGTGCCGGGTAGTCACACGCGGCAGAGCGTGCCCCACAACGATACGTTTGACGACAACAACCTCTTGTCACGTGGACAGGAGATTGCCGTTGAGGTCGATGACCGAGATGGTGTAGATGCAGTTCTTCAGACCGGGCAAGCCTCACTGCATCACGGGCATCTTTTCCATGCATCGGGCCCGAACACCACGGCGGATCGGCGAATCGGATCCGCGATACGATATATCTCGACGTCAATGAAGCAAAACAGCGGCGATCGTTCCCTGGTGGCGTTGGTCAGCGGGGAGGATCATTACCGACATTTCACGGTAGCGGGTCCGCCAAGGGGTCGTCTTGCTGAAGAAGATTTCGACCTTTGTCGGCGCGATGCCGAGATCAAGCGTCGGGTGCTTTACGAGGGATCTGATCCGAGCAAGGGAAAGCGTTATTCAGGGCGTTGGGGAGCCTGAATAGGCACTAATGATGGTTGCTGAACTTGGATACACGAAGCTCAAGAATTTAACTGGATTCAGCGAATGACAGCACAACTGACAAAAGTCACCTCGAGCCACTGGGGCGCATTCGAAGTCACCACTGAGGGTGGACGGATCGTCGGTGTCTCGGAATTCAAGGAAGACCCTAATCCCTCGACTATTTCCTCAGCCCTGCCCGACGCCGTACACCACCGTACGCGGGTCGCGCGACCCTCAATCAGGCGCGGCTGGTTGGAAGGAGGTTCTGATCGTGCGCGTCAGAATCGAGGCAACGATACTTTTGTTGAGTTGCCCTGGGATGAAGCGCTGGATATCGCGTCGGCAGAAATTGATCGGGTGCAAAAAACGCATGGCAATAGCTCGATATTCGGAGGGTCCTATGGTTGGGCCAGTGCCGGTTGTTTTCACCATGCCCCCAGCCAACTCCATCGTTTTCTAAATGCGTTCGGTGGGTTTGTATCGTCGTTTGGCAGCTATAGTACGGCGGCCGCACAGGCGATCATTCCCCATGTTTTCGGGATGAACTTTCTCAAACTGATGTATGCCGCACAGAACATGTGGCCCATGATTGCAGCCAACACTCAGACGCTGGTCATGTTTGGTGGCATCAATCCCAAGAACTCGCAGGTCAGTATGGGCGGTGTGACGCGTCATGAGACCAGCAACTGGTTTAAGACCTTTGAACGGTCGGGAATGCGGTTGCTCAATATCAGTCCACAGGCAGGTGATGCATCGCAGCCAAGTGAGTGGCTGCCTATTATTCCCGGTACCGATACAGCGCTAATGCTCGGGCTTGCGCATACACTGGTCCTTGAAGAGCTTCTGGATTGGGAGTTTCTTGATCGGTGTACCACGGGTTACGAACGCTTTGAAGACTATTTGCTCGGCAAAGCCGATGGTCAAGCAAAAACAGCAGCTTGGGCAGCCGGTATATGCGGTGTTCCAGCCACGACGATCCAAGATCTCGCCAGGCAAATGGCGGCTTCAAGAACTCTGATTACGGTAGCGTGGTCACTTCAACGTGCCCAGCATGGAGAGCAACCGTATTGGATGGCAGCAACCTTGGCTGCGATGCTGGGCCAGATCGGGTTGCCTGGTGGCGGTGTAGGGTATGGCTACGGGGCGATCGGCGGTATCGGGGTACCGCTCAAACGACTCCCACGCCCCTCCCTGTCTCGTGGGCACAATGCCGTGTCTGATTTTATACCCGTTGCCCGTATTGCCGATATGTTGCTCAATCCGGGTCAGCCCTACAGCTTTAACGGAAACCAAAGCAGCTACCCTGATATTCGTTTGGTTTATTGGTGTGGCGGCAATCCGTTCCATCACCACCAGGATCTAAATCGGTTGCGCGAGGCCTGGAAGCAGCCGGAGACGGTGATCGTTCATGAACCCTGGTGGACGGCGACTGCAAAGCACTCCGACATCGTGTTTCCCGCGACAACACCTTACGAACGAGAGGATATCGCACGTTCTGCCACAGATTCTTTTCTGTTTCATATGCCCGAACTTATTCCGCCGCTGAATGATGCCCGGGATGACTATCAAATATTTTCTGAACTTGCGGCACGGCTTCATATTGACGAGGTATTCACCGAAGGCCGTGACGCAGATGCTTGGCTACGGTATTTGTATCAAGGATTCAAACGTGACAGCGCTGATCAGGGAGTTGACCTGCCTGATTACGATTCGTTACGCGCAAGTAACTGGGTTGAGCTGCCAATCAGCGGCGCTGAACATGCCCGTATTCCGTTTGAACATTTTCGAGCTGACCCTGATACTGCACCTCTCGACACGCCATCCAGACGGATAGAAATATTTTCGGAGACGGTGGATAGTTTTGGTTATGACGACTGCCCAGGTCATCCTGTATGGCGGGCACCGGATGAATGGCTCGGTGCGCCATCAGCGGAACAATTCCCACTTCATCTGGTATCACCGCAACCGGGCGATAAACTTCACAGCCAGCTCGAATGCGCAATCGCAGACCGACCGGGCGCCCGTCCTGCCACTGCAACGATCAGTGCTGCGGATGCCCAGCAACGCGGTGTCGAGACCGGGGAGGTGATCCGAATTTTCAACGATCGAGGAGCGTGCCTGGCCCGCGCGAACGTTAGTACAGACATTCTTCAAGGCGTGGTATCACTCTCGACCGGTGCCTGGCATGATCCTCAGAGTGATGGTACCGATCGCCAGGGCAATCCCAATGTGCTGACCCGCGACCTAGGTACATCGCGGCTGGGGCAGGGCAGTACCGCCCATACAACACTGGTCGAATTCAGCCGGATCGCTGATGATTGAACCGGACATCGGCTCGGTGTTACGGTTTCAGGGAAAAAGCCAGCGAGTGCAGATTAACGGTTTGCTGTAGAGGAAAACAGTTTCATCGAGGTAAATTGGACTCTGCCATTGCGCGTACATGGTGTGGGGAACGGGCAAGGCCGCTACAGAATTTGCCAACATGCCGCTCGAGTTGTTCTGCCAGTGCCCGGGTCTCTCGGTTCTGCTCGCCAAGGAAAGCGATGGCTTCCTGGGCATCACTTTTCAGTTTGGCCACGTCGATTGACAACAGCTGACCATCGCGCACAACCACATCGCCGCCCACTATCACGGTGTGAACAGCGGTTGCGTCTTCGGTGTGGATCAATTGGTTAACGGGGTCGTTCATAGGCAGCCAGTTGAAGTGATTGAGATCGAGTAACACCAGGTCCGCCTCGAAGCCCGGGGCGACCTTGCCAATTTTGTCTCCCATGCCGAGTGCACGAGCGCTGCCCGTTGTCGCCAGTGCAGCCACTTCCCCGGTGCTCAGCCAGTTGTCGTAGTCATGGCTGCGCAGTCGGGATGCGAATGAAGCCAACCGCATCGCTTCGAACATATTTTGATTGTCGGCACAATGGGCACCATCCGTGCCGATTCCGACATTCAGACCAGCATTGAGCATCTCACGGACGGGCGCGATTCCTGAACCCAGCCGCATGTTACTGCCTGGATTGTGCGCAACTGATGCACCGTGATCAGCGAGTCGAGCGATGTCGTCGTGGTCCAGCCAGATAGCATGGGCAGCCGTGAAGTGGGGGCCAAGAAAGCCCAGTGAGTCCAGATGTGCAGTCAGCGACTTGCCGTAGTGACGGATACCCGAGAGCGCCTGGATCTTTGATTCAGCCAGATGCATGTGCAGTCCGACGTCGTACTCAAGGGCGAGGTTGTGGGCAGTGGTAAGAAAATCATCGCTGCAGTGCAGCGGGATCGTAGGTCCTAAGGCTGGGGTGATACGACGTCGGTCAAAGGTCCAGTTTTCCAACAGGCGGCGACAGATATCGAAGGTTGATGCAGCCGGCGTCATTTTTATTTTTTGCACATGCTCGCGAAGCGTTTCAGGTAACGCCTCGACGAGGTCAGGGATCGCCTGAAAAAATGTCCGATCCGCAATCATCGGTGCCACGACAGCCCGTATGCCGGCGTCGTGATACGCCTGCCCGACCGCATGCATTCCCTCCAGGGTGGGTGCGGGTATTTCCACGTACAGGTCATAGACCGCCGTGCAGCCTTTAGACAGCATTTCGGCTGCCGCTAACGATGCTGCCAGGTACTTGTGTTCCAGGGTGCGTTCGCCCGCGAGCCACGGCCCGGCATTCAATAACAGTTCAAGCGTCCAGCGGTCGCCCCCACCTTTATAAAGGCTGCCATGCCCATGGGTGTGGCTGTTGATCAGCCCTGGAATTATCAGCCGCTCAGCAGCATCAATGACTGTAGCACCCTGGGGCGCGGCGATTCCCGGCGGCCCAACGGTCTCTATCCTGCCCTGGTTGATCAGGATATCGGCCGCGGGTGCGGTCGATGTCTCAGTATCCAGAACCCTGCCGTTAGTGATGAGAGTAAACGGCATAGCAGAATTCAGATTCTTGCCGGGAATGGACTTAGCGTTGAATTTGAGTCGAGCTTAAGGTCGCGAACGGGTGATTGTTTAGCTCGTTCGCCCACAATCGACCGCGACAGTCTGGCCGGTTATGGCCGGATTACAGGCCAGGAACAGCATGGTCGCTGAAATTTCCTCGGGTTCGACCATTCGATCCAGCAAACAGTTCGCGATGGTCTGTGCTTTGCGTTCATCAGGCCAGGGGTCAGTCCAGGGTGTGCGCACCAGTCCAGGTGCGACTGCATTGACCCGTACGTCGGGTGCCAGCGCATGGGCCAGAGACCGGGTCAGGTTGATCAGGCCCGCTTTGCTTGCACCGTAGGCAATGCTGCTGCCTGGCACACCCAGGCCTGCGACCGACGCCGTACTGACGATGGCACCTTTTGCTGACCTGAGAGCCGGGGATGCTGCACGGGCACATCGAAACGCGCCGATCAGGTTGGTCTGCATAATCTTTGCCCAAAACGCTTCTGACATCGCTTCCAGATCATCGAAGGCGATGGGTGCTCTGGTATTCGATGTGCCGGCATTATTGATCAGAACATCCAGGCGTCCGAGAGTTTCGATCGCCTGTTCGACCATGGTTTCAGTCTGGTCAGGATCCGAAACGTCGCCGGGCGCGCTGACAATGAGGTACCCATCCCGGTTGAGTTCATCCAGCACCTGCTTGGTCGTCGGGTCATTCGGCAGGTGATTAACGGCTACCCGTGCACCGCAGGCGCCGAAGGTCTTTACAGCAGAAAGACCAATACCGGATAGACCACCGGTCACTAGAACGCACTTACCGTTAAGATCAGCCGAGATCATGAGGGGTTACCTACAGTGTGTTAACTGACAAATAGTATAGCGGTACTTGGATAACGCGCCTGCTCAATCTGATTGCCACTGCGGTGCAACCAGGCGGCGGCGGTTGTCCCGCGAGCGGGTGATGCCCGGTTCGTCAAGATCGGTCCGGTCCCACAGCTGACAGGTCACCTGTTTGTGTTTTCGATCCAGGCCTTCACAATAGTTGGTGTATTCACAGACTCTAATTTCATCACCACACCCGGTCCGGAGTTTGAAGAACCAATCGGGATCCGCCAGCGACTGTCGAGCCAGTCCGATCACATCTGCAGTGCCAGATTCGAGCAGGGTCTGCGCCTGCTGAAAGTCGTGAATCCCTCCAGTAACGACAACTGGTGTATCAAACCCCTTGCTTCGTATTGCGGTTCGCACTTTGGCGGTTGCGGCAAAATTGCGGCCGAACGGTCCGAAGGCATCCGAGAGGTAGCTCGGTATACATTCGTAACCGCTTGGACCGGTATACGGATAGGCGGCGTCGCCAATAATCGGTTGTTTGGCATCATCGAACTTGCCACCACGCGAGGTCGAGACAAAATCCATCCCGGCAGTTGCAAATTGCTGCGCAAAAAAACTGCTGTCGTCTGTGCTTGATCCGTTTTCAATACAGTCCTCGGTCAGAAATCGGCAGCCCACGGCAAAATTTTTGCCGACCACCTTGCGTACCGCGGTGTAAACCTCTAATGGCAGTCGGATGCGGTTCTCTATAGGCCCGCCATAACCGTCCTGTCGATTGTTGGTTGCAGACAAGAACGATGCCATGGTGTAGGCATGCGCGTAGTGCAGTTCCACACCATCAAAGCCGGCGGTCTGTGCGCGGCGTGCGGCGTCAGCAAAGAGGGCAGGTAGGGATTCTGGAAGATCGGCGATGTGCGCCATATGCGTATCGGTAATGCGTTCTCGATAGCCAAAACGTAACGATTCGAATTCTCTCGGACTGAGAATCGTCTTGAGCTCTTCCAGTTCGAGATCAGTGAGAGCTTTACGAACTCGGTCTTCTGACCAGTCATGGGCCTGCAATGCACCGCGATGCTGATCTGTGATTTCCAGGTGGCGTGCAAAGAACTTCGCTGGTTCCGGGCGCCGCCTCACAGTTAGAAAATCGATCAATTGGATCAGTAACCGGGTTTGTCCGTTGCTGGCCGCACGGACTCGTTCCACCAGCGCCTGCAATCCCGGAATAAAACGATCATCACTGATGCGCAGCAGCGGGCCGGATGCAGTGTCACGGATACCTGTGGCTTCAACAACCAGGGCACCGGGTTGTCCGTATGCAAACCGCTCGTACCAGTCTAGATTGTCGGGCGTAACAAATCCGGATTCAGTCGCGCGCCAGGGTACCATCGCCGGGACCCAGGTCCGTGCTGAGAGCGAGAGTGCCTGATAATCCAACGGTATAAAGAGTTTTGAGGCACCTGCGACGGCTGCGGATGGCCATTCACCGGGCTGGGTGCGGTAACGGATACGTTCTGGCGGCTTCCACATTGGGCTGAGTGACCCGGATCGGTTCAGCGAGTTATTTACTATATACCCATAATGTTTATAATTAAAGTATATTACCCAGCTTGAGTCACGACCCTATACCTACTGTGGCGATATCATTGCAACGACCGCTGAAAATTGCCTGCGTTGGTGGCGGCCCAGCTGGGCTGTATTTTGCACTGCTGATGAAGAAACAGCAGCCTCATCATGAGGTCACCGTCTACGAACGAAACGCCGCAGACGATACCTTTGGCTGGGGCGTGGTGTTTTCTGACCAGACCCTCGGTCATTTCAGCGAGGCAGATCCCGAATCTCAGGCAAGTATCCAGCAGTCATTTGCTCATTGGGATGATATAGAGATTCAGTTCCGCAATCGGACTATCCGTTCAACCGGTCACGGATTTTGCGGTATATCGCGTCTTAAACTGTTGCAGATACTCCAGAACCGATGTATGGACCTGGGTGTTATTCTCGAGATGGGACGCGAAATCAAGAGTGCCAGCGAACTTGACGAGGCGGATCTGATTGTCGCAACGGATGGTGTCAACAGCATCATCCGCCAGGAATTTTCAGATCATTTCAAGCCGGAGATTGACGAACGAAAGAATCGTTTTATCTGGTTGGGTACGCACAAAATTTTCGATGCTTTCTCATTTCTGTTCGTTGAATCTGAATGGGGATGGTTTCAGGCGCATGCCTACCGTTTTGATGCCAAGACGTCGACGTTCATTGTCGAAACTTCGCAGGATTGTTGGCGCCGGGCCGGGCTTGATTGCATGACAGAAGACGAAAGCATTGCATTTGTCGAATCACTGTTCAGCGAGTTTCTCGATGGCCAGTCACTGATGTCCCGCGCGGCACATCTCCGGGGTTCTGCGGCCTGGCTTTGTTTCCGGCGAGTCTCAAATCAGAACTGGGTCAAAGACAACATTGTGCTGATGGGGGACGCGGCACACACGGCACATTTTTCCATCGGGTCGGGCACCAAGCTTGCGATGGAAGATGCCATCGCACTGGCTTATCTATTGAAGGAGCCGGATGATCGGCCAATCCCTCAGGTGCTCGAGCAATATGAGTCGGAACGTAAAATTGAAGTGCTCAAAATACAGTCTTCGGCCCGTAACTCCACGGAATGGTTTGAAAATGTAGACCGCTATACCGCATTGCCACCTGAGCAGTTTGCCTATTCCCTGTTGACACGAAGTCAGCGGGTGAGTCACGAGAGCCTTCGCCAGCGGGATCGTGTCTATCTAGACCATATCGAGAGCTGGTTTTCACAACAGGCAGGCCGAGTCGGTTCGGCCGCCGCACGACCGCCGATGTTCACACCTTTTCGTTTGCGGGATATGCATCTGGCTAACCGGGTGGTGGTATCACCCATGGCCATGTATTCGGCGGTGGATGGAGTCCCGGGTGAGTTTCACCTGGTTCACCTGGGTACACGCGCACTGGGTGGTGCTGGGCTGATTTTTTCAGAAATGACCGTGGTATCCCCGGCGGGCCGAATAACCCCGGGATGCGCTGGTATCTGGAATGATGAACAGTGCGCGGGCTGGCAGCGAATTGTTGCGTTTGTACACGAGCATTCACAGGCCAAGGTGTGTCTGCAGCTGGGACACTCAGGTCCCAAGGGTTCTACACGCCTGGGCTGGGAAGGTATGGACACGCCACTTGAGACGGATAACTGGAACCTGTTGGCCGCCTCGGCTATAGCCTGGTCTGCTGACAATCAGGTGCCCCGGGCTGCCAGTCGTTCTGATATGGACCGGGTCGTGGCCGAATTCGCAGCTGCTGCAAAGCGCGGTGCTGATGCCGGATTTGACATGCTCGAGCTACACGCAGCCCATGGTTACCTGCTGTCAAGTTTTATCTCACCTTTAACGAATCAACGTACGGACGCATACGGTGGATCCTTATGTAATCGTATGCGCTTTCCGTTAGAGGTGTTTCGTGAGGTCCGGCGGGTGTGGCCACAGGCAAGACCCATGTCCGTGCGGCTTTCGGTCACGGATTGGCATAAGGACGGGCTGACCGATGGGGACGGTGTCGCAGTTGCACAGGCATTTAAGGACGAAGGTGTCGATCTGGTAGATGTGTCGACCGGCCAGACCAGCACACAGGCCGATCCGGTTTATGGGCGAATGTATCAGGTACCTTTTGCTGACAGGATCCGCAATGAGATCGGTGTGGCAACCCTGGCGGTTGGCAACATATTTGAAGCCGACCATGTCAATTCGATTCTGGCTTCAGGTCGGGCTGATCTGGTTGCACTTGCCCGGCCTCATCTGTCTGATCCGTTCTGGACGCTGCGCGCCGCAGCTGAGCTGAACTATGATTCACAAGCTTGGCCCCAACAGTACTTGGCCGGTCGGGATCAGCAACATCGGAACCTGGATCGGGCAGGGCAGTTACTGCGGCAGATCTAATGACGAGCAACGAATACACGAGCGACCTAAGAGATATTCACGCCCTGGTTACTGGTGCGGGCAGCGGAATCGGCGAACAGATTGCCCGCGCGTTGTCCGGCGCAGGCGCCTGTGTGTCATTGATGGGCAGAACACACACAACACTGGCATCTGTGGCGCAATCACTCGACCATAAATCACAGATTGCTGTGGCTGATATCACAGACCGGCCTGGTGTCGGCGAAGCGATCGAGCGGCTTGTCGATCAGCACGGGCCGATTGAGATTTTGGTCAACAATGCCGGCGGTGCGGTCAGTGAATCATTTGCTAGCGGAGAGTCTGATTGCTGGGACGAGATGATCGATGTCAACTTGAACGGACTTTTCAACACCACAAGATGTGTTCTACCACAAATGAAGAAACTGGCCAGTGGCAGAATCGTGACCATTGCCAGCACGGCAGGCCTGAAGGGCTATCCCTACGTCGTCGGTTACTGTGCAGCCAAACACGGGGCGATCGGATTTACCCGGGCCCTGGCTGTTGAACTGGCAGGGAGTGGCATCACAGTCAATGCAGTATGCCCTGGGTTTACTGACACACCAATGCTGTCGAGGTCGATCGACACCATTGTGAGTAAGACAGGCCGTAACCGAGAAGAGGCCCGAGCGGATCTAACTAGGATGAATCCCCAGGGCCGTTTGATCCAGCCGGCAGAAGTGGCCGACTGCGTGTTATGGCTGTGTTCCTCGGCAGCGGCTTCAGTCAACGGCCAGGCACTCGCTGTTGATGGCGGTGAGACAGCTTTATGAAGGCTCAATCCCAAACTTCGGATGTTGTCGCCAACGTCAGCCGCAGCAGAATCGGCGATAAATCTACGCTTAGGGCTTGGCTACGGCTTTGGTCTTGTGTAGGCTCGGTCGAGAGAGTTGTGCGCACACGCTTATACAGCGATCACGGCATGACACTGCCGCGTTTTGACTATTTATCACAACTTTATCGGCAACCGGACCGTCGGATGAACATGACTGAACTCAGTCGGCGATTGATGGTGTCCGGTGGTAATGTCACTGGCCTTACGGACAGACTGGTTGCAGATGGTCTGGTTAAAAGAGAACAGGATCCATCCGATCGGCGTGTACAGATTATTGCTCTGTCTGATTATGGCTATGAACGTTTCACTCAAGTCGCACATGAACACGAAAAATGGATAGGTGAGCTTTTTGAGGATCTGAACCCGGACCAGGTGAGGATGCTGAACCAGACGCTTGGGCAGTTGAAGACGTCGCTCGAGGAGAAATTGAATGAGCAACAGGAGGAATGAATATGGACAGCATGACTGATTACCAAGCCCAGCACTTCGGTTGGCAGGTCACCGACAGGGTCGCGACAATTACGTTGAATCGTCCCGAGCGAAAAAACCCGCTGACATTCGAGTCCTACGCCGAACTGCAGGATGTCTTTGAGCAGTTGAATGGTTGTGACCAGATTCGTTCCGTTGTGATGACCGGTGCCGGGGGCAATTTCTGCTCCGGTGGTGACGTGTTTGAAATCATTGAGCCGCTGACTAAACGTGATGAGGCGGGTCTGAAGCAATTTACGCAGATGACCGGTGCAGTGGTTAAGGCGATGCGTCATTGTCCACAGCCAATCGTGGCTGCTGTGGATGGCATTTGCACCGGTGCGGGCGCAATACTGGCAATGGCTTCAGACATCCGACTCGCAACCGCCAGAGCGCGCACTGCATTCCTGTTTGTCCGGGTCGGTCTGGCCGGGTGTGACATGGGTGCGTGTGCCATTTTGCCCCGGATTATCGGGCATGGACGAGCCTCAGAATTGCTCTACACAGGTCGTTTTATGGATGCTGACGAAGGTGAGCGATGGGGGTTTTTTAATCGGATCGAAGCGCCAGAGTCAGTTCTGGAAGCCGCTCAGGCGCTGGCTGTTTCGCTGGCACAAGGGCCCAGCTATGCGCATGCCGTAACCAAAAGACAGCTGCACGCAGAATGGGATATGTCCGTCGATGAGGCTATCGATGCGGAGGCACGCGCCCAGGCCGAATGTATGACGACTAAAGATTTTCAGCGCGCCTTCGAAGCATTTGCTGCCAAGCGCACGCCGGTCTTTGAAGGTGACTGAGATGCCAGACAAAAGTTATCTCGACTGGCCCTTTTTTGATAACCAGCACCGTGCCCTGGCTGAAAGTGTGGAGCTATGGGCGGCAGCGCATGTCGACCAGATAATAGAAGCGGGTAACGGTTTGGATGACACCTGTATCAATCTGGTTCGTGCATTGGGTGATGCGGGTATTTGCCGCCACGCGGTGGCCCAAGGCGATGTGCCATTCGATGTGCGGTCGCTGTGCGTGATCCGTGAGACTCTGGCACGGTTTTCCGGATTGGCTGACTTTGCGTTTGCCATGCAAGGGCTGGGTTCCGGCCCGATCTCACTGTTCGGCACAGAGATGCAGAAAAGACAGTTTCTTCCAGGTGCCGCGAGTGGGCAGACGCTGCCTGCGTTTGCTCTGTCCGAACCTGAAGCCGGCTCTGATGTCGCATCAATTACGACCACTGCGCGGACAGATGGTACCGATTACCTGATTGATGGCTGCAAGACCTGGATATCCAATGGTGGCATTGCCGATCACTACGTTGTATTCGCGCGTACCGGTGAGGAATCAGGAACTAGAGGGCTGTCCGCTTTTATCGTGCCGGTTGATAGCCCGGGGCTATCTATCACAGAAAGAATTGAGACTATTGCACCCCATCCACTGGCGACCTTGGAATTTGATTCGGTCCGGGTACCGACCGAGTTGAGAGTTGGTGCACCTGGCGAAGGGTTCAAGGTGGCCATGGCGACATTGGATATTTTTCGTTCTACTGTCGGTGCGGCGGCCCTGGGGTTGGCCCGACGTGCCTTGAGTGAAGCAGTCAGGTTTGTTGGGGAACGAAAAATCGGTGATAGGGTGCTTGCCAGTTATCAGATGACACAGGCCCGTATTGCAGATATGGCAACCGGTGTCGACGCGGCTGCATTACTGGTCTATCGTGCGGCATGGACGAAAGACAGCGGGGCCCCACGAATCTCCAGGGAAGCTTCTATGGCAAAATTGTTCGCCACCGAAGAGGCGCAGCGTGTTATTGATTCTGCGGTTCAGTTACACGGCGGCCAGGGTGTTCGGACAGGTCGCAAAGTTGAAGAGTTATATCGGGACATTCGGGCCATGCGAGTTTATGAGGGTGCAAGCGAAATACAGAAGTTGATTATTGCCCGGCAGACCCTGGGGGCGCCTTGATTTGACCCGTTACCGCAATGACCGATCGTGCGTTGATCAACAGAGATCATAAAGCGAATGGGAGAAGCCATAGATACATTTGCCCGCGAAAACCTACCGGCAATCGAGTTGTGGCCAGAGATCGACCTGACGCACAGCGCATACCACTATCCCGATCGATTCAACTGCGTCACGCGGTTTCTCGATCAGTGGATCGAGCGAGGTGAAGGCCATCGAACAGCACTGGTAACGCCGAATGATCGCTGGACTTATGACCACCTCTATCAGCAGGTCAACCGGATTGCGCATGTTCTGGTTGAAGACTATGCCCTGGCCCCGGGAAATCGAGTGCTGCTGCGCTCTGCGAACAATCCGATGATGCTGGCGACCTACCTGGCCGTGATACGGGTGGGTGGGATCGCCGTAGGCACCATGCCGCTGCTGCGGTCTACGGAGTTAAGTGACATACTGAATAAGGCTCGAATTACCCATGCATTGTGTGATTGGCGACTGCGAGACGAGCTTGAAGTCTGTCGGGACCACGCGTCGGACCTGACGACGATTGGTTACTTTCATTCGACAGCGCCCGACGGGCTTGAAGCGCTGATGGACGGAAAACCGACTGAATACACAGCTTTTGACAGCGCGATAGACGATGTCTGCCTGATTGCCTTTACCTCTGGCACGACCGGGCAGCCTAAAGGGACCATGCATTTTCACCGGGATCTGCTGGCTATTTGCGATGGATTCAATCGCATGGTCTTAAGGCCTGAGCCCGATGACATCTTTTGCGGTAGCCCGCCGCTGGCGTTTACATTTGGATTGGGAGGTATGGCGCTGTTTCCACTCGATGTGGGTGCCGCGGTGCTTCTACTGGAAAAGGCGTCGCCCTCCGAATTACTTGAGGCGATAGAACATTACCGTGCGACGATCTGTTTCACAGCGCCCACCGCTTACCGCGCGATGTTGCCGGAACTTGCCATGCATGATGTTTCGTCGTTGCGCAAGGCGGTGTCGGCCGGGGAACATCTGCCAGCCGCTACCTTTGATGCTTTTTTTCAGGCCACCGGGGTCAAACTGATGGATGGGCTTGGCTCTACCGAGATGTTGCACGCTTTTGTGACCGCCCGCGAGGAAGATATGAAACCCGGTGCGACCGGCATAGCGGTTCCCGGGTACCGTGTTGCTATTCTGGATGATAATGGCGCCGAGTTACCGGCGGGACAGGTGGGTCGACTGGCAGTAAAGGGACCCACGGGTTGCCGCTATCTGGCTGATGAACGCCAGAAGACTTATGTCTATGATGGATGGAATCTGCCGGGAGATGCTGCCCGTATGGATGAAGACGGCTATATCTGGTATGAAGCAAGGACCGACGACATGATTGTTTCATCGGGTTACAACGTGGGTGCGCCAGAAGTAGAAAATGCATTGCTTAAACATCCGGCGGTTTCCGAGTGTGGCGTGGTCGGTCGGCAGCATGACCAGCGCGGTACTATTATTAAGGCCTATGTCGTGTGTGCTGACAACATTAAGTCCGGATCAGACCTGGTGGTTGAACTCCAGGATCATGTGAAGCGCACGATCGCCCCTTATAAATACCCACGGGAGGTGGAATTCGTGAATGAACTGCCTAAAACAGGGACCGGTAAGATTCAGCGTTTCCGGCTCCGTGAAATGGCACAGAAAGAAGGAGCGCATAATGGGTAACCGAACAGTACTTCCTGAGGGCTGGCGTCGCCCCAAGGGTTATTCGAACGCGGTTGTCGCCCAGGGGCGTCAGATCTATGTCGCGGGACAGGTGGGCTGGGATAGTGAGGAGAGATTTAATTCTGATGATCTCGCAGAGCAGGCGACACAGGCACTCCGAAATGTTGTCGCGGTTCTGGAAGCCGCCGGGGCCGGGCCCGAGCATATCGTTCGCATGACGTGGTATGTCACCGATAAAGCCGCTTACATCGCCGGGCTCAAGGAAATTGGTGAAGCTTATCGAGAAATTATCGGGCGGTATTTTCCCGCCATGACTGCGGTTGAAGTCACAGCCCTGGTCGAGGATCGGGCCAAGGTCGAAATTGAGTGTACAGCTGTCGTGGACGAAGATTCGGGTTAGCTGAACCCATCGGGCAAGGAGAGACGCATGTTTACTGACCGTATTGAAGGCAAATGGGTTGATGCATTCCGTGATGTATTCGAGCTGTGCAAAGTCGTCCCAGGTGAGGAGGTGGCAATCCTGTCTGAGACCCAGTCGCGTGCTGTGAATGTTCAGCTTGCGGAACTTGCCCTGCTGGATCTCAAGGCTCGACCATTTCATGTGGTGATGCCGACACCGGCTCAGACCGCACCGGTTCCAGTTCGATCAACTGGTGCGTCTGATGCGTTGCAGCGGAATACAGCAGCATTAAGCGCGCTCGCTAGCGCGACGATGGTTATCGACCTCACCTGTGAAGGATTACTGCATTCAACCGAATTGCCCACGATTTTGAAGGGTGGTGCCAGGGTGTTGATGATCTCGAATGAGCATCCGGAAGCACTCGAGCGCCTGCGTCCAGCCGAAGATCTCAAGCCCAGAGTCCGCGATGCAGTTAAACAGGCCAAGGCAGCTCACAAGATGACAGTGACTTCGGATGCCGGCAGTGATCTGGTGATCGATATTGCTGACTGTCCTGTTGCCGGTGTGTGGGGGTGGACCGACAGACCAGGTACCGTGACACACTGGCCGGGCGGGATACTGGTCGCATTTCCAGGTCGAAATGCAGTTAACGGCCAATTGGTGATGAAGTCGGGTGATATCAATCTTACGTTTAAGCGTTATATCGAAACGCCCATTACGTTGGTTATTGAGAATGATTATGTGACCCAGGTCGAAGGCGACGGACTCGATGCGCAGTTGATGCGTGAGTATTACGCAGCCTGGGACGATCCTGAAGCTTATGGGGTCTCCCATGTGGGCTGGGGATTGAACCCCAATGCGCGCCACGAAGCGTTGACCATGTATGACAAACATGACATCAACGGCACTGAACTGCGCGCGCTCGCAGGAAACTTTCTGTTTTCAACTGGCGCTAATGAATTTGCCAAACGATTTACGTTGGGACACTTTGATTTGCCCATGATCGGGTGCACAGTCGCCTTAGATGGGGTGCCGGTCGTTGAAAGCGGTCAGCTCGTTGGAGCGGAATCGAGTGAGTAAGGTCGACTATATCGAAACAGGATCAGGTCCCACGGTGATGTTTCTGCACGGCATCGGTGGTGGGGCCCTGGGGTTCAAGTACCAGCTGGAAGTTTTTGCCCAGGCTGGCTTTCACGCTGTTGCCTGGGACATGCCAGGGTACGGCCAGTCGGATTCGTTGCAAGACATGAATTTTCCGGCGCTGGCTGATGCTATGCTCTGGCTGGTGGATCAACTCGATGTCGACACAGTGCACGCTGTTGGCCACTCTATCGGCGGTATGGTGGTGCAGGAATTCGCCCGCTATCACCAGAACCGGCTGGCGACCCTGGTGCTGGCCCAGACCTCGCCGGCATTCGGCAATCCATCGGGTGATTTTCAGAAAAAGTTCGTTGCTGATCGTCTCAAGCCGCTGCAGGAGGGGAAGACGATGGCGGATATCGCCGAAGATGTCATTCCGGAGCTCATTGCAACGGGCACATCCGATGATGCTTTGGGATTGGCCAAGGCCTGCATGAATCAAATCACGCCTGATACCTATAGCGCAGCGATGCGATGCATTGTGACCTTCGAGGGTCGGGACAACCTGCCCAGAATTACGCGACCCACACTGGTGCTGGCAGGTGATCAGGATCGAAACGCGCCCGCGCCCATGATGGAGAAGATGGCCTCGAAGATACCAGGCGCTGAGTATGTTTTACTCACTGACACAGGGCACCTGGCACCCATAGAGAATGCACAAGGGTTCAACAGCACTGTGCTCGAGTTTATTCAACGACATCAGCTAGGCTTGGAGTCATAGGTATGGCAGCTCGTCCGGTAGATGACCGACTTGATGCACCGATGTTCGAAGCAGCTGCCTGGGAACTGACCAGCCAGGAGAGTGAGCTTTCGACCGTGGCAAGAGAACTGGGCCAATCCCGGTTTGCCGAACGCGCTGCCCGCTACGATCGGGATGCATCATTTCCAACAGAGAACTATCGGGATATGCACGAGGCGGGGCTGCTCGGAATCTGTATACCCCAAAGCGATGGTGGGCGTGGGGCACCGCTGCGATGTTATGCCCTGGCGGCAGCGGAGATTGGGCGCTACTGCGGTGCCACTGCACTGACCTGGAACATGCACGTGAGTTCCTGCTTGTGGTCCGGCGCGCTGACAGACGACCTTGATATGGACGATGCGACTCGGGCACAGCATCACCAGAATCGCTCGATTCACTATCGGCGAATTCTGGATGATGGTGCAATCTACGCACAGCCGTTTTCTGAAGGGGGAGCAGCCGCATCAGGCGCTGTTGCGTTCGGCACCACGGCGCATCGGGTTGAGGGGGGCTGGCAGGTCAACGGTAAAAAAATCTTCGCCTCGCTCGCAGGCAGTGCGGATTACTACGGTGCACTGTGTACCGAACTGCTTAACGACGATGATCGGCCGAGCCGGCGAAACACGCTTTACCTGGCCATTCCTGCGGCGGCCAACGGGGTTCAAGTTGTTGGTGACTGGGACCCGATGGGTATGCGAGCGACGGTGAGCCGTACACTGCTGTTTGAGGACGTTTTTGTGCCTGACGGATCCGAACTAATGCCACGCGGCATTTACTATCAGGCAGCCAGTCAGTGGCCACACATGTTTCTGACTTTGTCGCCTGCTTATCTTGGTTTGGCCCAAGGCGCTTATGACTTTACGGTTCGGTACTTGCGCGGCGAAGTGTCTGGGATGCCACCGATAAAGCGGAGGATGTATCCGACTAAGCAGCTGGCGGTCGCGCAGATGCGGGTCATGCTGGAGCAGACCAAATCGGTCTGGTTTCAGGTGATGAGCGAAGCGCGCCGAAGTCCGACTAAAGATCAGGTGATGCGGGCTTACGTTGCTCAATATACCGTTATGGAAAATGCCAATGAACTGGCTCAACTCGCAATTCGTACCTGTGGCGGCCAATCCATGCTCAAGGCGTTGCCGCTGGAACGAATCTACCGGGATTCCCGCTGTGGTTCTCTGATGCTGCCCTGGACGGCTGAACTGTGCCTCGACAAACTGGGTCGAGACACGCTTTACGAAGCTGGTGAGACGGATGAATCATGAGCCAGGATATCTGTCAGTGGATCGAAACACACGCTGACTTTGTTCCTGAAAAACTTGCTGTTCGATTCGAGGGGCGAGAGATCACCTATCGCCAGCTGCTGTTGCAGATCAGGACGACGGCGGCTGTTCTCAAGGCGAATCATGACATCGGTCGGGGCGACCGCATCGCCTACCTGGGCTTCAATTCTCCCGAGATGCTGGTGCTTTTCTTTGCCTGTGCACGGCTGGGTGCTTTGCTATTGCCACTCAACTGGCGACTGACGCTTTCGGAGCAGACCTATATCCTAGAAAATGCCGCGGCCAGGGTACTGGTCTGCGATGATGATCACGTGACGATTGGGCATCAGTTATCAGAAACCCTGCCCGGCTGTGAGATCTGTAATCATGCTGATATCGCTACGGCTATAGATGATACGCAGGGCCGTGTAACCCGCAATCCTCATGTTGATCTCACAACACCCGTGCTGCTGGTCTATACCTCCGGTACGACAGGCCAGCCCAAGGGTGCTGTACTGACACAGGAAGCCGTATTGTTCAATGCTTTGAACAGTGTCCATATGCATGACCTGGATATCTCGGATCATATTCTCACCGTGTTGCCGATGTTTCATGTGGGTGGACTGAACATTCAGACCACACCCGCCCTTTATGTCGGAGCAACCGTTACGTTACAGCGACGCTTTGAGCCGGCCATGGTGCTGTCAGCCATTCGCGACCTTCGTCCAACCCGGCTTGTGCTGGTTCCGGCTACCATCATGGCGCTGGCCGAACATCCGGACTTCAAGACCACAGACTTTGGTTCAATTCGATCACTGACGACGGGCTCGACCATTGTTCAGAAGTCGGTGATCGATATTTTTCACGACCGCAACGTTCCGGTTATCCAGAACTATGGCTTGACAGAGACCGGCCCCGTTGCACTTTACCTTCGTATTGATGATGCTTTCAGCCACGTTGGTTCAACTGGCCGAGGGGCACTGCATACGCGCTTTCGAATCGTCGATGACGAAGATCGGGACGTGCCTGCGGGACAGTCGGGTGAGCTACTGCTGCAAGGGCCGAATGTGCTCTCGGAGTACTGGGGTGATCCGGCAGCGACCCTTGAAGCACTGCAAGACGGATGGTTCAGAACAGGTGATATTGGTTACTGCGACACTGATGGCTATGTGTATATCAACGACCGGAAGAAAGACGTGGTGATTTCTGGCAGTGAAAATATATATCCTGCCGAACTCGAGTACGTACTCGATCAAATTGAGGGGCTGGCCGAGGCTGCAGTAGTCGGAATGCCCGATAGCAAGTGGGGTGAAGTGCCTGTTGCGGTTATCGTGCTCGAAGCAGGCCATGACATCGACCATGCCACGTTGTTGTCGTGTTTCAATGGGGTGCTGGCCCGGTTTAAGCATCCCAAGGCGGTGGTCCGCGTCGATGCACTACCGCGAAATGTCATGGGCAAGGTGCTCAAACATGAACTAAGGGGACTGCTTGCCGATGGAACACTGGTACCGGATTAGGACGGTTACCCGTTATCAGGTCAGTTTGAAAATTCAAATAGGGGCCGAAAACAGATGAACACCAGGCTGGGAATTACTTTGCTGGGCACTGGTTGCCCTGCGGTGAGCACAAAACGATACGGGCCTGCCAACTTGGTTCAGTGCGGTGGTCTGAATCTACTCGTGGATATAGGATCCGGTGCCACTCAGCGATTGGTGGGCTGCGGTGCGAGTGGCGCAACTGTTGATGCGTTGCTGATTACGCACATTCATACGGATCATCTCGTCGACCTGTACCAGTTCATTATTTCTTCGTGGCATCAGAATCGCGATCGCAAGCAAGTAATATACGGACCACCTGGTATCAGACAACTGGTTGATTCGACGATGGAGGTCTGGAAGGCGGAACGGAATTTGAGGATTGAATGGGAAAAGCGTTCCTCACTGGCAGCGCTTGAGATCGAGGTTCACGAACTGGATGTCGAAGGTGTGATTCTTGAACAAGCCGGCGGTCGGGTGAGCATGGTTGAGGTCGAACACCAACCGGTCGAACCGGCATTCGGTTTCATTTTCGAGTCGGCTGGACATAAGCTGGTTATCAGCGGTGATACGAGATATTGCGAAAATCTGGTCGAAGCCGCTCGGGATGCCGATGTACTCGTTCACGAGGTGTTTGACCATGGGTCAATGCCGATTAGGGGCACCCGAACACAGGAGGGACTGGACAATGTCGCGGCTTACCATACAGCCAGTACTGACGTCGGCAAGGTTGCGACGCAGGCCGGGGTAGGTTGCCTGGTGCTGACTCATATCGTACCGCCCGATGCCGATCGTTCCAATCTGTTGGCACAAGCCCGGGCAGAGTATGCTGGCCCGCTCATCGTGGGTGAAGACCTTATGGCGATCGATGTCATTA
>MPLX02238705.1_pt1 | contig 27091 bp, 22 predicted proteins | sample 1617341 | NCBI WGS metagenome assembly MPLX02 (sample SAMN05944804, study PRJNA350692) | marine metagenome | biome: marine; feature: ODZ; material: water; isolation source: 120 m water sample filtered on 0.2 um supor filter | place: Pacific Ocean | collected 2012-04-08 | depth 120m m | reverse complement strand
TAAGGGTCACTGTTTACCAGGTCGGGCTGTGACTCCAGATCTTTATTGATAGCCACCACCTTGCCAGTCACAGGAACATAAACATCGGAAACTGTTTTAACCGACTCCACCACTCCAAACGTGTTTTCCTTTGTCAGTTCCATCCCTTCGGCAGGCAACTCCACAAACACGACATCGCCTAACTGGCTTTGTGCAAAATCTGAAATTCCAATAGTGGCTCGGTTATCTTTCAACCGCACCCATTCATGTTCAATCGTATAAAGAAGATCGTTTGGGATCTCCATGTTTCACCCCCCTTAAACAGTAAAAAGATTATCTATTAGCCTCAGTGCAAATTATTTTTTAACGTGACCGGGAACAAATGGCGGCCTGACCACTTCGGCGGGGACGGATTGATTCCTGATTTCCACCTCCAGACGGGTCCCCACGCCCGAATACTCTTTGGATACATAGCATAACCCCACCCCTGTATTCAAGGAAGGCGAAAATGTTCCGCTGGTGATTTCGCCCACCGGCTCGCCCTCCTTCAGCACTCGATAATGCGACCTTGGAACACCGCGAGTGAGTAATTTAATACCCACCAGTTTTCGCCGCAACCCTTGTTCCTTTTGCTGCAATAAAGGCTCCCTGCCAATAAACTCACCTTTATTAAACTTGATCACCCAACCCAAACCTGCCTCTAACGGCGTTGGCTGATCATCAATTTCATTTCCGTATAAAGCATATCCCATTTCCAGCCGCAGAGTGTCCCGAGCGCCAAGACCAATCGGTTGAATGCCAAAAGGCTCCCCCTGCCGCATGAGAGACCGACATACATCCGCAACTTTTTCCGGCGGAAGATACAACTCGAATCCATCTTCACCCGTATAGCCCGTGCGGGAAATAATGCCCTCGATATCATCAACCTTTCCCTTTTTGAAATTGTAATAGGAAAGGTCATTCAAAGAGACATCGCATAAAGATTGCAGAACCTTTTCCGACTCCGGTCCTTGCAAAGCCAACTGCGCCGTGTCGGCACTGGTGTTTTTTGTCTTAACATCGTAAGAAGCAGAATGCCGGGCAACCCATTCGTAATCCTTATCCGAATTGGATGCGTTGACGCAGAGAAAATAATGATCCTCTGAAAATCGGTGAACTAGCAGGTCGTCTACCACCCCACCATTTTTATAACACATGAGAGAATAGAGAATCGTACCATCGGACATTTTTTCAATATCGTTAGAAAGCAGGTATTGTAAAAAGCGTTTCGCGTCCTTACCTTCAATTTCGATTTCTCCCATATGGCTCACATCAAACAGCCCCACCTTCTCCCTCACGCAAGTATGCTCAGCCACAACACCAGCGAATTGGATGGGCATATTCCATCCCGCAAAAGGAACCAGCTTACCCCCCAGTTCCTTATGAATATCGAACAAAGGAGTTGTCTTTAAATTTTCAGAACTATCTTGAGACATGAACCTTCAATCTGGTGTTTTAAAATCCGAAGAGGCGAGGTTTTCCTTGCCCTCTTTTTAACTAGAGAGAGCGTTTTCTATACCACTCTTTCACGAAATAGCGCAAGGAGGAAAAACAAATTAATTCATCAAATTCTCTGAGTCATAATTCCTGTCAAACGACCAACACTCTGCAAAGAAAAAACCCATTGATTTTAATGGTCTTTTCCCACTCTGGCCGGTAGGAATTTCGGCAAAGAACTTTTCTATCCACTGATAGCCAATGCAATAAAAACGTTATATAATTATTATGTTATGAGAAATTTAAAGAACCTACAGCATGAATGATTCCACCCGTTATCGACATAAAAAATACGATGTGATCCTGGTGGCAGGAGAAGGCGAGTCCAGCTACAAGGTATATCATCAGCATAAAGCCTTTCTGAAGATCAATGGCAAATGCATCATCAACTATGTCGTTGAAGCATTGCAACAGGTCGAGTCCATCAAGGACATCTATGTTGTAGGCTCCAAAAATAAACTGGAACTGACGCTCAACGAGGAGGCTGTTGATTGTCATTATCCAAAAACGATCCATCTGGTAGAGCAACAAGCCAACCTGTACGAAAATATTTTCTACACCTTTCTAAAAACAATTCCCGAAGGTGAGGACACACCGATAGCTGATCTGGAGAAGTCACAATATAGAAACAGGGCCGTATTGATCGTTCCATGCGATTCCCCTTTCCTCACACCTCACGAAGTGGAATATTTTATTTCCCATTCCGACATCGATAACTACGACCATATTTTAGGATTAACTCCTGAAGAAGCGCTTGAGCGATTTTATCCGCGAGAAAATCTGCCCGGCATCAAAATGGCTTACCTGCATCTTAGAGAAAAAAATTATAGAATCAATAACCTGCATCTGGTAAAACCTCTGCGAATAGCTAATCGAGAGTATATACAGCAGATGTACCAATACCGTTACCAGAGGAATTTTAAGAAAATATTAATGTTCGGACGAAGCCTGTTAGGTAAAATCAAACTCAAGTATTACCGTTGTTATATAGGTCTTCAGTTGTGCCAGTTTTTTTCATCTATTGGATGGACGGCTCCCGTCAATTACTTTAAAACCTGGACTACGAATCAGGATATGGAGCAATGCATATCCAACCTTCTTGACACTCGGTTCAAGGGTCTGGAGGTTCCATATCCAGGCGCGGCTCTGGATATAGACCGTGATTCAGACTACGAAGCCATCAGATCCAGATACGATGAATGGCATGGCCTTCTCAATTCAGCAGAGAATTCCCACCCATACACCAGCAAACACCATGTAACGGGATAATCTCATATCCCCCACCACCAACACATAACCGAATTGAATCAATGACCCAAAGCAAAATCCGTAACTTTTCCATCATTGCCCATATCGACCACGGTAAATCCACCCTGGCCGATCAACTGATCCTTCACACAGGCGGGCTGAAAAAAAGGGAGATGAAAGAACAAGTTCTCGACAACATGGACCTGGAACGTGAACGAGGTATTACCATTAAGGCGCAAACCGTTCGTCTGCAATACAAAGATGAAAGTGGCGAAGAATATACCTTTAATATGATCGACACTCCAGGCCACGTGGATTTCACTTACGAAGTGTCCCGTAGCCTGGCCGCCTGCGAAGGCGTTCTGCTAATCGTAGACGCGACCCAGGGTATTCAGGCCCAAACCATCGCCAACGTAAATCTGGCGACACAAAATGACCTGACCATCATTCCTGTCATCAACAAAATAGACCTGCCCAGCTCCGACCCCGATTCAGTCAAAGAACAACTGGAAGATATATTGCAAATTGAATCGGACCAAGCTGTGCTGACCAGCGCTAAAGAAGGAATTGGCATCGACGATGTAATGAATGCAGTGGCCCAATTAATTCCCGCGCCAATCGGTGGCAGCGAAAAACCTTTCAAAGCCCTGCTATTCGATGCCTGGTACGATCCTTACCGGGGAGTCATTGTATTGGTTCGAGTCGTAGAGGGTCGCCTTAAAGCCGGAGCGCGTATCCGCTTCATGGCCACAGATGTGGAATTCGATGTGGAAGAACTGGGAACCTTTACTCCTGCCCAAACAGTAATAGATTCCCTACAGGCTGGAGAAGTCGGATACATCATCGCCGGAATCAAAGAAATGGGTCAAACCAAAATCGGCGACACAATAACAGACGCGAACCAACCTACAAAAGAAGCCCTTTCAGGATACAAAGAAGCCAAGCCCATGGTCTTTAGCGGACTGTATCCCATCTCCGGCGAACAATATGAAGCCCTGCGCGATGCACTGAACAAGCTGAAACTGAATGACTCCTCATTCACCTACGAACCAGAATCCTCGCAAGCATTGGGATTCGGATTCCGTTGCGGTTTTCTCGGGCTATTGCATATGGAAATCATCCGTGAACGACTGGAAAGAGAATACAATGTTGACCTGCTCACCACCGCTCCCAATGTAGCCTTTCAAGTTCACTCCACCGACCAGTCAATCGTCATGTTGGATAACCCGGCGAAGCTAAAAGAAATGCGCAGTATAGACCACATGAAGGAACCCTACGTCATGGGCACAATCATCACCCCGGAAGAATATATAGGAGTGATAATGGCGCTGGTAAGAGATAGGCGGGGAATCCAAACCAAAATGGAATACTTGAATCCTAAAACCGTACTGCTACAATACGAACTGCCTTTCAGTGAAATCGTACTGGATTTTTATGACCAACTGAAATCCACCACCAAAGGCTACGCCTCGTTTGATTACGAGTTTGTTGATTTTCGCACCTCCAGTCTGGTTAAACTCGATATCCTTTTAAACGGAGAAGTCGTTGATGCATTGTCGCTGATCATCCATAAAGACAAAGCATATTTTCAGGGTCGGGAACTGGCAAAAAAACTGAAGACCAAAATTCCACAACAAATGTTTGAAGTTATCATTCAGGCGGCAATCGGGAGTAAGGTTATTGCCCGCGAGACCATTAAAGCACTCAGAAAGAATGTACTGGCAAAGTGTTATGGCGGTGACATAACCCGTAAACGCAAATTGCTCGAAAAACAAAAAGCTGGTAAAAAGAAAATGAAAACGATAGGTAAAGTGGAAATCCCCCAAGAAGCTTTTTTAGCCGTACTGAGAACCGATGAAAAATAATTCACCCGACCACGCGACCCACCCAAGCGTCCAGAAAAAAAAGAAGAGTGTTTTCCGAGAATACGCCGAGGCTATTTTCATTGCCCTCCTGCTGGCGTTATTTATACGCACGTTCATAGTTCAGGCGTTTAAAATTCCCTCGGGCTCGATGAAAAAAACACTTCTTATCGGCGACCATATTCTTGTTTCCAAGTTCGCTTATGGGACTCACATTCCAAATGTCATTCCGTTTCTTAACATCAAACTTTTTGATGATATCGTGTTGTTCCAGAAAATTCCTAAACACGGCGACATCATCGTTTTCAAATACCCGAAGAACGAAAGCCGTGATTTTATAAAACGAGTCATCGGCCTACCAGGTGATCTGTTAGAGGTCCGCCAGCAAAAAGTTTACATCAACGAAAAACTCATTGAGGAAGAACACGTCCAGCACACAGACCCTCCCGGAACAAAACGCCTCGTCCCGCGGGATGATTTCGGCCCCGTCATGGTCCCTCCGGGACACCTGTTCGTGATGGGTGATAACAGAGAAAACAGTCAGGACAGCCGATTTTGGGGATTCCTCGATATAAAAAAAATTAAAGGCAAGGCTCTTGTAATCTACTGGTCCTGGAATTCAGAGGATAGCTGGGTCCGCTTCGACAGGTTTGGTCAAATACTTCGCTAAACAAAATCATACTTCCCATGCCCTCTTCCCAAACACCACCTCATCCCACCCGATTAAAGTTAATTTTTGAGCAGTCCGAAGGAATTATTTTCGATTTTGACGGTCTTCTGGCAGATTCAGAACCCTACCACTACCTAGCATATAACGAGGTATTCGAACGGTATGGACACAGCTTGGATAAAGATGAATATTGGGTGGAATGGACCTCTAAAGGTAAAGGCATCGCCGGTGAAATAGAACGCCATAACCTCGACCTGGGAGTTGACCCCGTTGAATTACGCAAGCAAAAATTTGAAGTGTACTCCAGATATTGCCAAAGCGGAGAAATCCGATTATTTCCCAAGGCGGTTAAAGTCGTAGAACAGCTAAAAACGAAATTCCCGGTAGCAATCGCGTCTGGCTCCTGGACACACGATATTCATGCCATACTCAAGAATGCCAAAGTCGAACACCTGTTCGACATTATTCTCGGTAAAGATTCCGCACCGAAAGAAAAACCTCACCCAGACATTTTCCTCAAAGCGGCAGAAACATTACAGTGTCCCGCAACAAAATGTATCGTGATAGAAGATGCTCTGAAAGGCCTGACCGCCTCAAAAGCCGCTGGAATGTCTTGCCTTATCATCAGAAATCCCTTGAATCAGAATATCGATTTTAGCGAAGCCGATTTGGTTTTTTCCAGTTTGTCTGAGTTTGAAACTCTTCTTTGTTCCTGATCCACTCAACTGTCAAAAGCTCTTTAATAAGCCTTAACATTGCGTCGTCTCCTTACAAATGGTATCCCAAGCCATTCATAAATATAGCTCCAGTAGTTTATGGCGCAACAAGTACGCTGGACGCAGAAAACCGCTTTAAATCATGGATACTGCGCTTGAACAAAACTGGACCTGCTAAACAAGATTCCATTCTTTGATTTGTTCGATGTAATCGAGAAAATGCTCTTACAAGAGAGAATACTTGCTTTCAGACCTACCATACCAATGAAGCCATTATCCAAAGTGGAGGTAAAGATGACTCCCTGTTTGTACTTCTGAAAGGTTCGGTACTTGTCATCAAAGGCCTCCATAAAGAAGTGATGCTGGCCCAGTTAGATGCAGGTGACTTCTTTTAGGAACTGTCTCTTCTACTTCAAAAACCAAGAAGCACAACCATTATCGCGAAAAGTAATGTTGTCGCCTGAAAAATAGATGCCCGTTCTCTAAAATCTCTTGAACTAGGCATTCAAAATAAAATTCAATTCAAGATCGTTCAATTCATGGTGAAACGACTGGACGAAATGAACAAAAAGTATATAAAAGTAGTTCAGGAAAAAACGAGCGCGGAAGCTTAGGAAGTTCATCAAGCCCTGATGTAAGGAAGCAAAAAAAAATCCACCCCCTCAATCGAGGAAGTGGAATTTATTCTCAAATCTGAATCCGAAAAATCTCACGGCGACAAACCGTCACCCAACATGGGAGAACCATACCGCTAATTTTTGTATTTATCTCAAAGACCGAAAATCAAAAATTAGTTTCTCTTGTCATAAGTTTCTGCCACACCTATTCTCTTAAAATCGGCATCGCTCAGCTTAGCTCCAGATCCGCCGGAAGAAGAGGAACCTCCTCCTGTCGTAGTACACCCGACAAAAGCGATCATTACTACTAAAGCAAGCAATCGAACAACTATTTTCATAATGGCACCTTCACAAATAAGTTAATAAAATAAACTTCTCTCTAACTTGGATACGTCTATTAAGTCGAGCGGCAGAAAAACCCGCCTTTCACACAATGAATTACTCCCTTACATAAAATCTGATTATGACCCAAAATTTATTTAAAATCAATCCCCTCTAGTAATTTCCCAGCGCGGAACACTCTGGAGGCCCGACCTGCCTTTATTCCAGAAGGTCTACCTGCATGCCCCTTAAAAACAGTAAATCTTTAGACTTTCCGGTCCCTTTAACTGTTTAAAGAAACTTCAGTCCATCCATATCAGGCATAAGCCCGTTCGAAACCATGAGGTCAATTGTCTCCTTCGCCAAAACTCGCAAAATACCATTCGTTTGCAAAGGCGCTTGATGATCACAACCCTTGTAAGTCATTAGAGTTCCGGCATATGGGAAAATCTCTTGATAACCCTATTCAAGAAAGATAGTCTTTAAATTGCACTTAAGGCCACCCTTTTGATAGCTACGATTAGATACGAAAATTATTATATTTGCCAATGTGCAGGACTTCACCCAGAATACGGTTTTTGGGACAGACAACTGAACCGGAGATTGTTCGATGCCACGGTTAATGCTCACATTTCTTTTGGCGGGAATTTTTATCCATTCAACCCCTTCCCTCATAGATGCAGAAAGCAACACTGCAAATAGGTGGTTGTCTCTGGAAACAGGTCTGGACATAGGCACTTTTAAGTCACCTCAAAAATCCATTGTCGGCGACTCCACCATACATATCCTGCGAATCAATCCCAGAAACTTTAAGTTTAATCTTCTTACAGCTCGTTCCAGTAAAAAAGGGAAACGTTTGTCAGCTAAAAAATGGGCCAAAACAAATAATATGATCGCCACCATTAACGCGAGCATGTATCAAGCCGACAAAATGACCAGCGTCTCTTATATGCGTACCAAGGGTCATGTGAATAATACCTGGGTTTCTGAAGATAAAACACTTCTGGCTTTTGACTCAACTACCCCGTCAGTTCCTTCCATCCAGATCATTGACCGGGATTGTCAGGACTTTAAAAAAATGCGCAAGCTTTATGAAACTCTGATCCAGAGCATTCGCATGGTATCCTGCCGTGGCGAAAACGTTTGGCAACAACAATCGAAGAAATGGAGTACCGCCGCGATTGGCACCGATAACCAAGGACGAGTATTATTCATACACGCCCGGTCTCCTTATACAACTCACGATCTAATCAGTATCCTGCTGAATCTTCCCATAGAACTGAAACAGGCAATGTATGTGGAAGGCGGGCCCGACGCACAACTTTATATCAATACAGGTAAAAAGGAATTTGAATTTTTGGGAAGTTACTCATCAGGATCTTTCGAGCATGACGAAAACAATGTGGCCTGGCCCCTGCCCAATGTGCTGGGAATCCAAAGAACAACCCGTGAAGATTAAATCCTTTTCCATTCGAGGTTCCCGTTGGCAACCAGAAAAAAAATCAAGCTGACCTGTAGGCCACGCATACGTGTGGTCGCCGGGGATCAAATTGCCCTTGGCCCAGGAAAGGTTGACCTGCTGGAAGCGATCGACCTTTGGGGTTCCATTTCAAAAGCGGCCCGGGAGTCAGGCCTGAGTTATCGCCGGGCGTGGTCACTCGTTGACACCATGAACAAAAGTTTCAAGTCTGTCCTGGTAGAAGGTTCTGCAGGAGGAAAAAAAGGGGGCGGCACGCACCTGACGCCTCTGGGAAAGAAAATGATAAAAACTTATCGCGCTATGGAATCGAAAGCGGAAACAGCCATGCAACCCAATTGGAAAACAATTCAACGCTCCCTGAAACTCCCTGAATAGATTCGCAGGAAAAACGTATCCTTAACAATCAGGCTCCTGGTTTTTCCGCCGCAATTTCCAACCCCGAAAACTTAAGCGACAGATTATCGCCTGGGTTTTGACTGAACGCATCTGTCTCATCGTGGTATTCCCTGCACTCAAAATGGGTGATACGAAATCCGGTCGACGCAACATCGCTTTTTAAATTATCAGCAAAACAATCTTCTATCTCGACCAATGTTTCCTGATAGCCCGCCGTCAACTTTCCTCCAAACTCAGGCTGTTTGGACTGCTCCAGAATTTCATGCTCCAGATCCGTATCCATGATCGCCAACATACCATTAGGTTCCAGAGCATCCATGGACCATTCAAGAAACTTTATCCTATCTGGCCTCGTTAAATGATGCAAAAATTTAGTTGCTATAATGAGTCCAAATTTCATTCCTGCCGGAGGACTTACCGGAAATCTCGCTTCTACGAGGGCCACATTTCTTTTACCCGTCAGTTCCAGATAATGGGATAAAGCGCATACGATGAAAGGTTCATTATCAGACAAAACCAGCTTTGGGAAATTTTCAGGCCACTCGTGAATCATGCTGAACCCTGCCAGCCCCGTCGCGGTATCCAACACAGGTTGATGCGAGTTCAAAGGTCTGGCCTGAACAGGGTTGTCCCATGGAAAATTTTCAGTCTGATACAAATAATAACTATAGCTTTCACTGAGCAAACGGATAATTTCTGAATCCTGCCTCAGTGCAGGGTTCTCAATAATTGTTCTTGCCAGCTGGTAAAACAACTGGCCCATTTTTTTATTAATTGCTTCGAAAGACCCGCAATTTTCCCCCATCTCCTTTTTTAAATTGACGTTGATGTGATCGAAACTTAAAAAAACGGCGAGGCGCTCATGCTGAGCGTATACCAGGTCCGCCAGATCAATCATCACTTCTGGATACACCGACCTGAGCAATGTATTAAAACATTCCTGATTTTCCCTACCCTCGGTAGAATCGGGAAAGCCCAAACGCTCATTCAAATATTCAAACAAGGATTTTACGCGCTCGACCAACTCCGCAGAACTGGAGTTTTTGAGTCCGTTAAAAGCGCGTCCATGATCAGTTAACAAAGGCAGGCGGGATAACCCGCCAACAAAAACCGGAGTTGTATTATCGTTCATAGGGAATGAAATCTCAAAGTCAGCAAGTTATAACAGTTCGCCACAGACACGTTCGACAGAATGCAAAATATCATCATCGCCCATAAGTTTTGCGACCTTTTCTATATCGGGAGCAAGCTCTCTGTCACGTTCCATATGGGTCACATTCTTGCGTAATATTTTATAAGCGGCAAGGGTTCCTTTTCCCGGCTTCAGATTGGTGAACAAGTCCATCGCCTGCGCCCCGCACAATAACTCGATTGCGATCACATATTGAAGATTTTCCAGAATCATTTTAGTTTTGCGCGCGGCAATAGTTCCCATACTGACATGATCTTCCTTGTTAGCCGAGGTCGGTATTGAATCTACCGAAGCAGGATGAGAAAGCGCTTTATTCTCGGACACCAAAGCGGCGGCCGTGTATTGGGCGATCATGAATCCGGAATTCAGCCCCCCTTCCTGAATTAAAAAGGAGGGAAGTCCGCTTAAAGTCGGATTGACCATTCTTTCAATGCGGCGCTCTGAAATATTCGCCCACTCCGCCAATGCAACAGCTAAATGGTCCATCGCCAATGCAACCGGTTGACCGTGAAAATTTCCACCCGATAAAATCTGCCCATCAGGAAATATCAATGGGTTTTCTGTCGCTGAATTTATTTCCGTTTCTATCGTCTGCCACGCAAAGCGAAGTGTGTCTCGACTCGCTCCATGAACCTGTGGTGAGCAACGCAGGGAATATGCATCCTGAACATGGTCACAATCCTTGTGCGATGAGATAATCTCACTACCTGCTGTCAGGTTTCTCATATTGGCGGCTGAATCGATTTGCCCCTTATGCGGACGAATACGATGAATCTGTTTATGAAACTGTGTATTGGTTCCCAGCAACACTTCGAGACTCATCGCCCCCGCGATATCAGCCAGCTTAGACAAACGCTTTGCTTTAAGCGTCACCCAGGCCCCAATCGCTGTCATCACTTGTGTTCCGTTGGTTAATCCCAGGCCTTCTCCCTCAGCAAGAGTGACTGGTTTGAGTTTTGCCTTTTTAAGAATCTGCTTTCCGGTGAACCACCCACTCTTTATGCGTGCTTTTCCCCTGCCTGTAAGAACCAGCGCTAAATGTGACAGCGGTGCAAGATCGCCACTTGCCCCCACCGAACCCTTGGCAGGAACATAGGGAATCACTCCGGCATTAAACATGTCACACAATGCTTGAAGAGTCGTCCAGCGAATTCCCGAATATCCTTTGGCCTTGCTGTTGATCACTAACAAAAAAATGACCCGCACCAGTTCGTCAGGCAAAGGCTCACCAACCCCGGCGGCGTGACTCATTAAAATATTTTGCTGTAACTGTCTACACTTGGCCCGGGAAATAATTACATTGCTCAAAGCCCCAAACCCTGTTGTTATTCCATAGACAATTTTTTTATCGCGGATAGCGGCTTCAATAACCCGTCGAGACTTTTGTACCTTGTTCTTCGCGGAAGAGGATACAGCTATCTTCACTCCCCCTGTCGCCACCTGGGCGATTTGGTCCAGAGTCAGACTTTCTCCATCGACAATGATTTTTTTCATTTAAATCCACAGAAAGTAGTAACGAACTACCTCGCTACAAATAGGCGAGGCATCTTAACAAAGTGTTATTTTAATCGCCATGGCTCCGGGAAAGAAAACCCACTTGTGGGTTTAAGGCCAATCCCAGGCCGCCCTGCCTAACAGGTAAAAGGTGAGAATTACGCAGGGCAATAAAAAGGGAACCCCCGGAAAGGCTCCACCCTCTACCAGTGAATATATTGACAAGGCTGATCGTATGCCATAGATGCCTGCCAGTATTTGCACCAGCAATTTTTTTCCGCGAATGATAAAAGGGGTGAGAATCAGGGCAATAGCAATAAAGGCCAGCAGACCCGAGTAAACCTTCTTTTTCATCATCGGGTCGACCGGGGGCATCTTCCACAAAGCAATCAGAATGTACAACACATTGAGGGCCAGAAAACCAAATCCGGCCAGTCGGTATTTTTTTAAATCCGGACTGACCGGTTCTATTTCTCCGGAAAAATCTTCAGCCATTCTCAGGAAGGAGTTCTTTCGCTTTCAAAGTTTTATTAATTAAGCACCCTAAATCATTCTGCCAAACTTTTTCAGGGTTTGTATCTCACAAACTGACCGGGACCTTTCAAGTCCTGAATTGAATCGATAACCACAGCCGATGATGTTTTCGCCTGAGTTGCATTCACCTGCAATTCACCAATGACCAGAGGATTCAGTGCTAGGGATCCAACAGAAGTCCCTTTTAGGAAGTATGAACCCGGCACGGAGTACCTGATGTCAGACCTCCTGCCAGCAGGCCCATAAAAATCAATAAAACCAACTGGCTCCACGAACCTGCCCTGGTTTCTCCACTCCTACCGAAACGAGCAAAACTAAACCCGCACGATGAGTTACTCTGCCTTGAAGCACTCATAACGCCCCCTAAAAAAATATTACTCATTGAATTTAAATATGTTACAACAAGACCGTGCCAATACACAATACAAAATTACTTCCCCCTGCCCCCCTTCGCGTTTGGCGGTAAAATGGGAAACTCTTTAAAAGACTGGGATTTCTCCCTTGACAAAGGAGCCGTAGCGATGAAATAATTGGGAGATATTCTCAAATGCGAAGATCTATAAAATCCGACAACCTTTTGCTTATCAATAAGTTATAAAATATTATCAATTTATGAAAGTCAGGTATAGCCATGAAAATGACGTTTCAACCTAAAAATACCAAGCGAAAGCGGACCCACGGGTTCCGCAAACGAAGCTCCACTGTCGGGGGTCGCAGAATTCTGGCCAACCGCAGACGTAAAGGACGCAAACGCTTGACTGTTTAAATTTATGAGTGAATTCTCGTTTGGAAAAAGGGAACGCCTTGCCAAGCGGCCTCAATTTGAACTTGTGATGAACCGGGGTCATAAACGCAGGATAGAGACTTATTGCACTGTTTTTTTTCTACCGAACGGCCTCGACAGGAAACGACTGGGAATCATCGCATCGAGAAAAATAGGAAATGCAGTGGTCCGCAATCGGGCTAAACGAAGAATCCGGGAAGTTTTTCGCCACATCAAAAAACACATCGAACCGGCTATGGATATCGTTATCATATCCGGAAGGGATCTGGTTTCCCTGCCCGGCTCTGTCCTTGAGAAAAAAATTTCTCAATCCCTTCCTGTTAAAAGGTAATTCATATCACAATAAAATTTTTCCTTTTAACCGATCTGACTCGCTCCCATAAATATCATGTTATTTAGAACTATGATTAACGGATTCCTAATCAAATTCATCCGGCTGTACCAGCGAGCGCTGTCTCCTTTTCTACCCGCAGGTTGCAGATTTTATCCAACCTGTTCTGAGTATTCAGCACAAGCGCTTGAACGATACAACATATTTAAAGCCCTGGGGCTTTCCCTGGTTCGCTTACTTAAATGCCACCCCTATCACAGTGGTGGCTCTGATCCTGTAAAATAACGCGGAGGTTTTTCGATTGGAAAACAGGTTACTGCTCGCCTTTGTTTTGTCTATTGGAGTTTTCATCGGTTGGGGATATGTCATGTCCGTGATCGAAGGACCGCCTCCTGCTCAAATTCAATCGGAAAAAGAAGTTGCGGAGATACCTCCCGCAACTCCCCCATCAACAGGACTGCAACCTCAACCCAGCGCCAACCCGGAAACTCCTTCTGAACAAACCGCACCTAACATTCCGGCTCCCGCTGTCAGTCAGGCAGAATTCCCGGGAGAAGAGACCACTGTACAAATTTCCGTCGGAAAAGTCACCTATGTCATCACCAATAAAGGAGCAATGGTTAGAAACATATTGCTCTCTCGACATAAAACAGCTCAGGGAGAACCTATCGATCTGGTTGAACATAAAAACGATGGAGTCCTTCCGCTGGCACTTGAGTCCAACAATGCACAAGTCACAAATATTCTGCAAAACGCGTACTATAAACCTTCAACCACATTCATTGAACTCTCTGAGTCGCAACCCACTGGGAAATTGACCATGACGCTGGAACATTCTTCCGGCGTGAACGTGATCCGCGAATTCACTTTCAATCACAATGACTTCATGGTTGACGTGAAAACTCAAATAAGCGCGCCAAGCTTTGCGTCACAAAACTTGAGTTATAACGTACTATTCGGCCCCGGCATGGGTGGAAAAACTGACTCACAGACAAATTATATCGTTTTCGTTGGTCCAACAACTTTTGTGAATAATGAAAGAGAGGAAACCCCGCCCGAAGATATCGTCAATGAAGTGGTTTATTCTGGCAACCTCGCATGGACTTCTTTTCAGAATAAATATTTCGCGGCGGCGCTCATTCCCAAAAAAGGGATCAAATCAGCTGTCGTTAATAAATCGGGGGAGAATGTTTACGTTGGATTAAAAATGGAGAGCGTCCAGTCCTCCGCGTCTGCCTCACATATCTTGTATGCAGGAACCAAAGAATTACAGGTTCTGGAAAAGTCGGGGCACAAATTATTTCGGCTTCTAGATTACGGATGGTTCGGGAACAAATTCGCGTTTCTGGTAAAACCCATGCTCAAAGTTCTTAAATATTTCTATGGAGTGTTTAACAACTATGGCTGGGCTATCATCTTTTTGACCCTCGTCATCAAAATCATTTTCGCCCCCCTCACGCATAAAAGTTTTAAGTCGATGAAGGGAATGCAGAAAGTTCAGCCCTACGTCAAGGTCATTCAAGAGCGTAACAAGGATGACCGCCAGAAAATGAACGAAGAAATGCTGGAGCTTTACAAAAAACACAAGGTGAATCCGCTCGGCGGTTGTCTCCCCATGCTCCTTCAGATTCCTGTATTCATCGCGCTTTACCACGCCCTGTTCTTTTCCATAGAGTTGCGCGGAGCGCCGTTTATAGGTTGGATCCATGATCTTTCCGTACAGGACCCTTATTACGTCTGGCCCGTGATCATGGGCGCGACCATGTTTCTCCAGCAAAAGCTCAATCCATCAATTGGCGACCCGACCCAACAAAAGATCATGATGATGTTGCCTATCGTCTTTACGTTTCTCTTCATGTCTTTTCCCGCAGGGCTGGTTCTCTATTGGACGGTCAATAATATACTGACCATATCTCAACAAGCTTACATCTACAAATTCGCCAAAGAATAACGCCCATCGGGTGATGTATCCTCTGCGTTTTCCTGCTATCCTGTCCCAACCTGAAGTGATCTATCTATTGAATGCTTATTGAGCAGAACTGTGAACGATACCATTACAGCTATAGCCACACCGACCGGTGAAGGCGGCGTGAGTATAATCCGCATCAGCGGAACCGATGCGTCAGCGATTGCGCAAAAACTGTTCCGCACACCCGCAGGGAAGCCGGCAAAGGAATTCATAGCTCACAAAACCCATTTTGGCTCCATCCATGATCCGGCCACCGGTGACTGCATTGATGAAGTTGTCCTCACGTGGTTTCAAGCGCCCAAAAGCTACACCGGTGAAGATGTCATAGAAATCTGCGCTCATGGTGGAGTGTTTGTTTCATCCCGAATACTGGGACTCGCCCTCGACCATGGCGCACACCCTGCTGAACCCGGGGAGTTCACTCGTCGCGCGTTTATAAATGGTCGCATCGATCTGTCCCAGGCCGAAGCGGTGGCTGATCTCATATCCGCCGCATCCGATAAAGCCCTGCAATCGGCAATGGCACAACTGAAGGGACACCTATCCAAGAAACTGAATACACTCTATGACCGCCTGCTGTCTGTGCTCAGCCAGATAGAAGCCGCAATCGACTTCCCGGAGGAAGGACTGGATTTTCAAAAACGGGAAACATCCATCGATGAAGTACAGCGAGTACGTGATGAGATAGATCTTTTAACCAGCACCTATCGGCAGGGGAAAATATTTCGCGAAGGTGCGTCCGTTGCACTCGTTGGAAAACCCAACGTTGGTAAATCGAGCCTGCTCAATGCACTGCTCCAGGAAAACCGAGCTATCGTAACCCCTTATCCTGGAACCACCCGCGATACCCTTGAGGAACGAGTTCGCATCCGCGACACCCATATCAACATCGTTGACTCCGCCGGACTCCGCAAACACCCTGAAACCATTGAGGAGGAAGGCATACGAAGAACCCGCTCAGCTATTGAACGCGCGGACCTTATTCTGGTTATTTTTGACGGCTCGCAGTCGCTGGATGAAAATGATGAACTCATCTGCGGTGCAGTGGGCGACAAACCGCGACTGGTCATCATCAACAAATGTGACCTGCCTGAAATGTGGTCTGCCGATGACTTAAAATTAAAAATGAACATGGAAAATCTCATCTTCATTTCAGTGAAAGAGAAAATCGGACTCAACACGCTTATTGACGCTATCTACAATCATATTATCGGAGAAAAAAAATTCGGCGAAACTATTTTCATAACCCGCGAGCGGCACCGCGCCCATCTGGCTGAGGCATCTGCCGCGCTGAGCAAAACCCTTGACTCACTCGAACAGAAACTGTCAGAAGAATTTGTCGCCACTGATCTTGGTATCGCCATGAACCACCTTGCCGCCATACTGGGAAAAGCGGTCGAAAATGATCTGCTCGACCAGATATTCAATTCATTCTGTATCGGCAAGTGACCGGGGTAAGCCAAGAGTATATAACTGGATCTTTTTTTCTTGCAACATGTATCGGGAGCAATTGATACCTTTTCCTTTCGCTCCCACACTGGAGCATGAGAACGAGAAAAACTTCACCCCATAAATGGGGCAACTACACTTTTTCAGGACCTTTTCGGGAACCACGAACTAAATCGTCGGCCAATTTTGTAGACGGCCTTCTTAATCTGTATCTATCTGTGTTCATCCGTGGCTAATAGGACTTATTATCCCTCAATCGTTTTCACAACAACATCACGCATGGAATCGGCAGGGGCTTTTTGCTGAGTCCACAACTCGAATTGTCCGACCGCCTGATTGATAAACAATTCAATCCCTGAAATGGCAGTGCATCCCGCCGCCCGGGCCTCACGGATCAACCGGGTTTCCGGTGGATTGTATACGGAATCGAAAACGACCATTCCCTTCCGCAGATGTCTGGAAGAAATTGGTGTCGTTTCCACATCCGGATTCATCCCAACCGGCGAACAGTTGATGAGAACGTCTACCTCTTCTTCACCCGCACCCTGAACATTCACAACTTCTGCTCCCAACTCCTTTGCCAGTTGGAATCCACGTTCCTTATTGCGGTTATAGGTGACGGTGATTTTCGCACCTTTCTCACGCACCCCATGACCGATCGCCTTGGCAGTGCCCCCCGCTCCTATAATGAGCACCTTTTTCCCATCAAGATCAATGTGTTTTTCCAGAGCCTTTACTGCCCCGGTGCAATCGGTATTGTAACCCTTCCATCCATCCCCATCGCGCACCACAGTATTGACCGCTCCTATCTTACTGGCAGTTTCGTCAATTTCATCCATCACCGCCATAATATCTTCCTTGAACGGCATGGTGACACTCAGCCCTGAAAAATAAGAGCTGAATCCTTTAACAAACTTTTCCACATTATCGACAAGAAAGGGAACGTAAATATCGGACGATTCGATTTCTTTAAAAGCCCGGTTATGAATCAGGTAACCCATACTTTTTGAAATAGGGTTTCCAATGACACCATAAATTTTGAACGAATCACGATTATCATTCACACGATAAATATCTTTCAACTTTACGGCGGTGATCTGTCCGGGAGCGCTCTCCTTTCCTGTTTCCAGCGACCCAAAAGTGAGGAACCCACCCAATAGTGGTGAAAGAATCCGGCTGATCTCTCCCCGCTCGCCCATGCACAGACCGATGAGTTTTTTGTTCTCTTTTTTCGCACGCTCAATGAGCCTGAATACCGCCAGATTGTTGGTGATATCACGCGCATAAGTGACGATCTTGATCACATCAGCAGGCATCTCGCACATTATCTCGTAGAGATGATCCAATTCCTCGGGGGTGTCGGTGAAATTGTGATAAGACAGAATAACTTTTGATTTGCGATCAGACTCCAGAAACGGTTTCAACAATTCCCTGGGCGTGGAAGTTTCTATATCAACATATTCCGCACCAGCCTCCATAGCCTTCTTCAGTATATTCACCCGTTCTTCCTCCGTCCCCTGAAACTGCCCTCCCTCAAGCTTGGTGCGATTGGTAACGATACAGGGTTTTGCTGATGCCGTGAGGAGAATGTCCAGATCGTAATCCACCATAAGGTCAAGACGCAGTTCCAGAAAATCTGCCAGTGGCTCAGCCGAGGCGATATCTTCCAGCGATTTGTTCTGAGTGGGCCCAACAATAGGAATGCAAATCATAGAGACGTTTTATACGAAATATTTAAACCACGCAAGTATTGAGAGAAATTTAATCGGAAACGCCAAGACATCTGAGCCAGCTATCAAGACTCTGGGAATTGAGATCAAAAATCTGACAGCCTCTGAATCGACATTGGCCGATACCGACCTCGCTGCAGAAATAACTACACTCCAGCATGGCCTGCTCAGACTCCAGACTTCCATCCAGTCCCTCGCTAACCAGCTCCAATTTGAAAATCAGGCCCAGGGTCGTTTGCTGGACATATTGGGCTAAGACTACCCCGACACCGGGAAATCAAGCTTGACCCTTCCCTCCTGAAATGATAAAAAATGAGACCTTGAATCCCTAATAAAATAACAGTCAAGTGATCTGGAGAAGAATCAATGGAAGTCAATGAACTCAAGATAGAGATAAGAAAACATCATGTAACACCCGGCGTGAATGTGCTGGATCTGGTGATAGATGCCGATGGTGAAAAAGTCAAAGTACAAACCCAGCATAAAGATACTGATCGCGCGTTTCAGGAATTCGTAAAAGACGCTATCAAGTTAGGCAAAGGACTTTCAGAAGCCCCCATCGAATAGAAAAAGTATCCCTGCTGGAAACAAAAATTTCAATCCCCTCCCAGGGGAACTGAATGAAAGTGAGCCAACAGGTTTCGGGAAAATATAAAAACCTATCTGGGGGAGCCAGATAGGTTTAAAAGAGGCAATCACTTAACAAGCCAATCCACAGGATTCTCCCCCTTGCCTCAAATTCTTCCAGCCCGCGCTTGATTATTTTAAACAGGTTTAAATATCAAGAGAGATTTTCATCCTCTGGCTTATCCTCCTGACCCTTGCTTGGAGTTGGAAACTTGTCAGAGGAGTTAATTTCTGAACTTGCTTTGATCAAAGTACGGACCAGCACAATAACAACCATTGCAATCACGACTAAAATTAAATCATTGGACGCAAAATCCATGCAAAGAGATTCCTTTTTGGGTGTCGTGCTGGACCTGTGACCTTCGACCATTGCTTCATGCCCCAAAGGGGTATGTCGAAACATAAATCCTATTTAACCGGGTTTATCACCCTTCGACAAGCTCAGGGCGACAATTCAATTTTTCTCAATTAGAAAGCGCACGCCTGTTGGAATTATTATAACGCAATTCAAACGCCGCAACCAAGATCCTTGCACACTTAAAAAAATTCTTCTTCGGAGTAAGACGATTGGAAACGCAACGTAGAAGAGGAGGGAGTTTCGGCCGTTATCGGGTAATTTTCATTTTTTTCAGTTTCTCAACCAATGTGGTTCGGTTGAGTTGTAGCAAGCCTGCGGCTTTATTCTTTACCCAGTTGGTTTTTTCGAGAGCTTCGAGGATGAGTCCGCGTTCGAAATCTTCCACCACACTTTTCAGATTGATTCCATCCTCGGGCAAACCCATAAAAAAGGATTGATTTAGTCCGTTCTGAAGTATTTCGGAAGGGCTTTGTTCGTAGTCAGGCTCTGTTATCTTAGACAGGCTCTCTCTGGGCACCTCACCGCAAACTTTTTCCGGCAGGTCTCTCGGTGTAATGGTGCTTCCCACGCTCAACACCACCATGCGTTCAATAAAGTTTCCCAACTCGCGAATGTTTCCCGGCCAGGAATAGTCGACGAGTTTCCGCATGGCCTCCTCGTTGATCGTCTTGGACTCTTTCCCCTGATTCTCACTGCACTTGTTCAGAAAATGCCGGGCCAGCAGGGGAATATCGCCCTTGCGGTCACGCAACGGGGGTATGACAAGTGGAATGATATTGAGCCGGTAATAAAGATCTTCGCGAAACTTTCCTTCCTTTATAGAGTCTTCCAGATTGCGGTGGGTGGCGGTGATAAACCTCACATCAATCTGAACGGGTTTGGTTCCGCCCAGGCGGTCGATCTCGCGTTCAGCCAGAACGCGCAGAAGTTTCACCTGAAGCGCGGCTGGCATGTCGCCTATTTCATCGAGAAAAATGGTTCCTTCATTCGCTAACTCCACCCGACCAATACGTGTGGTCGCCGCTCCGGTGAAGGCTCCTTTCTCGTAGCCGAACAACTCGCTTTCCAGCAATTCGTGAGGAATCGCTCCACAGTTGACGGCGATGAAGGGTTTGTCTCTACGCGGACTGTTCTCGTGCAGAGCACGGGCGATGAGTTCCTTACCCGTCCCACTCTCGCCAAAAACCATCACCGTACTGTCGGACCCAGCCGCCTTGCCGACAATGTCGAACACGCTTTGGATTCCCTGGCTCTCGCCGATGATGCTGTAATTGGCTGTCTGTTTTACGATACCCATAAGCTACTGATTCTATAACATTAATAATAGGGATGTCAAATAGTTGACGCTAGAAAACAGGAAAGAGATATTTGTACTGGTTCCCGGTACAGGCGTAAGTGAGGTTTTTTGTTTTTGTAGCGGCCCAATTCATTGGGCGCCTTTATAACCGCCTGGTGCTCGTCCAGCCTACCCTCGCTACTTTCAATCATAGTTAGCCCGCATACTACCCCTCGGTCAATGATGAAGATTATTATTGCCTAGTGATACCCGATCATTGGCCAGTAGAGGCACAACAAGACAGCGAACGCAACCATGCCAAGCAGGCTGAGGATGGATCCGGTCCGTATCATTTCGCCGACACTGATGAGGCGTGATGAATAAGCTATCGCCGATGCGGGGGTACCGATGGGCAACATGAAAGCGAAGTTGCTCGGCAGTATGACCGCCATTGCCGCCATAGACGAGCTTATTCCATAGGTGTCGCACATGCTCAGCGCAGGTGGGAGCAGAACGGCAATCACCGCCGAATTACTCATAAAGGTGGTGAACACTGTAGCAAAGGCCGCGACGATCAGCAAAAATACCGGCGCGCTGTGAGCGGTGCCTTCAAAGATTCGCTTAGCCAGCCAAAGTGCGGCACCCGACTGGGACATGACTTCGCCCAGGCAGATGGCGCCTCCATACATAAGAATGATGCCCCAGTTCACATGCTCTTCAACCATTTTCCAATTGATCAGGTTGAGCGCAAACAACATAACAATAGCGATCAACGCGATATTGGCAATGCCAAGTTTATCGCCCAGCCACAGCCATGCTACGAGTGTCAGGATCATCACACTGGCGATCCCTTTTTCTTTTATGGTCACGTCTCCCATCGCTTCCAATTTTTTATTGAGCACCTGATGCGCGGGACCTATATCATCTATATCGGGCGGGAACATGAGCTTGAGCACAATCCAGCCGCAAGCGAAAAGGATGAGGACCATCGGAAAACTCAATCTGGTGTATTCCAGAATGCCGATGCTCGCGTCATGTGTCGTTTTTTCGAGAATCTCCACGCCGAGCAAGACACGTCCGCCACCGAAAACAGTTGCCGTGCCGCCAATGATGCACCCCCAGGCCAGCGCGAAAAACATTCCTTTCCCGAAAACCGAGTTTTCTTTTTTCAAGTTGAGGGCGCTGACTATTTCCATGACGATAGGAAACATCATAGCCGCCACCGCATGCTCGGACATGAAACATGAACTGATCGCACCAAAACAATATATCGCCATCAGTAAGCGGGACGGATTTTCACCCCAGTTGTCGATCACCCACATTGAAAGACGCGCACTGAGCCCACACGCGATCATCGCCGCAGAAATAATAAACACGCCCAGAATAAAAAATACCGCCTTGTTGCCAAAAAAGGAATAGACCTCGGAAGCGTCCATAATCCCCATTATCGGAATCGCGGCAATAGCAAGCAGGCTGGTGACCGAAAGTGGAATCAGATTAGTCGCCCACAGGCTGACGCAAATAAAGAACACGCATAAAACCTTGTAACCTTCGGGTGATAAGTCGGCAGGACCTTCCAAGGAAACCAGAACGAAAAACACGGCGAAAAAAAACACGAGCAGAATTTCCCGGCGCAGACGATCAAGAATCACGATCGGCATAGGCCGCCGGTCAACTATGATATCGGATATATTTTCTGGTACTTTCATCGGGTCAGAGTAAGGGTGAATGGTAAATCAGGATGATCCGACTCATCTAAAAACGTGTAAGCTACAATAAATGAATTGTCTGCAGGTTGCAACTGCTGGAGAAAGCTGGAAACTGGAGACCGGAGGCCTGAAAACAGGAAACTGAAGACTGGCATCAGGATGGTAGCGCAATCTTTTAAATGTCTCCGGAGCAAGTTTCAGCATGCTTGGGTGGGATTGGGGAACTATCCAAAGAGAGTTTTGGGCCTACTCTTATTAATATCAAGAATATACAAAATTTTTTGTTCAGGCGGCAAAATTAAATGGTATTCTACCTCCTCTTCGGTTTATCCTCGGAAAAACTATAATCTGAGCTGGCGTTTCCGCCGGGTTTTGCGAGGGCGCTGGCCCCTGTATTATAAAGACTTCGGCTTTTTTGGCCTTGAATTATCTGTGTAAGGAGAACGTTTGATGGGTATGACAATTACTGAAAAAATTCTTGCCGCTCACGCTGGCAAAGATAAGGTTCAACCGGGCGAAAACGTTTGGGTGGATGTCGATGTTTTGATGACGCATGACGTGTGTGGTCCGGGCACCATTGGCATTTTCAAAGAGCAGTTTGGGAACAACGCAAAAGTATTCGACCGGGAAAAAATCGTTATCATCCCCGACCATTATATTTTTACCGAAGACAAACACGCGAACCGCAACATAGATATTCTGCGGAAATTCGTTTCCGAGCAGAACCTTCCTTATTACTACGATGTGGGAACGGAGAACTACAAGGGCGTATGCCACCTGGCTTTGGCGCAGGAGGGACATAACCGTCCGGGTGAAGTCCTTTTCGGCACGGACTCTCATACCTGCACCTCCGGTGCGTTCGGAATGTTTTCCACCGGCATCGGCAACACGGACGCCGCGTTCATCCTCGGAACCGGAAAATTATGGGTCAAAGTACCGGAGAGCATGCAGTTCAATTTTACCGGCGAGTTTCCAGACTACATCATGGCCAAGGATATTATTCTACAGGTGATCGGCGATATCGGAGTCGATGGAGCGACCTATCGCACGATGGAATGGACAGGCGAAGCGGTCATGGACTTCTCCATGGAAGAACGCATGACACTCTGCAACATGGCGATTGAGGGCGGTGGGAAAAATGCCATCATCGAAGCTGATGACGTTACTTTTGATTATGTAAAAAAAAGAACGGACAAACCATACACGGTTTATAAATCGGACTCGGACGCAAATTATTACCTCAAGAAAACTTATGACGCTTCCTCTATGGAACCGGTTGTCGCTAAACCACATTCGCCTGACAACAAAGCGCTAGCGAAGGAATGCAGTGATGTAAAAATAACCCGTTCTTACATCGGTTCCTGTACGGGCGGAAAGTACACCGATTTCCTTGCGGCGGCAGAACTTCTAAGTGGGAAGAAAGTCGCGGTGGATACTTTCATTGTTCCGGCAACGACTGAGGTACTCAATGACCTCGAACGTGAAACACTGGAGGGGAAAACCTTGATGGAAATTTTCAAAGACGCCGGATGCAAAATTGGAGACGCCTCCTGCGCTGCTTGCCTGGGTGGACCCCAGGATACTTTCGGTAGAACACACGGAACGGAAGTAGTGGTCTCGACCACTAACCGAAACTTTCCGGGCAGGATGGGATCGAAGCAGTCCGAGGTCTATCTGGCTTCGCCATACACAGCGGCGGCATCGGCATTGACAGGGCACATCACTGATCCAAGAGAGATGTTGAATTAGCAAATACTTTTCTCCCCTGGAGGGAGAGGACAAAGGTGAGGGAGATTTAATGGGGCTGGTCGCAAACTTAGCGCTGGACCCGGCAAAAGAAAAATATTTATTTGCATTGGCTGGCAAATTTTTTAACGAAATATTACTTTTACCGATACCTTAAAAAAAAATATGAAACAGATCATCGAAGGAAAAGCTTATGTGCTAGGCAATGACATTGACACTGACCAGATCATTCCCGCTGAACATCTTGTCTATAGTTTGAGCGACCCTGAAGAAAAAAAGAACTATGGCAAGTTTGCCCTCTCTGGCGTGCCTGCGGATGGCGCGGGACTGCCCGGTGGAAATAATGCTTTCATAAACGGAGGAAAGTTTGAGTCTGAATTCGCGATCATCGTAGGAGGCAAAAATTTTGGCTGTGGCTCTTCGCGGGAACATGCCCCGGCCTGTCTTGAAATTGCCGGCATTCAGGCGATCGTTGCTGAATCTTACGCGCGTATTTTCTATCGAAATTCTGTGGATGGCGGATTCTTCATCCCTTTCGAAACACCCGACAAGCTGGCTGAGGAAACTCGCACTGGCGACAAGCTGATCATTGATGTGGAAAAAGAAAGCCTGACTAACGAGACCACTGGAAAGTCTTATACTCTGAATTCCCTGGGCGAGGTCATCGAAATTATTCGCGCAGGAAATATTTTTGAGTATGCCCGTCAGTCTGGCCTCATCCCGTCTGATAAGACATAAAAGTCAGCAGTATCTCACATCCGCTCTATCAATAAAGTGGCGTGAATTTCGGCTTCTTTTTTGTTACATTGATGTTTCACCCTATGGAGCCCGGCCATGTTTTTAGTTCGAGGGCATGATTCGTTCTGGAAGCCCATCGCGTTCCGAACGAAACGGGGGATTGTCTGGCTTGTGTTTATTACGATCCTCTTGTGGACTGTCTCCGCATGGGGTGGTCTGGTTCCGGGCTTTAGCGGTAAAAAGTCGATGACCTCTCAGCCGGATGCTGGAATGATCCTTATAGCAGAGGGTCCTTTCATGATGGGAAGTAGCAGGGAAGATATTGAATGGATCGTGCGAACATTTCATTCTGCTTCCAGGGAATGGTATCAGGATGAAACACCGGCGCAGGAAATTTATCTCAACAAATACTATATTGACCGGTTGGAGGTATCCAACTCAAAATATAAACAATATATGCAAGCCACTGGCAAAAACGCGCCCAAGTACTGGGATAACTCAAGGTTCAACAAACCGGACCAGCCTGTGGTGGGAGTGAACTTTCAGGAAGCGATGGAATACTGTCTGTGGGCGGGGAAACGCCTTCCCAGTGAGGCAGAATGGGAAAAAGCCGCGCGCGGTGAAGACTCCCGCCGGTTTCCCTGGGGCAATGAACCTGATCCAACGAGAGCCAATGTGCTTGGACTGAAAGATCAACACCGATATACTTCATCGACTGGAAACTACCTCAAGGGTAAGAGCCCGTACGGTGTGATGGATATGGCGGGTAATGTGTGGGAGTGGACCTCCGCATGGTACCAACCCTATCAGAACAGCAAGCATGAGAATGAAATGTTTGGTCAAACGTTGAAAGTGGTGCGTGGCGGGTCCTGGAACTCTAACATGGACCTCGCGCGAACTGCCGTTCGTGGAAAAGCTTTACCTAAACAACAACAAAGTTATATTGGATTCCGCTGTGTCCTGCAGCCATAAGAAGGAGAAACTATACATGAAACACTTTTTGCGAGTAGCAATCCCAATGGTAATGATTGTCTTCCTGACTCAGCCGGTCTCCGGGTATGATCCGAGCAAACATCAGAAAAGTGGCGGCGGCAAACACGGTGGAGGCAAGGGACACCATCACGGTTACGGGCGACCCAAAGGACCCCCGGCGGACATCCCTGCTCATATCAAGGAACGAACCAGTCCCGACGGCACAGGCATCAATCTCAACAACTCACAGATTGGGGTAAAAGGAATGGCCATCATGGCCGAAACACCTGAACTCAAAAATGTCGCTATCATGTCTTTGAAAGGTAACAAGCTTGGCGATGAAGGTGTCCGCATCATAACTCAATCAAGCACTTTCAAAAATCTGGAGTTTCTTTCTTTGTGGGACAATGGTATTTCACCTGCGGGAGCACAGATGTTAGCACGGGGGGCAAACTTCAATAACCTGAAGGAACTGAACCTCATGAAAAATAATCTGGGAGATGAAGGGGTTGTGCTTTTGGCCGACTCGGCTAATGTGTCTAAGCTGACCTCACTCGATTTAAGCGGAAACAAAATAGGCGATGCGGGTGCTATAGCTATTGCGACCTCCCCTTACCTGTACAATCTTAAAAAACTCGACCTGTACAACAATCAAATTGGCCCCAAGGGGATTGAGGCATTACTCCATTCGAAAACGCTGGCGGCTCTGGAAGAACTGGATGTCGTAAAAAACAATATTGATATCGAGTCGGCCGCCAAGCTAGGGGAATCTGCCAATTTGCCCAAGCTGAAGAGTTTTATGGCTTTCTGATTGACCTTGGCAAGTCACCTTTTCCAGCGGCGCTCATTGTATTTGTCAATCTGTTCGCGCACGCTTAGCGTTCCCCGCATGAAAACATCGAGCAGATCTTTTAGCGCTTCAACCTCTTCTTCCTTGTTTTCGGCGGCCTTAAAGTTTTTGGATTCTTCCGCCAGATCTTTTAGCAAGTCGTCCAGTTCTTCGTTATATGTCACAATCTGATTACCTCTGTTATCTAAACAAAAAAAACGCTTACCTGAAAATTTTTACAGATAGGCGGTGAGTACTACAGGGATGTTATCAGTAAGTAAGATACAGCCTTTCTTTTAAACGATTCAAAAAAATATATACTATTAATTGTGCTATCAGGCTAGAGGTGTGCTCAGGCTTTTTCTATTTTCTCCTGGGACATGAGATAGTGCCTGGTATCGTATTCAGCACTGGTCAGGACCGTTTGCCTGGCGGGAGTGGAAGCGGCTATTTTGTTTTCCTCTTTGATTTTCAGAAAAACCTCTTCGCGATAAACCTTGGTTGTTTTAGGAGCTTCGATTCCCAAAC
>MPLX02140670.1_pt1 | contig 27498 bp, 30 predicted proteins | sample 1617341 | NCBI WGS metagenome assembly MPLX02 (sample SAMN05944804, study PRJNA350692) | marine metagenome | biome: marine; feature: ODZ; material: water; isolation source: 120 m water sample filtered on 0.2 um supor filter | place: Pacific Ocean | collected 2012-04-08 | depth 120m m | reverse complement strand
GGGGCATCCCGGTGCTGTCCCGCGAGATCACGGGGATGCCATTCCCGCTGACGGTACCTGGCACGTTGATGTTCATTTAAATGCTGTTGACGATCATTGCCTTGTTTTCACTGGTCACCTTCAACGAGGAGCACCTGGCGGAATTTCTTTACCCCATCCAGCGTTTCTTGCGCGGTGAGTACGGCCGAGCAACGCGGACTCTGGGATTGCTAATAGTACCGGCGCTGATCGGGTGGCAGGTTTACGATGTGACCATACCTAAGGTGCAACAGCCCTCGTCGCTGCGCATCCAGCACCCCTCGTCGAATTTTCCCAAAAAGAACGAGGATCTGAAGAACCCCTTTGCCAACCCATCCGACGCCGAGGTCGATGCATTTATTGAGCAGGCCCGGGCCAACGAAGTTGGATTTATTCCCCAACTGCGGGCGGACCTGGACAACTGGGCTGAATACACTGAACCCGATCACATGCTCGAGGCTATCCCGACTGCGCCGATGCGCGCCTTTTTGGGTGAGTTAGCGGGGGGCAGCGTCAATCCCGATTCGGCCCGCGCAGCCCTGATGGAAAAACACCTGTTTGAGGGTCGGGCGCTTTATTCGATGAACTGTCGGCCCTGCCACGGCGACAGTGTGGCCGGTGACGGGCCGATGGCCGACGGCTTCAAACTACGGCCTATCAATTTTACTGACAACGGCACGATCGAAACGATTGTAGAAGGTTATACCTTCTGGCGTGTCAGCAACGGCGGACCTGGGTTGCCAACCGAGGCGACACCGTGGGATTCGGCGATGCCGGTATGGAAGCTGAACCTCAGCGAGGAAGAACGTTGGAAGATCATCCTTGCGGAATACGATCTGGCACAAAAAACCCCGCGTATACCGGAGTCGCACTGATGAAATATCGCGTGGCCACAATCTTTACCGTATTGATCCTGAACTGGGGGGTTGCGGTGGGCGCGCAGGTGCCAAGTGGACCCAGGCCCCAGATGACCGATGCCAGCCTGGCTCAAGGCGCTGCGATTTATTTGCGCCGTTGCAGCTTCTGCCACGGCCTGCTCGGGGACGGCAATGGCCCGGCAGCCGATTTTTTAGACCCCCGGCCACGGGATTTCACTCTGGGTACTTTTAAGTTCCGCACGACACAAAGTGGCGAACTGCCGCGCGATGAAGATTTGTTTCGAACAGTCAGTCGGGGACTGTCTGGTACTGCGATGCAGGCCTTTGACAGTGATTTGATTAAAAACGGGCTGAGCGAAAATGAACGCTGGGCCGTGATCGATTACATCAAGTCATTTGCTGTCGAATTTGAGGATCCGGAACTGGACCCGGTTAAAAATGACCTGGTCGTCACGTTGCCCTCCGAACGGCCAGCGTACAGCGAAGCCCTGGTGGCCAAGGGTAAAGAGGTGTTTGAGCACGCCAAGTGCTGGGAATGCCACGGCAAACTGGGCCGTGGCGACGGCCAGAAATCCTTCGATCGAACCGATGACTGGGGCTTCCCGATCCGGATCCGTAACGTGACTCACCCGTGGAAGATTAAGGCGGGCAGCGAGGCGGAGGACATCTATATGCGTTTCTCGACCGGTATCAACGGTACACCCATGCCCTCATTTGTTGATGCATTGTCTGAGCAAGAACGCTGGGCCCTGGCTAATTTCATCAAGTCACTTCAGCATCAACCGACGGGCCACCAAGTGCTCAGGGCATTGGAGATCGAAGGGGAAATTTCTAACGACCCGCGGGAGGCGAACTGGCTCGCCGCCGAGCCGATGGACGTCCGCTTGACCGGACAGGTCATCGCAGCACCCCGGTGGCAGAACCCGAGCATCGAGCTGGCCACTGTTCGGGCCTTGTATAACCTTGAGGAAATCGCCTTCCTGATCGAATGGGACGATCCGTTCAAGGATGAACTTCATCAAAGCGGAATCGAATTTGATCCACAAGAAATCTCACGGATGGGGGCATTTAATTCCTATGTTGCTGCCAACGATGTGGTGCCACGGCAATTGGAGACTTTCAGAGATGCGATTGCGCTGCAGTTTCCTGTGAAACTGCCAGAAGGAACGAAAAAGCCCCATTTCTTTCGTGGTGACTCCTCAAACCCCGTCCACCTGTGGCAATGGCGCTCAGACGAGGCGGTGAGGAACGCGGGACAGGCAGTACAGGAAAGCAACGCCCGTGGCTGGAAACAACCGGCCAAGGCGCAATCCGGGGAACAACAGCAGGTCAACGCGGTCGCGAGCTGGAACCAGGGTCGCTGGAGTGTGATTATGCGCCGCCCGCTTCTGACCGACGATCGCAATGATATCCAGTTCGTCAAGGGCCGGTTTATTCCTCTGGCCCTCAATGCCTGGGATGGGTCCAATGGAGAACACGGCCTGATTATGAGCCTTTCTACCTGGCACAGCGTCATCCTGGAAGCGCCGGTACCGATAAAGATCTACCTCTACACCCTGCTGGCCGTGCTCGCCAGTGGCGCACTCGGTCTATGGCTGGTACGCAAAGAGCGCCGGCGTGTGGCGGCGATGGCGTAAGGATGAAGAAGAAGGGAAATGATTCCAAATAGCAAGAGGACAGTTAGGATGAAAACAGGAGTAAGTGTATTCCCCGCGCTGGTTCTGTTGGTGATGACCAGTTCCCTCGCCCGGGCAGACGCTGCCGCGGGTCAGGCGGTGTTTGAATCGAACGGTTGCCAGTCATGCCACTATACGCAAGGGCCTGCGACTGAAAAAACCATTGCGGATCAGCTTGCCAAGAAAGGCCCCGAACTGTGGTACGCGGGCAGTAAGTTTCAGCGGCCGTGGCTCGAGACCTGGTTGGTGGATCCACAGCCAATCCGGCCAATGAAATTTAATTCGGTCATGGAGCCTAATCCGGGCGGCCACGCAGTTTTGAGCGCCGACCAGGTTGGTCCGGTGGCGGATTACCTTATGAGTCTCAGATCTGACATCGTGCAGGACGGCGCGGTGAAGGTAAAAAAGAAGAATCTGAAGGGCAAGTTGATCTTTATCAAAAAGATGCCGTGTAGTGGTTGTCACCAGTTCCCCACCAAGAAAAAATTCTCCGGTGGGTTATCAGGGCCTTCACTCATCGGTGCCGGGAAAAGACTTAATCCGGACTGGGTGTTGGCCTATCTTCGCGAGCCGAAGGTATTCAAACCGGTAAAGATGATGCCGGTGTTCGTCGGAGTCCTGAGTGATAAGGATATGAAAAACGTGGCAGCACACGTTGCGACATTCAAGTAATCGATTAAGCGGAGACTGAACATGACCAGACTATTTCTGACAACTCTGCTGATAGTGACCCTGAGTCCCGCCTTCACCGGGGCAGCACAGGCAGCGGATGGCGAAGCGTTATTCGGGTTCTATTGTGCGCAGTGTCATGGCACCGGGGGTGAGGGTGATGGTCCTAACGTTACCGGGGATTTTCCGGTTGATCCCAGAAATTTCACGGAGACGGCCGAGATGGAGAAAATCTCGGACGCAGATATCCGCAACGTCATTATCGATGGGGGGCCGATCGCAGACAAGTCACCGATGATGCCGCCGTGGGGCAAAACTTTGACAAACGCCGAGGTCGAAGCGCTGGTGGGATACCTGCGCCAGTTGTGTAACTGCACCGGCAAGACAAGTTAGCCCGGCAGTCTTAGTGCGATGAAGGTCTGGAAAAAGCGTCTGGCGAACGGTGTGATCCTTTCTGGCATGGGCATCAACCTGGTGGTGATTGTGCTGATTCTCTATTTTTACGTCCTGTAATCGGAGCTGCAAAAAGATATGGCAGTGCCAGACTCACCAACCGCAAACAGTTTGGGCCGGTTACCGATCCCGATCTGGGCCGGGCCTGGCGTGTTTATCACGGTTGCGCTTGCTGTACTGGTTTTTTTCTGGTGGTTCCTTAGCAGCCCGGCAGCGGGCCCTGAAAATCAGGCTTTGCAGGAAAAAACCCTGCGTGAGCAGTTGGCCCCGGTCGGCAAGATGCTGGTCACCAAAGCAGAGGCCCAGGTCAGCACCGCCAATGTTTCTGTGGACGGTGAAGCGGTTTACCAGAGCGCTTGTGCAGTGTGTCACGCCACGGGCATTGCCGGTGCCCCGCAACTGGGCGACCAGGACCTATGGCGGGGCCGGGTTGCCGCCGGACCCCAAGCACTCTATGGCAATGCGATTAACGGTTTCCAAGGTGCCACCGGGATTATGCCACCTCGAGGCGGCAACGCCGCCCTGGGCGAGGCGCAAGTGCGCGCCGCGGTCGACTACATGCTGGCGGCGCTGGAATGAAACAGAGGTTGCGCATGCGGCAATTGCGGGTACCGCGAATTAAGCGGGCAAGCACCGGAGAAGAAAATGAATAGTGCACCACTTTGGTTTGTCCTTACCTTCGCAACCTGCGCGTTGCTGTTTCTGGGCCTGGATTTCGCGGTCATGAAGCTGAACGGATTGACTCTTTTCTTTCAACCATAACAGCCGTGGGCGATCCGGAAAAAAAATGATCAACGGCCAGATGCTTTTCAGCAACGCAAAGAATCCCCTTGGCTCGAGTTCTGTTCGAAGGCTGCTTGGCTTCGTTGTCCTCGCGTTGGTTATGTTACTTGGAGGGGCAACTGACCTGCTGGCAGCGGCGGCTGATAATGCGGCTGGGGTAGCGCAGGAGGCAGTGGAGACCGGTCCAGTCGGCATTAGCGCGCCGGATCTGACCGCGACGGATTATCCGACGGTGCGGGGGGTCAACAGCCGGGTTACGGTTTGGCTGATCGCCCAGTTGCACCTGTGGTTTGCCGCTTTTGTACTTGCCGTACCGATCTTTGTTTTCATTATCGAGGCTATCGGCATGAAGACGCGGGATAAGCGTTACGACGATATGGCTTACGAATTCATCAAGATCAGTATCACTGCCTACTCGTTGACTGCGATCTTGGGCGGTTTGTTACTTTTCAGCCTCATCATATTTTACCCGCACCTGTTTGCCTATCTCGGCGAGATTTTCGGCGAGAGCATGTTTTATTACGCCTTAGCATTTTTCGCCGAGAGCGCGGCCCTGTATTTGTATTACTACGGCTGGCATTGGCTGCAGGGTGGGTTCCGCAAGTGGCTGCACCTGAGTATCGGCTTGTTACTGAATGCGGTCGGCACCACCCTGATGTTTCTGGCTAACGGCTGGGTAACCTTCATGATGAGTCCCGCCGGTATCGATCCAGGTGGCGTGTTTTCCGGAGACACCTGGGTCGCAATGCATAACTATCTGTGGAATCCGATCAACCTGCACCGTTTCATCGCCAACATTGCCTATGGCGGATCGATTGTGGGAGCCTATGCCGCTTTCCGTTTTCTCAGTGCAGGCCGGGCCGAGGAACGGGCGCACTACGACTGGATGGGATACAACGCTAACTTTATCGCCATCCTGGCACTGCTACCGCTACCTTTTGCGGGTTATTACCTCGCAGCAGAGATTTATGCCTATAGCCAGCAGATGGGTATCACCCTGATGGGTGGAATCTTTGCCTGGCTTTTTATTATCCAGGCGGTATTGATCGGCACCTTGTTTTTGTCTGCTAATTATTACCTGTGGTGTGGCATGGGCCGTAGCGACGGCGCAGCACGCTACAACGGCTACATCAAGTATCTGGCGATTGTGATTATCGGAAGCTTTCTGGTCTGGTTCACGCCGCACACGTTGGTATTAACCAACGAGGAACTGAAGGCACTCGGCGGGCCTTACCATAAATATCTAGGGCCGCTTGGAATCATGCCGGCAAAAAATACGGCCGTGAATATCATGATCCTGTTTACCGCGCTCAGTTTCCTTTTTTATCGCCGCTCGAACCGGATCGCCACGGTAGCCTGGGTCAATGCGGGTAATGCGGCTCAACTGGCGCTCTATACGACCGGCATAGCGAACCTGCTGTTTCTGGGGATCTACCACGGGTACTTCACCAACACCGTGTATAAAGTGGCGGCTTCGATTCCACAGGTGATGACAACTTTAATCATCATTGTGGTGAGTATCACGCTGGACTCCCTGATGTACCGCGGGTCGCGCGAGGTTGCCCCGCTGAACTGGGGCAGAGTGCCCAATCGGGCCCAGTACGCGTTATTTTTGTTGGCCGTGGCCTTCACCTGGCTGATGGGCTTGATGGGATACATCCGATCCGGGATTCGCCAGCACTGGCACGTGACGGATGTTTTTCGCGACGCCTCGTCGGAGGCTTACACGCCGACACTGGGCTATGCCGCCAACATCGTTTCAATTGGCACTATTCTGTTTATGGTGCTGGTGATATTTGTTTTCTGGCTCAGCCAGATCAGCAGCCGGCGGACCGATGCCCGGGGTTACTGGAAAGAGGTCCACGGCGGATGAAGCATTTTCTCAAAGTGACGGTGTTCAGTCTGCTGATGATCGGGTTCTTCGCCGGATTTTCAAACTACGGGATACCAGAGATCAAACCAGCACTCCCTCCGGTGGAGGAAGAGTTGGATCTGGGCGCGATGACACCGGAACAGTTTATTGTTCTGGGTGAAAAATTATTCAACGGAAAGGGCACCTGCACGCTGTGTCATAACGATGTCGGGGGACGTGCTCCGCTGTTGGAGCAGGCTGGGGTCATCGCCAAAGAACGCTTGTCCGATGCGGGTTACCAGGGTGGGGCTACTGATGCAAAGGAGTACCTGGTCGAGTCTTTGGTTGAGCCATCGGCTTATGTCGTCGCCGGCTTTGGCAAAGCGGGAAGCGGCGATTCGGTCAGTCCGATGCCCAGCGTCACGGCTGGGAGTATTGGCCTGTCTGAAGTTGAGATCAGCGCTGTCGTCGCCTACCTGCAAGACCTTGCCGGCCTGGAGCTTACCGTTGAGATTCCCACCGGTGATCAGACTCAGGGGAGTGAGTCAGATGCGCCCGCTGAAACACCCAGGGCCGCACTGGCAAGCGCCGATGAAGTCATCACCAAGTTCTCCTGTGTTACCTGTCATAAGTTGTCCGGAGAAGGCGGTGAACTCGGCCCGGACCTCAGTCGAATCGGGGCTACCCGGGATCTCGCTTACCTGCGCCGGGCAATTCTGAATCCCTCGGAAGAGATAGCCGATGGCTACCCGCCAATCATGCCGTTGACCTACGCGGGGGAAATCTACGCCGGTGAGCTCGAACTCCTGGTGCAATACCTGGCGTCACTGCGGTGAGCACGATCAAAAAAATACCGAAAATTCCACGCCTGGCCCAGGTGGTCCTGGTGATCGGCGGTATCTACACCGGGTTCTGGTTGATCTTCGATTTGTTTTTGGGTCAACCCATTCCGAAAAGTCTGATGGGGATGTACATGTTTTTTGTGGTGACCGGGGTGCTCATGGTCTTCACCGCAACCGAAGAAAGCACCCGGCAACTGGTCCACCCCATTCAAGCGCTGGCAGAGGATCCGGCCCGGCGACGGTGGCGAAACGTTATCTTTCTTGTGGTACCGGGTTTGGTCGCGATGGCGGTTTTTCTACAAATGCAGCCTAGTGACGAAGCACCGCTGGAGCTGCGGTCTATACACCCTGCACCCCCATCCTCAGTGAAAATTTTCGGTAAACGCTACGACTTGATGAGTCTGAAGAATCCGTACCGGCATCTGCAAAAAGACGATCCTGAGCAGTTCCGGGAATTGGTGACTGCTGGTGGTGAAGTGTATATCCGCAATTGCCAGTATTGCCACGGCGATAAATTGGACGGGAAAGGTCCCTATGCTCAAGGGCTAAACCCGGTGCCGCTGAATTTTCAGGATATTGGCACCATCGCCCAGCTACAGGAGTCATTCCTGTTCTGGCGGATCGCGACGGGCGGTCCAGGGTTGCCCAAAGAAGCGACCCCCTGGATTTCATCGATGCCGATTTGGCAGGACTTCCTCAGCGAAGAACAGATTTGGCAAGTGATTCTGTATCTGTATGACTACACCGGTCACCAACCCCGGTCCTGGGGGCATGATTAGATGGCGACGGCAGAGTTCAACCTAAGAGACTTTCAGAGCGGTCGGGGTGTGGGTCAGGGCGGCACAGCGGTATTACGCCGAACGGTGCGGCTGATCGCAATCTCCCTGATGCTGTTGATCGGGCTTACGGCCACCTCGGCATTTTCGGCGGGTGATGCTGAAAAGGGCGAGCAGATTTACGTACAGCGCTGCACTTTGTGCCACGGGGAAGACGGTGATGGTATGGGCCCGGCGGCAGAACGACTCAACCCGCCGCCTCGCGATTTTACGATGGCACAGTACAAGATCAGAACCACGGCATTCGAAGAGATCGTGCCCGTTGATGGTGATCTGGTGCGCATGATTCATGATGGTATGCCGGGCACGGCCATGCCCGGTTGGAGTGATGTACTGACCGAGCAGGACATTAACGACCTGGTCGCCTTTCTAAAAACCCTGGCGGGTCTGGAAGAGGAAGAGCCTGGTCAGATTATCGATTTTGGCGCGCAGGTGCCGATCTCGCCTGAAAGCATCGAAGCGGGGCGCAAGCTCTTTCACGAAGATGATCGCTGCTCCGAGTGTCACGGGCAATCTGGCAAGGGTGATGCGGTTAAAAAGCTTAAAGATGATTCCGGCTACCGCACCTGGCCGCGTAACCTGACCAAGCCGTGGACATTCCGCGGTAGCAACGATCCTCGCGATATTTTCACCCGCATCACCACGGGCATTGCCGGTACCCAGATGCCCTCATTTGATGACCCGGCCAGCGAGGGCCGCCTCTCGATCGAGCAGCGCTGGAATATAGCTAACTATGTGAATTCTCTGGCGAAAACTGAGAAAGTGGTACGCCCGGAGAATATCGTTATACGGGCGACGCGGGTGGCAGGCCCGGTCCCGGTTACCCCGGAAGACCCGCAGTGGCAGGAGGCGCCATCTAGCACTTTTTTGCTGGTACCTCAGTTGATTACTCCCGACCGGTTCTTCACTCCGTCCAATGACACCATCACGGTGCGCGCACTGTACAACCAGGATGAGATCGGCTTTCATGTGGAATGGGACGACCGCACCCGCAGTATTCCCGGTGATGGGGCGGCAAAGAAAATCTCCGAGCCAGGCCTGAGTGAGGATGCAGTAGCGATTCAGTTGCCGGTGACACTCCCTGTGGGCGCCGAGAAGCCGTATTTCCTTCATGGCGATTCACGCCACCCGGTTAATCTGTGGTTCTGGCGCAGCGGCAGCACCACCGCGGACCCCAGCGTGTCTCTGGTGACAGCCCGCGGGAGCGCAGGTGAGACGACTGCCCGTGATGCGGACGCGGTTGGCCTACAAGGTAGCGGCAGCTACCACGAAGGCACCTGGCAGGTGGTATTGCGCCGATCGATGACCACGGCGGACCCGGCGGAGGATTTGCAGTTTGTCGAAGGAGCTTTCATCCCTGTGGCGTTCTCCGCCTGGGACGGCAGTAATGGCGAGCGCGATAGCGCTCATACGTTGACCACCTGGTACTGGCTTTTGCTCAAGCCCCAGCCGGGCAATACCCCCTGGCTATTCGCCGGATTCGCCTTTGTACTGATACTATTAATTGAGATCTGGTGGGTGCGTACCGCCACGCGGCGGGCCCGAAGCTGATGCACACGATACACCCCGAGCGCCAATCCGGGGAACCTCGCAAGGGCACCAAGTCCAAACTTCTTGGGGTGGTGTTGCTGATTCTGGCGACCCTTGATGCGATGCTGTTATGGCGTGCCGGGCTTGCGCTGAATGGCATCGTCCCGGTACTTTTTGCCGGAGGGCTGATTCTGTTGGTGGTTGGAGCCGTACGTCAGGGGGCTTGATGACCTTGCGTTGGGGTGCTAGGACCGGGTTGGCACTGCTTCTTGTCGCCGTCTTAACCCAAAAAGTATTTGCCGAAGTTTTATGGCTAGACCCGTTGCCTGCCGGCAACGAGCACCCTTATCCAGGCCTTGGAGGTAACTTTACCCTCGATTCGGCCACAGGCGCTGCCTCGCTATCCGATTACCAGGGCAAAGTGGTGCTCCTTTTCTTTGGCTACACCTTTTGCCCGGATATTTGCCCTACGACGTTGACCGTGTTGGGTCAGGTGTTACGGACTTTAGACGCCGATCAGTTGGACCATGTTCAGTTGCTGTTCATCAGCCTCGACCCTGAGCGTGATTTGCCGCAGCGCATGGCCGACTACAGCGCCTTTTTTCATCCCACGATCAGAGGGTTGACGGGAACAGTCGCGCAGATCGCTCAGGTCGCCAAACAGTATGGAGTGCTTTACCAGGCGGTACCGGCACCGGGCTCCGCATTGGAGTACAGTGTAGATCACTCAGGTGTGATCTACGTCCTCGGTCGTGGTGGGGATATCTCCGCACTCATTCAACATGGTTCCTCGGCTGATGAGGTATCAAGAACAATACGTGCAGTGCTGGTGCGATAGGCAGCAAACCCAATAGCGCAAAAGAGGGCAAGCCACAAAACATGGAGCAGGTGTTCACCTTCGAGCGTACGATTGATCCACAGGATCATTTCATACCGCTGGTCGTGCGGATGAAACTCGATCTGGCCGGGGCACGGATTCATCTGGCAGACTGGCAGGCGCTGGCGGATGAGGATCGCCAGTTTCTGGTCGAGCTGGAAATTGCCGATCCCGCACAGGGGCGCCATTATTTTAATGCGTTGCGTGAGCTACTGGCTGCGGCGAACCGGGGGATGATCGAGCAGTCCGACCCGGTCACTGAAGCCGCTACCGATTGGCTTAAGGAAACCGAGCCCGAGCCGATTACGCAGTTCAAGGCGCGTGCCGGAATTCGCGGGGATTGGCAGGCTTTGACCCGCTTTCAGCGTTACCTGTTGTGTCACGCGGCGCGAAAGGATGACGTGACGCTAAATCAGCAAATTATCGCTGAGGTTCCTGCTCTCCAATTTTCGCAATCATGACGCGGTCAGGACCACTTATCCTCTTTGTGCTGGCTACGGTTGGGTTATTGATCAGCCCTGGAGGGAGTGCGGAAGAGGGTCCGCTGATTGCGGCCGCTGCGAGTACCCGATCGGCGCTCGAAGATGTCGCCGGGCGTTACCTTGAGGTGACGGGCGAATCCGTACGCCTGGTCTTTGCGTCATCGGGAACGTTGGTGCAGCAGATTGAAAACGGGGCTCCGTTCGAGCTTTTCCTCTCAGCTAACGAGGATTATGTTTTACGGCTTGCCAATGCCGGTTGGACTCGAGGGGTGCCGGTAAATTATGCGCACGGCGTGCTGGCGCTTTTTTCTCGACCCGGGTTATTCGAAGTTAGTGACGACCCGCTGGCAGAGCTTAACCACGCCTTGAACGCCGGCAAAGTAAAACGGTTTGTTATTGCCAATCCGGAGCATGCCCCTTATGGGAGCGCGGCCCGCGCAGCACTTAGGCATGCGGGTTTGTGGGTTAAGATCAAACCACTGTTGCTGGTTGGCGCCAATGCAGGCCAGGCTGTGCAGTATTCCATCCAGGCCGGGGTTGACGCGGCGTTGGTTCCCTTATCACTGGCGCAAGCGGCCGCACTGAACCGGATTGGAGATCTTCAGCTACTTCCTGCAGCGACTTATCCGGATGTACTGCTGCGCCAGCAGATGGTCATGTTGCAAAATAGCGATCGAGCCACCTTGCGTTTTTTTGAGTATCTGCAATCGGCTGACGCGCAAGCGGCTTTCCGTGACCATGGCCTGAAGTCTCCTTCCTTGAGTCCCAAGTGACTTGCCCCAATTCCGGTAGGGCGGGACAATCCTCATAATGGACTGGAGCGCACTTCGTCTTTCTTTAGAACTTGCGGGCTGGACATTGGTGTTGCTGCTGCCGGTCGGAATCCTCATTGGTCGCTGGTTGGCCCGAACTGAGTTTCGCGGGCGCCCGTTGCTGCAGGCAATTTGCGCGCTGCCCCTGGTACTGCCGCCCACCGTGGTGGGTTATTACCTGCTGACCTTCATGGGTGCTCGGTCGCCGGTGGGTGGCCTGATCGACGCCTGGTTCGGGTTGTCACTGGTATTCAGCTTCCCCGGGTTGGTGCTTGCCTCCCTGCTGGTGAACCTGCCTTTTGCCATTTTGCCCGTGCAGCGCGCTTTTGAGGCTGTCTCGCAGGAATTACATGATGCGGCGGCCTGTTGTGGCATGAGTCCATGGCGAGTCTTTGCCCGGGTCGAGCTGCCGCTGGCCTGGCCCGGGGTGTTATCGGCAGCGGTCCTGACCTTCGGTCACACGCTTGGCGAGTTTGGTGTCGTCCTGATGGTGGGGGGTAATATCCCCGGTGAAACGCGCACCCTGTCGATCGCCATTTTTGATCGGGTGCAGGCGTTTGACCCGGCTGCCGCTGGCCGTATGGCGGCCCTGTTGCTGTTGATTTCATTGGTGACTGTGGCACTAGGGTACGGTGCGCTGGATCGCCGGGCACGACGGGGTGCTGGGCAAAGTTGATGCTTTCCGTTTCACTCCAACATGACCGTCCGGGTTTGGCGCTCGATTTTGATCTGCCACCGGGGCAACTGTCGGCAATCGTGGGCCCCTCGGGCAGTGGGAAAACCAGTGTGCTACGGGCGCTCGCGGGGCTGTTGAGAACAAGATCCGCCCGGATTTCTCTGGAGGGGGATATCTGGGCTGATACCAACACAGGTATTTTTCAGCCGGCGCATCTGCGCCCGGTGGGATTTGTTGGTCAGAAATATGCGCTTTTCCCTCACATGAGTGCGATCGAGAATGTTTCCGCAGCGCTACTGCACCTGCCCGGGGTCGAACGGAAACGCCAGGCCCAGGCCTGTCTCGATGCCGTGGGCATCGGCGGGCTGGCGGCCCGAAGCCCCTCAGCGCTATCGGGTGGCCAGTGCCAACGCGTAGCGATGGCACGGGCCCTCGTGCGCAAACCCCGACTTTTGCTACTGGATGAGCCTTTTTCCGCACTCGATCGAAGCACCCGTAAACGGCTGCACGTTGAGCTCAAGCGATTGCAGGCCAACCTGGGAATGACCGTGGTACTCGTGACACACGATTTGGATGAAGCGGCGCAGTTATCACAGACACTATGCCTGCTCCGCCGCGGACGGGTCCTTCAGCATGGATTGACCTCGGAGGTACTGCGGCGCCCGGCGAGCGTTGAGGCGGCGCGGTTGATGGATTTTTCAAATCTGGTCCAGGCACAATGGATTGGTGCAGATCACAAGGGGGTTTCTTTACGCTGGGGCGAGGTGGTGCTCAGGGCTGCCGTTGGTCCGCTGTCAAAGCCAGGTGCCCCGGTTTCATGGACAATCCGCTCATCGGATGTATTTTTGGTAAAAGACGGGCATCCGGACGAGTCAAGCCTGGGGGTGCTGGTTCATGCCCGGGTCACTGAGGTCATCTCAATGGGGGACTCCGTTCTGGCGACAGTTTTGGTTCAGGGCAGCGGGGGGGAGCCGTTGCGCATGAGGCTCAGGCCCGGTGCCGTGAGCCGCCACGGGGTGCATGTCGGCAGGCGACTTCGGATTGCAATTCACCCAAAGGCGGTAATTGTGCTGGCCTGAATGGCGGCCGTTGGGCCTAGTGGTGCAGGATCTGGCTTAAAAACAATTTGGTTCGTTCATGTTCTGGGTTTTCGAAGAACGTTTTGGGCGGCTTTTCTTCGATGATTTCTCCACCATCCATGAAAATGACCCGGTGGGCGACTGCGGTGGCGAAGCCCATTTCGTGGGTGACCACCAGCATCGTCATGCCGCTCTCTGCCAGTTCGATCATGACGTCTAACACCTCCTTGATCATCTCCGGATCAAGAGCAGAGGTCGGCTCGTCAAACAGCATGATCCGCGGGTTCATACATAAAGAACGCGCAATGGCAACGCGTTGTTGCTGTCCCCCGGAAAGCTGGCCGGGAAATTTCAAAGCCTGCTCTGGAATCTTAACTCGCTCCAGGTAATTCATCGCGCTCTCTTCAGCTTCAGCGCGGGGCATTTTTCGTACCCAGATCGGCGCGAGCGTGACGTTCTCCAGGACGGTCAGGTGTGGAAACAGGTTGAACTGTTGAAACACCATGCCCACTTCAGATCGGATAATTTCAATATTTTTCAGATCCTGAGTCAGTTCAGTGCCATCCACGGAAATGGTGCCTTTTTGATGCTCCTCGAGCCGATTGATACATCGGATCAGAGTGGATTTGCCAGAGCCCGAAGGTCCACAGATTACGATTCGCTCCCCACGGCTCACCTCCAGGTTGATGTTTTTCAGCACATGAAAGTCATCGAACCATTTATGCATTCCCTTTATGGTAATAATCTTCTCGCTGGAAGGTGGGGCAGGGGCTGTCGTATCCGAGGCTTGAGTATCTTGGTTCATAATGAGGTTCTCTAAAAAATAGGTTAACTCTTGTGACCGGTTTGGAGTTTTCGTTCAAGGCTTAAGGAATAGCGTGCCATACCAAAGCAACTGATAAAGAAAAACAGCGAGATGAAGATGTAGAGTTCTGGTGCCAGGCCCAGCCAGTCCGGGTCGTTGAGTCGGGCACGGCCCAGGCCGAGAATATCCATCATGCCGATAATAAGCACCAGCACGGAATCTTTGTAAGAGCCGATAAACGTGTTCACAATGCCCGGGATCGATATCTTCAACGCCTGCGGAAGAATGATCAGGCGATGCGCCTTCCAGTAGGTCAAACCTAGAGAATCCGCAGCCTCGTATTGGCCTGCGGGCAGCCCCTGTAGGCCGCCGCGCACCACTTCTGCAATGTAGGCAGAGGCGAACAGCGTCACCATAATCAGCACACGCATCAGCAGGTCAAAGGTCGACCCTGGGGGTAGAAAATACGTAAGCATGGTCGATGCGACAAACAGCAAGGTGATCAGCGGTACACCGCGGATAAATTCGATAAAAATGACACACACGGCCCTGAGCGCGGGCAGATTTGATCGCCGGCCAAGCGCCAACGCCACACCAATAGGCAGGGAGAATGAGATTCCGGTTACCGCCACCACCAGGGTCAGAAGTATCCCACCGAGTTTATTCGTGCCTATGGGGGTAAGGCCGAAGCCGCCGAGCAGAAGCCAGGCGGCGATAAATGGGAACGCCACCGCAAACCAGAGCCAATACTTTCTCCCTGGCAGGCTCTCGCGTAATGCCCCAACGATTGCGAGTGCAAAGAGAACAAAAGTCAGGTTAACACGCCAGCGTTCCGGCTCAGGAAACCAGCCATAAACGAACAGATTAAAACTGCCCCGAATGAAAGCCCAGCAACCGCCGCTACGAGGCTCTGTCATCAGAGCCCAGCATTCCTTGCGGTCGCTCGCAGCCCAGACGGCTTCTGTGAAAAGCCAATTGAATGCAGGAGGTACGATGGACCACAGCAGCCAGACTGAAACCAGTGTTAACGCGATGTTAAGGGGTGACGAGAGCAGGTTTTTTCTCGCCCAGCCGAGCGCGCCGGTCGTGCGGACGGGCGGCGGCAAATCAGGGTGTGACCCGGGTGTGTAACTATCTGGCGGGGAAGTCTGGCTCATGGTGCTGGGAAGTTAGCGGACCGTCAACTTGATCCGGTGGTTGAACCAGTTCATAAAGCTGGAGATGGTGAGCGAAATGACCAGGTAAACGCCCATCACGATAATCATTGTCTCCATTTCCTTGCCGGTTTGCATCAGGCTGATGCCCCCTAAGGTCGCCGTGATATCCATGTACCCGATTGCAATTGCAAGCGAGGAGTTTTTGGTCAGATTCAGATATTGGCTGCACAGGGGCGGGACGATTATCCTCAGAGCCTGGGGGATAATAATCAACTGAAGGGTTCGGTTCGATTTCAGGCCCACAGCGTAAGCGGCTTCAGTCTGGCCGTGACTGACAGCGAGTATCCCCGCACGAACAATCTCGGCGATAAAGCACGCGGTATAGTAGGAAAGCGCTAACCACAAGGCGAGAAACTCAGGCTTGATCGCCATACCGCCTTTAAAGTTAAAACCCTTGAGGACGGGTATATCCCAGGAGAGGGGCGCACCCATGATCAAAAAGGCGATTCCCGCCAGTCCAACGATCAACGCTATAGAGATCCAGAAAACCGGGTAAATCTGCCCGGTCTCGTTCTGGGTTCGCTTGGCCCAGCGTTTGAAGAGGATCGCCATAATCACGGCGATCAGGATCACGATGCCGACGATCCCAGCACCTGATTCGAAAACGGGTGCGGGCACATAAAAGCCGCGGTTAGAGAGAAAGAAAGCGCCTCCACCAACATCTAGCGCCTTTTTGGCGGATGGCAACAGGGTTACCACCAAAGAGTAAATGGCAAGAATATGGATCAACACCGGGACATTGCGCACGAACTCGACAAACACGTACGAAATCTTGCTCACCAGCCAGTTGCTGGATAGACGCATGATCCCCAGAATGAATCCCAGGACGGTCGCCAGAATGCAGCCCCAGAAGGCAACCAGCAACGTGTTCAAGAGGCCCACGACTGCGGCACGCAGGTGGGTTGATTTGTTGGTGTATTCGATGAACGGCGAGAAGCCAATATCGTAGGCTGCTGGCCACGTCAGGAAATCGAAACTGAACTCTTTACCGACATTCGCCAGGTTGATCACCACGTTTCGTGCGATGGCTGCGATCAAGGCGCAGAGCACCAACATGGTAAGAATCTGGATAATGACGCCGCGCGAATCCTCGTTGCGCCACAGGCGCAATAGCGGATTAACGGTACTGGGGGAAGCTTGTGCCATTACTGCGCGCGCTGTTGAATTGTCAAACGGCGTAACCGGTTGCGCTCACAAAAGGGGTGATGCCGGGGATCCTGGAGGACCCCCGGCATCACCATACAACTAATACAGCTTGGAACTGGCGATCAACGGAATGGGGGCGAGTAGATCAAGCCACCCTCAGTCCAAAGCGCGTTCAGCCCGCGAGCGATGCCCAGCGGTGTGTTCACGCCAATATTACGCTCGAAAATCTCGCCATAGTTACCGATCTGCTTGATGATCTGGTAAGCCCAGTCGTTGGACAGGCCCAGTTCTGAACCTTGACTTCCGTCCACGCCCAGCAGACGGCGTACTTCAGGATTGTTAGAGCCTTTCATATCGTCTACGTTAGAGCTGGTGACACCCAGTTCTTCGGCAGTGATCGTCGCGTTAAGAACCCAGGTCACGATGTCAGACCATTGGTCGTCGCCATGCCGGGTGGCAGGGCCCAATGGCTCCTTGGAGATAATTTCAGGAAGCACCATGTGGTCGCCGGGATTCGGCAGAGCCGAACGAGTTGATGCCAGGCCGGATGCGTCTGTGGTGTAAACATCGCAACGACCGCTTTCGTAGTTCTGCCGAGCTTCGTCGTTGGTCTCAATCGTGACAGGCTCGTATTTCATTCCATTAGATGAAAAGTAGTCAGCCAGGTTGAGTTCCGTGGTGGTCCCTGTCTGGATGCAGACAGATGCGCCATCAAGGTCTTTTGCGCTGCTTACGCCGAGGCTTTTCTTAACCATGAAGCCTTGGCCGTCATAGTAGTTAACGCCGTGGAAGCGTAATTTGACGCCGACGTCACGCGAGAATGTGATGGTGGTATTGCGCCAGAGCACGTCACCTTCACCTGCGTTCAGCTTGGTGAAACGAGTTTTGCCTGTGGATGTTATTGCTTCAATTTTGCCGCCATCGCCGAGCACTGCCGCCGCGGTGGCACGACAGAAATCCACGTCGAACCCGCCCCAGACACCACTGGCGTCAGGTTGGGCAAAGCCGGCTATACCGGTGCTGACCACGCAGCGCAGTACGCCACGAGACTGCACGTCTTCTAAAGTGCCAGCCTGTGCGATACCGGTGGCGCCTAGCGCCAGGGCAGCCGCGGACAGAATAGCGGTTGTTTTCTGTTTCATCAGAACTCCTCTCTCACTTGGTGAGTGTCGATTGTTAGCCACTTGCGCGATCGTGCCGTCACCGGCTCGAAAAGCCAAACCGCAAGTGTTAGGCTAACTTTAACCGCAATCTATACTGATTTTCCACACCTTTACGTTAAATGGCCCACTAAAGGGCAGTCAGAGTGCCTTGTCCCTGGGGTCGGATCCAGTTAAAACGGGCATTTTGGCTTCTTCTACCCGGTTTTTGCGTTTTGTGTTTTGTGGGTTCGGGGAAACCGGACTCTAGGAGAAATCTTTCCTAACAATGCGCTCGCGATCGTCTTGCGCTTTGCGGCCCACTGCGCTGTGGTGCCGTTTTCGTGAACCTACAAACTCAACTTAACGGCGCTCTTCGCAGAAATCGCCAGTTACCCCTTGCAGGTGCCGCTGGGGTTCTGTCCGGAAGGGCCAAATCCCTGCTGGGCCTGCCGGTCAGCATGATAGGACGAGCGCACCATAGGAGCGGAAGCCACGTGTACAAACCCCATCTTACGGCCGACTGTGGCCAGCGCGTCGAACTCGTTCGGGGTTACATAACGTTCAACGGGCAGGTGGTGGCGGGTGGGTTGCAGGTATTGACCCAGAGTTAATAGTGTTACTCCGTGAGAACGCAGGTCCTGCATCACCGACTCGACCTCGCTGAGGTGTTCACCTAGTCCCAGCATCAGCCCCGATTTTGTGGGCACGTTCGGGCAGTGTTCAAGGAAACGCTGCAGCAAAATGAGTGAATGCGAGTAGTCAGAGCCTGGCCGAACCCGTCGATACAGTCGCGGAACGGTTTCCAGGTTGTGGTTGAAAACGTCCGGGGGGTTCGACACCAGGATGTCCAGGGCTTTATCCAGGCGGGCCCGAAAATCCGGGGTGAGAATTTCGATCTGCAGGTCAGGACTCGCTGCGCGCAGCGCCTTTATGGACTCGACAAAATGTGTCGCGCCACCGTCGCGCAGATCGTCACGGTCGACTGAAGTCACGACTACATATTGCAACGCCATCTGTTTGACGGTACGTGCCAGGCGGGCGGGTTCATCCGGGTCGACAGGTGGGGGTCGGCCGTGAGCGATATCACAGAACGGGCATCGACGGGTACAGATGTCGCCGAGAATCATGAAGGTCGCCGTTCCGTTGCCAAAGCACTCGCCCAGATTCGGACAACTCGCCTCCTCACAGACTGTATTGAGACCCTGTTCTCGCAGAATTTGTTTCAGTCGGGATACCGCGGGGGTGCCGGGAAACCGGGCCCGTATCCACGATGGCTTGCGCAGTCGCTGGTTGCGTTCCGTCGGTGCAAACTTGATGGGTACGCGGGCAACTTTTAGGCCTGCACTGTCGCTACCGTATTTACTCATGCGGCGGTCTCGCTGTCCTGGTAGTGTGCGATCGGTGGACAGGTGCAGACCAGGTCCCGGTCACCGTGAACGTTGTCGACACGGCCGACAGGTGGCCAGTATTTTTCTCGACGAGTGGCAGGGGACGGGAAAAATGCTGCCTCAAGCGTATAAGGGCGGTCCCACGCGCCTTGAGTTAAGAGATAAAGTGAGTGTGGTGCATTTTTCAGCAGGTTGTCGTGGGGGTCATGCTGGCCCGATTCGATCTGTGCGATCTCAGAGCGGATTGAAATAAGGGCGTCGCAAAAGCGATCAAGTTCTTCGCGCGATTCGCTCTCGGGCGGCTCAATCATGAAGGTATCAGGCACCGGCCAGGACATGGTGGGAGCGTGGAACCCGTAATCCACTAGTCTCTTGGCAACGTCTTCGACGTTGATGCCGCAGGATTCACGGATGCCGGCAAGGTCAATGATGCACTCATGCGCGATCAGCCCATTAGCCCCCGTATAGACTACCGGAAAATATGGATCCAGACGCTTGGCAACATAGTTTGCGTTCAGGATGGCAATCTCGGTTGCGCGACGCAGGCCAGAGGCGCCAAGTAGCGCGATGTACGCCCAGGAGATCGGTAGGATACTGGCCGAGCCCCAAGGCGCCGCCGACACCGAGCCGATCGTTGTGTGCCCCCCCGAGGCCGGATTGACGCCTTCTACCATCACGTGGTCGGGTAGATACGGTGCCAGATGAGAGAGCACCCCGATCGGGCCCACTCCAGGTCCACCCCCGCCGTGGGGTATTGCAAAGGTTTTGTGGAGATTAATATGGGCGACGTCAGCCCCGATTTCAGCGGGTCGGCAGAGCCCCACCAACGCGTTGAGATTCGCACCGTCCATATAAACCTGTCCACCATGGTGATGAACTACCTGGCAGATGTTACGGATTTCCTCCTCGAAAACCCCGTGAGTGGAAGGGTAGGTGATCATTAATGCTGCAAGTTGTTCCTGGTGTGTGGCCGCTTTGTCGCGTAAGTCGTCAAGGTCGACATTGCCGCTGTCGTCGCAGCCTACGATGACCACCTGCATTCCCGCCATCACCGCGCTTGCCGGGTTCGTTCCATGGGCAGATGCCGGAATAAGGCAAACATGTCTGTGGCCCTGGCCCTGCGCCTCGTGAAAGGCCCGGATACAAAGGAGTCCCGTGTACTCTCCTTGGGAGCCGGCGTTGGGCTGAAGCGAGATAGCGTGAAAGCCGGTAATCTCGCAGAGCATATCTTCTAGTTCCTCGAACAACTGCTGGTATCCCTGGGTCTGTTCAAGCGGGGCAAAAGGATGCAGGTTTGTGAAGTCCCGGATAGAGATCGGTAGTAACTCAGAGGTGGCGTTGAGTTTCATGGTGCAAGAGCCCAGCGGGATCATGGAGCGACCCAGACTGACGTCTTTGCTCGCTGTTCGCCGCATGTAGCGCATCATTTCGGTCTCTGAGCGGTAGCGGTGAAAGATCTCGTGGGTGAGGTAAGGCGTACTACGCCGGAGCGATTGCGGAATCGTGCTGACCACGGTCTCGTCTAGCGCTGCTATATCGAGGCGGTGGTGGGCGTGGGTGTCGAAAATTCGCCACAGCGCAACCAGATTCTCACGCTTGGTGGTTTCGTCGAAGCTGATGCCCAGATGATCTGCATCGATGACGCGCAAGTTGATACGTGATTCGCGTGCCCGCGCGGCCAACCGCCCCGCCAGCCCGGGCACATGTACAGAAAGGGTGTCGAAAAAGTCGGGATAGTCAATCGTGTAGCCGATATCGGAGAGACCCCGGGCCATGATGCAGGTCAGGCGGTGTACCCGACTGGCGATCGTATGCAGCCCCTCAGGACCGTGATACATGGCGTAGAGCGTGGAGATATTGGCAAGCAGGACCTGCGCCGTACAGATATTGCTGGTCGCTTTTTCCCGACGGATGTGCTGCTCCCGTGTCTGCAGGGCCATGCGCAGCGCTGGATGTCCCTGGGCATCTTGCGAGACCCCAATGATTCTTCCCGGTGTCGAGCGTTTGTAGGCCTGGCGGGTAGCGAAGAAAGCGGCATGCGGGCCGCCGTAACCCATGGGAACGCCAAAGCGTTGGGCACTGCCGATGACGACATCGGCGCCCATTTCACCGGGGGGCTTCACCAGAGCCAAAGCGAGAATATCAGCAGCAACTACGGCCAGTGCCTTTTTTTCATGAGCGGTGTTGATGGCTGTCGTAAGATCGCGCAGGGACCCGGTAGACGCCGGATACTGCAGTAGCACGCCGAAACAATCGCGTCGGGGCAAGTCCACATCCGGGTCGCCAACCAGGATCTCGAACCCCATAAAACCTGCCCGGGTTTTGAGAACAGCGAGCGTTTGAGGATGAACGTAATGATCGGCGAAGAATACGTTGGATTTCGCTTTGGATAGGCGGCGACACATACTCATAGCCTCCGCTGCGGCAGTGGCTTCATCGAGCAATGAGGCGTTGGCCAGATCCATTCCGGTCAGATCGATAATCATCTGTTGGAAGCCCAGCAAAACCTCGAGCCGGCCCTGACTTACCTCGGACTGGTAAGGTGTGTAGGCGGTATACCAGTCGGGGTTCTCAAAAACATTGCGGCGGATGACTGGCGGCATCACCGTACCGTGGTAACCGCAACCGATCATGGAGATGTATACCCGGTTGCGGTGACGCATATGACGCAGGTGGGTGCTGGTTGCGCGCTCGCTTCGGGGTGGGTCGAGTTCCAGCGCACGCTCACTCATAATGTCGGCAGGAACAACCCGACTGATCAGGTCGTCCAGAGAGGTGCTCTCCAGTTCGGCCAGCATGCCCTTGATGTCCTCCTCGGACGGGCCGATATGACGGCGGACAAAGTCACCGTGCATCTCCAGTTCGGTTAGGGTCGCCCTGGGGTGGTTCATGAGAATTGCTCCTTGGTGTCAGCAGGCTCAGTCCAGGGTCGCTATATATGCCTGGTAGGCTGATTCATCCATCATCTCGTCAAGATCCGAGGGTGAAGTCACCCGTACCCGGTAGAACCAGCCAGCACCGGTAGGGTCCTCGTTCACTTTTTCCGGTTCATCGTTCAACACCTGATTGATTTCGATCACCGTGCCATTAACGGGAGACTTGACGTCACCAGCCGCTTTCACCGACTCAATGACGGCGACCTCCTGGCCTGCGCTCACCTCAGATCCACTCTGTGGGAGTTCTACATAAACCAGTTCTCCGAGTTGGTCCTGGGCGTAGTCGGTGATGCCGACCGTGACCACGTCACCTTCAAGGTGTGCCCATTCGTGATCAGTGGTGTACTTGAGATTACTCATGACAGGGGTCTCCTGAGCGTCTTTGGGGAATAGTAACGGTGGGGAACAAAGGGAAGCGGGCATACCTGAACGGGCAGGGGCCTGTTACGTACCACCGCCTGCAAGGCGGTGCCTGGGGTACTAAATTCTCGTGCCACATAGGCCATAGCGACCGGCGCGTTGATGCTCGGGCCAAAACCGCCACTGGTCACTTCACCGACCGAGCTTCCGTTGGGCGCAAGCAAAGAAGTATGCGCCCGTACCGGCGCTCTGCCTTGCGGGCAGATGCCGACACGTTTGCGGACCGGGCCATGTTCAATTTCTGACAGAATCCGGTCCGCGCCGGGAAAACCCCCGCTCCGACTACCTCCTTTGCGTCGACATTGCGGTATCGCCCATTGCAGGCCCGCCTCGACCGGAGAGGTGTCTGGCCCAATATCATTGCCGTGCAGGCACAGACCCGCCTCCAGGCGCAGGGAGTCGCGAGCGCCCAGCCCAGCGGGAGTGACTTCCGGCGATTCCAGCAGTGTAGTTGCCAGCGCGAGGGCATTTTCTGCGGCGACAGAGATCTCGTAGCCATCCTCCCCGGTATAGCCGCTGCGCGTTATCGTGCAGGTCAGGCCTTTGAGGCTGACTTGTTGAACGCCCATGAAGGGTAAAGCGTTGATGCCCGGTGCCAGTGTTTCCAGCACCGCACTGGCCTGGGGCCCCTGCAGGGCGAGTAGGGCATGGTCCGTCAATGCTCGGAATTCGATATTGTCTTTGCACAGGCTTTCCAACAGAAGGAAATCATCCGTTTTGTTACTCGCGTTGACCACTAGGTGATAGCTATCCGGCAAACGGGCCACCATGAGATCATCCAGAATGCCACCGTTGGCGTCAGTGAAAAAACTGTAGCGCTGGAGGCCGACGTCCAGTTCCAGCAGATTTGCCGGCAGTACCGTCTCGAGAACCTGGCCCGCGTTGCTTCCCAGCACGCGAGCCTGGCCCATGTGGGATACGTCGAACAGGCCGGCACTGGCCCGGACCTGGCGATGTTCTGCGAGAATGCCCGGAGCGTAATGCACCGGCATTTCGTACCCGGCAAAGGGCACCATTTTTGCGCCCAGTTTTTTGTGTAACTCGTTGAGGGGGGTTTGTTTCACTGAGACCGGGGGTAGCAGATCTTGGGTTGGTCGGCGGATTTCATTGTCGGGATCGAATAGTATATCTTTCTGTTCGGCACAAATCGGAATTTCAAATCCAGAAAATGAGCAAATACTTCGTATGAGCGCAAACCCGGTCCTGGTGGAAGTGACCCGTGGGGAGATGGTAGAGAGCCGGCACCGCGGGGCGTTCGCCGTGATCCGCAGCGATGGTCAGATCGTCGCTGCAGAAGGGGATCTGAATGGATTGATCTATCCGCGCTCGGCAATCAAACCGATACAGGCAATAAACCTGGTAGAAAGTGGCGCCTCGGATGCCTATCAACTGGGTGAAATCGAGCTCGCGCTGGCCTGTGCATCGCACAATGGAGAGGCCGGGCATGTCGAAACGGTAAGAGATTGGTTGCGCAACCTGGGCCTGGATGAGTCAGCACTGGAGTGCGGCGCACATCCGCCACGTCGATCACGCGATCGGCAATCTCTGCTGCAACAGCAGGTCCAGCCGGGCCCCGCACACAACAACTGTTCCGGCAAACACGCCGGATTCCTCAGCACGGCCTTGCACGGCGGATACCCCACCGCCGGTTATATTGATCGGGCCCACCCTGTACAACAGGATGTGCTCAGTCTGCTAGGCGATCTGGCTGGGGTCTCCCTGGGACAGGTTCCGCAGGGGATTGACGGTTGCGGCATTCCGGTTGCGGGTATTGCCTTGCAGCCATTGGCCTTGGCATTTGCCCGCTTCGGTACCGGTGATGCGATGCCCCCCGCGCGCGCAAGCGCTGCCCGTCAGATCTATCAGGCGATGGTGCGCCAGCCCTTTATGGTTGCCGGTACGGATCGTTGGTGTACGCGGGCAATAGCGGCAGGCCAAGGTGCTTTCATCGTGAAAACCGGTGCAGAGGGGGTCTACTGTGGCGCAGTACCAGAGGCACGGTTGGGTATTGCACTGAAGATTGATGATGGCGCCCACCGGGCTTCAGAGTGCGTTATGGGCACTTTACTTTCGAAAATATCTACTTTGCAAACGGTCTTTCCCGCAGGCAATACTGATCTTGTGAAAACGCCGGTGCTTAATGTGGCCGGCAAATCGGTGGGCACGATCAGTGCCGCTGCAACCCTGTCAGGAGTGGTGATTGATTGTGATTAAGTTATCGTGATCGCCAGGATCCATGGGGTATGCGATCTCATCGTATCCTCAGAGTTCGTTGGCGCTATAGGCCTGTATGCTCAGCGCGTGAATTTCTTTTTTCATTAAATCGTCAACAGCAGCATAAACCAGACGGTGCCGGGCTAGGGTGTTGAGACCCTCAAAGCTGCCGGAAACCACCGTCACCTGGTAGTGGCCGCCACCCATCACGGCACCCGCGTGGCCGGCATGCAGGTGGCTCTGGTCTTCCACTTCTACGGATTCGGCCGGAAGGCGGCTGCGGAGCCGTTCAACAATGAGATCGATCGTACTCAAATCAGGATTCCTCATCGTTGATCAGATGCCGGGAGACCAGCAGCATCTGGATGATGCTGAATGCGAGTGTCAGGCCGAGCAAACCGAAGACCTTGAAGTTCACCCAGAAATCTGTACGGACCTGCTCATCCAGGTGGACACGAAAATAAAATGCGACATAGAGGTTAAGGGCACCGCTGAACAGGAAGAACAAGCCCCAGGCCAGGTTGACCTTTTTCCAGATCGCACTAGGCAGATTCATCTGCGCTCCTAACAGCCGCTCCAGGACCGAGCGCTGACCGATTAACTGGCTGCCAAGCACGATGACGCCAAAGAGCCAGTTCACAATCGTAGGCTTCCATTTGATAAATACGTCGTCTTGGAACACCAGAGTCATACCCCCAAAGATAAGAATTACAAAAAGGGTAATAAGGTGGGGGGTTTCAAATCGATGTTGGCGCAGCCGTGTCCAGATCACCTGAGCCAAGGATGCAACAATGGCGACGACGGTTGCGGCATAGATGCCATAGAGCTTGTAGGCGCCGAAAAATAGAATCAGCGGGAAAAAATCAAACAGCAGTTTCATGAGAAAACACGGTCGTAATTGGGGGCGTGATTATAAGGTGCCTGTAAGTAGGACTGGGTGAATCTAAATCGCCCGCTTCGGCTACAGGGCAAAACCAAGCCATCGGCCCACTTGGGTGGCAGGCCAGGTTTAGGGATAATGACCGTTTCTCTGAGGGGGTCTATGTGTGATGCAGGATCGAGGCGTCCCCGGGTGAACGTCAACTTCCGGGTATTTCTCTGACAACCACTTTAAAGCGAAAGGGAGACCCATCTCCGCCAGCGATAATCTCATTGTCACCTTGCTTTAGAGGCTGGCGAAAAGTGGGGAATTCGCGCCCAATTTTTACGCCATTAACCCCCGTGCCCAGCGCGCTGTCATCCCAGATCTCAAGCCCCGAGTCTGTGTCGAAAATAGTAAAGTGATTGGCCGACAAAACCGATTTCTTGGTATCTTCGATCGTTAACCCCTCAATCATCCCAACGGTGGGGCTAACCGTCCTCCCAACTGTGAACTTAGGGTTAGTGACGGGCACGCCAGTCGGGGGAATCGCGTTGGCTAGCGCAGGGCTATCAGCATAAATGATCACGTTCGCCTTGTCGTCACCAGGAGCGGAGTCCATAAAGGAGGAGTCGTCATGTTTAGCAATAACATCCATATTGCTTTTTCGCACCAGGTCACATAGCTTCGTAATCAAGCGAAATGATGCGCCCGGATCAGTGCATATGTGCTTTATAAATTCGGTTGGGTCGAATTCCAGGCAGACTAGATCACCAGACGCCCTGGCACTTGCACTTCGAACTGATTGATCAAGGACTCCCATTTCTCCCAGGTAATCGCCGGGACTGAGCAGCCCGAGGCTGATGGTTTGACCGTTTCGCTGGGAAAAGACTTCAACGCGCCCTGAGACAATCTCAAAAGCGGCATCACTTTTGCTTCCTTCCTCAAAGATTAGCGCCCCAGATTGGAAATTTCTTTTTAACATCTGTTAAGCCCAGCGCTCTGCAATGTTGATAGTACTGATGGTTAGTCTCAGCTCTGATTGGTGTGCATTTTGAATTTACCAGCAAAAAACGCTGTAATTATAGACTTAATGGTACCGAGGGTCGGACTCGAACCGACACTCCCTTGCGGGAACCAGATTTTGAGTCTGGCGCGTCTACCAGTTTCGCCACCCCGGCATGCTTGATTTATAAGGATTTTTCAATCCCCGGAATCCCGGGATTTACCCGTTGCACCTTCCTTGCACTTTTCGGGAGAAAAAATCCGTCAAATCACAGCGGATTCTAGCACTAGCTCATATTCTGCAAACCACCCCGAAGGATACAGTTTGTATGTGATGGGGGTCACACTACTTAGCAAAATGAGGGCTTGAGCCTGCCCACCCATTGTGGCCGTGGTCAGGCAGGACGGTGCTCCATCAACAGGCAGACAGGCAACACCACTGTAAAGACACAGACCTTTGATGTCTGTGACGTACCACACTGGTGGTCCCGTCAAAATTGGGGGAGGGTTATTTTGAAGGGTTGTAGTCGATACCAAACTGGACGTTCATTCCACCAGGGGTACTGGTGCAACCTGTCAACAACAGCATCAGCATTACAGCAACGATAGATTTGTTCATGGCAGTTGTCCTCTGAATTTGGGGTGGTATCCGTTATCCACTGGGTATTATGCCAACCATCTTCAACCCACCATATACGATGACCAAGACAGCGATTATGATTCCAAGTCTACGTAAATTCTCTGGCGTCATCATTGGTGTTCTCACATTTGGGGGGGGGTTACAACGACTTGAAGGCCTGATTTGCCACCACTAACTATCACAAGCACACCCTTTAGGTTTAGAACAGTTGTAAGTCTTTTTAATACAAGAGTTCCCACAGGCTTTACCCTTTTTGCATATCT
>MPLX02067189.1_pt1 | contig 27575 bp, 26 predicted proteins | sample 1617341 | NCBI WGS metagenome assembly MPLX02 (sample SAMN05944804, study PRJNA350692) | marine metagenome | biome: marine; feature: ODZ; material: water; isolation source: 120 m water sample filtered on 0.2 um supor filter | place: Pacific Ocean | collected 2012-04-08 | depth 120m m | reverse complement strand
GATTCGATTCATAGCATTGATCCTGGTCAACCTCCTGACACTTTATATTTTCAAACTTTGGATTAACAGCTCACCCAATTCACTGGCTGATCTGATCATTGCGACAGCGCTTTGAGGCGGGGTCTTCTCTCACCTCAATGAGTTCAAGCTTAAGATTAAGCAAAGCTTTCATCTTTGCGTCTGATCTCCATGACGATTGTGGCCGGAGAGCCACGACGAGACCTGTTGCTGTGACAAGAAGGGCAACCGTAATAAGAACAGCCGCCTTATCAAGATAATCTCTTTAAAAAGGACAGGCTCCTTAACAAAAACAACTGCCTAATAAGAAGGGCAACTTAATCGAAGCATCAGCCTGATCAGAATGGTAGTCATGAAGAAAATCAGAAATCCCAGCCTTTCGTGGCATCCACTTAATCAAAAGATCAGAAAGACTCAACTCGATGCAGCCCTTGCACCTGCAGAGCTTCTTGCTGACGGCTGCCTTAGGAATGGCAACATCAAAGCACAACGGGATGAAAGCTGAAACCAAAGGGCACATAAAAAAGGACGTTCATACAAGGCCTCTCAAGCAACTCTTTTAAGCAGTCCACAAAAATCAAGCGTCCCAGGTGAGGAGTGGAAAGAGATGTTAACTCCAGGTTTTATGACTCAGACAGCCATGCCAATGAGCGGCCCCATGAGCGCGAGGCCCACTTTGGGACAGCAGCATCGCATCAATGATCGTCCGAATGATCCTGAATAAATCTCTAACTCGGCTCAACAGAAGCAAAGTATTTTCGGATCATAAAAATGTATACCTTCATCGAGTCTTATTTCTTACAATTCTCTGGATTCTTTTCTTGATCCTTTGCTTGATTGAGTGCGGATGGGGAGACTTGAACTCCCACGACATTGCTGCCACTAGTACCTGAAACTAGCGCGTCTACCAATTCCGCCACATCCGCTGGCGTTGTCGCTCAAGCGACTGAAAGAACTTACGGCATCGCCTGCCAAGCAGATGCATCGATCCAGTTTGGCCGCCGGCCGTCTAGACGCTATCAGGACGAATTGCGAATATTCCCTGGTTGGAAGAGATCCATTGCAATGACGGTGACGGCAAGAGCGTCTCGGGAGAGTCTCAAGCCGCATCTGGAGATAGAGGGTGGATACAGGCTTTCTGGTGAACTGAAAGTCAGTGGCGCCAAGAACTCTGCTCTGGTGTTGATGGCAGCCTCGCTGCTGACGCAAGACAAGCTCACACTCCACAACATCCCTCAGCTCACTGACATTGATGGGATGGCTGAAATTCTTGCCTCGATGGGTGTCTCCGTCTCAAGAAATGCAGAAAACATTGAACTTCAGGCCAATCGCCTCAACCACGCTGAGCCTGCCTATGAGCTCGTCAATGGCTTGAGGGCAAGCTTTTTCTGCATCGGATCACTGCTGGGACGCCTGGGGCACGCCAAGGTGCCCCTTCCTGGTGGCTGCAGGATTGGAGCCAGGCCTGTTGTGGAGCACATTCGAGGTCTGAAGGCGCTTGGGGCTGTCGTCAATGTCGAACACGGAGTAGTCAAGGCCGCTGTGCCAGGCACAGAACATCGCCTCAAAGCTGCCGCCATCGTTCTCGACTGCCCAAGTGTTGGTGCCACAGAAACAATCCTGATGGCAGCAGTGTTGGCCAAAGGCACAACAACAATTGAAAACGCCGCTCAGGAGCCTGAGGTTCAGGATCTGGCCAATCTCCTCAATGCCATGGGTGCACGGGTCAGCGGCGCCGGTGGGCCGATCATTTCCATTGAGGGCGTCAAACAGATGCATGGCTGTGTCCACTCGGTGATCCCCGATCGGATCGAAGCCGGCACCTTTCTGCTCGCCGCCGCCATCACCCGTTCCACCATTCGTGTCGCGCCCGTCATTCCGGAGCATCTCAATGCTGTGCTCCAGAAGCTCAGAGACTGTGGTTGCAGCCTTGAAATCGACGAAGACGGCGTCACGATCACGCCCGGGGAGATTCTCGGCGTTGACATCACAACCCAACCATTCCCTGGCTTCCCCACCGATCTACAGGCTCCGTTCATGGCGCTTCTGGCAACAGCCCAAGGCACCAGTGTGATCAGCGAGAAGATCTACGAGAACAGGATGCAACATGTCGCTGAACTGCAACGTATGGGTGCCGCGATCCGCTTGCAGGGCAACACCGCAGTGGTGGAAGGGGTCTCCACCCTCAGCGGAGCGCCAGTGACCGGCCACGATCTCAGGGCAGCGGCTGCGATGGTGATTGCCAGCCTCGTGGCCCGTGGCTGCAGCCAGGTGGAGGGGCTCAACCACCTCGATCGTGGCTATGCAGGCATGGAAATCAAGCTGAATCAGGCCGGTGCGAAAGTGGTTCGCCATGACATCTGATCCCCTGCTCCAATAAAGTCTGAACATGGGAGCGTGCCGGAATTGGTAGACGGACTCGACTCAAAATCGAGCGCCCTCGGGCATGTGGGTTCAAGTCCCACCGCTCCCACTGCAGTCATGAACACCTACGGCCGTTTGCCGCTCACCCTGGTGCGCGGCAAAGGTTGCTGGGTCTGGGATGAGCAAGGGCGCCGCTATCTCGATGCAGTTGCCGGCATCGCCACCTGCAGCCTGGGGCACAGCGACAGAGCCCTGCGTCGCACCCTGTCTCGTCAATTACGCAGGTTGCAGCACGTCTCGAACCTGTATCTGATTCCCGAGCAGGAGGAGTTGGCACGCTGGCTGGTCGACCACAGCTGTGCAGACAGTGTCTTCTTCTGCAATTCCGGGGCGGAGGCCAACGAAGCCGCCATCAAACTTGCCCGCAAACATGGCCATCAGCGCCTCGGCATCGATCGCCCGGTGATCCTCACTGCGGAGGCCAGCTTTCACGGCCGCACCCTCGCTGCGGTGAGCGCGACGGGGCAACCGAAATATCACAAGGGGTTTGAACCGATGGTGGAGGGCTTCCATCCCTTCCCCTTCAACGACCTGGCTGCCTTCAGGACTTGCCTTGAGCAGCTCGACGCAGCTGGCCCCAGGGTCGCGGCTGTTCTGATTGAACCCCTCCAGGGCGAAGGCGGTGTCATTCCAGGCAATCCAGAATTTTTTCAAGGCCTGCGCAGCCTCTGCAGCGAGCGCCGGATCCTGCTGATCTTTGATGAAGTGCAGATCGGCATGGGACGCAGTGGCCACTGGTGGGGATATCAGGCACTCGGTGTGGAACCGGATGCCTTCACCCTTGCCAAAGGGCTCGGTGGTGGCCATGCCATCGGTGCCCTGCTGGTCAAACAGAACGCGGATGTTTTCGAGCCCGGTGATCACGCCAGCACCTTCGGAGGCAATCCCTTTGCCTGCCAGGCAGGCCTGACGGTCGCCAGGGAGATCGAGCGGCGAAAGCTGCTGGAGAACGTCAGCCAGCGTGGTGAGCAGCTTCAACAAGGCCTCGATGAACTGGTGCGGAAATTCCCCAGCCACCTGTCTGGAGTGAGGGGCTGGGGCCTGCTGCTGGGGCTGAGGCTGCAAGAGCAGAGTTCTCTGATGGCACCGGCCGTGGCCAGGGCAGCCCTGGATGATCAACTGCTGCTGGTGGCCGCAGGCGCCAAGGTGGTGCGGTTTGTGCCGCCCCTGGTGATCTCAGCCGCTGAGGTTCGTGAGCTGTTGCATCGGCTCGAAACCACCCTTGAACGTTTGAGCTGAGTGTCAGGGTCGGCGACACCACCACCAGAAGACGACTTCAGTGATCTGCTTCCCCGCTTCGATCAGAGGGGTATGGATCTTGGCCTGGAAAGGATGGCTGACGCCCTCGCCGCCATGGGGAACCCCTGCGGAACCATCCCCGCGATCCAGGTTGCGGGAACGAATGGCAAGGGATCGATTTGCAGCTTTATCGACAGTGGACTCAGGGCTGCTGGGATCCACACGGGGCTGACAACCTCCCCCCATCTGGTGAGCTGGTGCGAACGCATCCGCATCGATGGAGCCTTGATTTCAGCCCCGGAACTGCGGCAACGGCTGATCAAGCTCAAACAGCTGATCGAGATCCATCAACTTACCCCTTTCGAACAGTTGATGGCAGCGGCCTTCGATCACTTTGCCGCCGGTCAGGTGGAGCTGCTGATTCTTGAAGTTGGTCTTGGCGGCCGCCTTGATGCAACCACGGCGCACCCGATCAGACCCGTGATCGCAATGGCCAGGATCGGACGGGACCATTGCGAGCATCTCGGCAACAGTCTCAGGGAGATCACAGCGGAGAAAGCCGCCGTGATCAGCCCTGGAGCAACGGTGATCAGCGCTGCGCAAGACCCAGAGGTCAGGGAGGTGCTGAACACCATGGCTGCGCGGCAGGGGGCCTTGATCCGCTGGGTGAAGCCCCTTAGCGAGGACTGGCAGCTTGGCCTGGCTGGAACGATGCAGCGCAGCAATGCAGCCGTGGCCAGGGCAGCTCTGGAAGCGCTTCAACCCCTGGGCTGGGAGCTGAATCAAGCTCAGATTCGTGCAGGCCTGGCCGCTGCAGAATGGCCGGCTCGGCTACAGGCAATGCGGTGGCGAGGCCGCAGTGTGCTGATCGATGGGGCCCACAACCCCCAGGCTGCCGGGCAACTCGCCCGGGAACGCCTGAACTGGCCAGATCCTGAGCATGGGCTCCACTGGATTCTTGGCATCCAGGCCCACAAGGATGCTCCGGCGATGCTGCGTGAGCTGCTGAAGCCGGCTGACCAGGCCTGGATCGTGCCCGTGACCGGACACCACAGCTGGAGCTGTTGCCAACTGCAAGCAGCCTGTCCAGAGCTGGCTCAGCAGCTTCGCGAGGCGGAGGCGGTGGATCAGGTCTTGATCACCCTGCTGAACCACAAGGTGTGGCCTTCTCCAGCACCAATCGTGGCAGGGTCCCTGTATCTGCTGGGGGATCTCCTTGCCCGCAGACTTTTCACGGCAGAGTGAAGGTCACTGCAGTGCCACCCATGGAGACCAAGCGCTCTTTTCTGCAAAGCCTGCTGACAATGCTCTTGCTGTGCACAGGTCTGCTGATCGTTTCCCCTGCTGTTGCCCTCAACATCTCAACAGTGGCTGAGGTGCCTGACAATGCGCTCTACCAGGAGAGGATTGACTACACCCACACCAATCAAAACGAAGCAGATTTCCATGGCCAGGATCTCGCCAATACCTCCTTCGCGGGGGCGTTGGCACGGGGGGCCGATTTCAGTGGCGCCAATCTCAATGGCTCGATCCTGACCCAGGGAAGCTTCGCCTCAGCCAATTTCCAGGGAGCGGATCTCTCCGATGCGCTGATGGATCGTGCGGACTTCATCGGCACGGATCTGCGTGATGCCGTGCTGACCCAGATCATCGCTTCTGGCAGCAGCTTCGCTGAAGCCCAGATCGAAGGAGCGGACTTCAGCGATGCCCTGCTCGACCGTGAAGACCAGCGCAAGCTGTGCCGCAGAGCGGAAGGGGTCAACCCGCGCACCGGAGTCTCGACACTTGAGAGTCTCGACTGTTGATTGAAAACCAGCGTTTGATTGAAACCAGCTAGCTGTTGATGAAAAACAGCTGTTGAGCACTCAGAACCAGCCTGTTGATTCAGGATTCAGACCAACCCGCCAACTTGCCGGGGTTCAGCAAGCCGCTGGGGTCATGCCGGCCCTTGGCTGCCACCTGATCCCCATCGACCACGCCGAGGCCGCCACCTTCCACCGTGATCACATGGGGATTGAAAATCACGGCACCCAGCTGCCGGCATTCCGCCATCAATCTCTGCAGAGATTCAGGATCACGCCAGCGCACCAGAGGCAGAGCGGCCAACCGCATCACCCCCTGCTGACTCACCACCTCCAGATGCCAGAGCAGATCGTCTCCCCATGCCTGCTTGAGCGTCTCCATCGCTGTTAATTCCGGCTTGGGCAGAAGCATCTGCAGATAGGTCCAGGCTGGATCCATGGCCCGCATGTGCAGGGTGGTGTGATTCCAGGTGAGTTCCCGCAGACCCTTTCCACTGCTCAGGTTCTCCGGACCCACAAACCTGAATGTTGCGCCGGCCTGCTCAGCAAGTCGCTCCAGGGTGCTGACCCCATCCGCTGCCACCAGAAGCAAGAGCCGATGCTGACCCTCTGAGGATCCACACCACTTGGGGAGCCGCTCAACGATCGGGCTCTCCAGCAGGGTGCAGAGATGAAGATCAACCGCAGCAGCGGCGCAACGAATCAATAAACCCACGGCATCCCCCCAGGTCTGACAGTCGATGCACACTTCCTGCCAGGCAATCGCTGGTGCCGTCGCCAGTTTCAGGGAGGTGATGATCCCATTGGTGCCGTAGGCATGATTGAGGGCCTCCGCTTCCGAGGCTTGCAGCCGCAGCGTTCTGGGGGGATCTTCAACGGTGACAACATCCATCCCGAGCAGATGGCCGGGATCCCGGAGAAAACCCCAGCGCACGGATCCGATCCCCCCTGAGCCCCCTGCCAGGAAGCCACCCACGCTGGCAGTGCGCCAGGTGCTGGGCAGCAGGCGTAGCTGTCGACCGGATCGGGCGAGTTGCTGGTCGAGATCCCGCAGCAGACAACCCGATTGCACATCCACCACGCCCGTGGCTGGGTCGATGTTGAGAACCTGATTCAAGGCACCCATCAACATCACAACCCCGCCCCGCAAGGGCACGCACTGGCCGTAATTGCCCGTGCCGGCGCCCCGCAGGGTCAGAGGAATGTGATATCTGCAACAGACCCCTGCAACCACAGACACCGCCTCCAAGCTCAGGGGACGAACCACCAGATCAGCGCGACAGGCCTGCAGCTCCAGGCGAAGCACCGGTGAATAGTCGTAGGCATCCCTGGAGAAGTGCTCCAGCTCGGCAGGCTTCTCAATCAGCTCGAGATCGGCGATCCGACTCAGCTCTGCAAGAGCAGCAGCGGGGAGAGGAGCATTTGTCATCGACCGGAGCCAACATCGGCAATGGGCATGGTCTGAGTCTGGGGCAGATCATCCCTGCATGCAGGCTCAAGCCAACCGCCCTCAACAAGAACTCTGCGGCGTGGTGGAGACGCCAAAGCCTCGGCCCAACTACTTGCATCCAGGAGGATCAGATCCGCTGGGGCACCGGGGAAGAGCGTGCCATTCCAGGCCAGCCCCAGCAGTTGCGCCGCAGCTGTGGTGAAGGGTGCCAACCCGAGTCGCTGCCATGGCGCCAGCTGGGCCAGCGGCAGAGCCATCGCCATCAGGGCAAGGGGATCGAAATTGCCGGCCGGAAACCAGGGGTCCTGGACATTGTCCCCACCAACAGCAACCGTCACACCGGCCCTCTGCAGCTGCCGAATCGGTGCGATCGGACGCTGCACGGGGGTGGCACCGATCTGACGTCCGAGCAGCCAAGCATTGGTGAGGGGAAGCGCAACAACGCCAACCTGATGGCAGGCAAGCTGTTCCGCCAGCCGACGCAACGGCGTGGCTGGGAGCAGGCTCATGCTGCTGGCATGGCTGCAGGTGATCGGCACCTCGATCCTGTTCTGCTGCAGCACTCTGATGAGCTGCCTCAGGCCTGCGCCCGGGTCGGTAGAAGCCTCATCGATATGAAGATCGATTCCGCAACCAAGTTGATCGGCAAGCCCGAGGATCTGCCCCAGAGCCCTGCAGGTGTCTGAGCCATGACAGGGAGGCCCCAACACAATCCCAAGCAGCCCACCGGAGCGGGCCACCCTTGCGGCCAGCTGCCGGCCGGAAGAGCTGGTCCACTGATCAAGGGGTCGCAGGGCGACCAGCTGCAGCTCCATCCGGCCCCGCCATTGACGCTGCAGTTCAAGCAGGGCCTCCCAGCTGCCATCGGCGGCGGGACCAAGGCTGTCGACATGGCTGCGCACAGCTCTCAATCCGTGGCCCAGACCATGATGAAGGGCTCGCCCGGCCCGCTTGAGCACCAGATTCCGATCACGGCTTCGATGTTCTGCCAGGTTGGCGGCCAAGGCGCCTTCATAGGTGCCAGCAAGATTTTGGGCCTCTCTCCAGCTGAAGGCCTTATCAAGATGGGCATGGGGTTCCACCAAACGGGGCAGCAGCAACTGCCGGGGCTCCGGCCGCTGCAAGCCGATCGGTTCAAGCCGGGTGATCTTGCCCTGATTCCAGTGAACGGAAAGTGGAAGCAGGCCTTCAGCTGTTGCCTCCAGCGCAGGTCCACCGGCCACCGCTGAGACCAATCCGCGCGGAACCCAGGCCTCAATACACCCCTGACGGGAAGGGTTCACGGCAGGGAACCGGGCTCCTCCCGGGTGCTGATGGTCACAAATTGTCCTGCTCCGGCAAGGGTGATCACGCGATAGCCGGGCAGGCGGAGATTGGGCAGCAGGTCCTGACCACCCAATGCCGTGATGTACACACTGCAAACCCCAAGATTCAGCCTGTTGGTGAACCTGGTTGCCAGAGAAGCCAGAGCGTCTTGCTGAGCAGCAATCAGCTGAGGACAGTTGCGGACCCAGAGCCCCATGATCAGCGGCAAACCCTTTTGATCACAGAACTCTTCAGTGGCCAGGCCAACCAGCTGCTCACCGGCGTAGTCGCTGTAATCCTCCATTGAGGGATTGCTGACAGCCAAGGCGGCACCACAGCCCACAACCACAGCAAAGCCGACCAACCAACGGCTGGAAGACAACCAACGTCGACCTGGCAAGTGCTTCAGGGGGGTGATGGGATAGATGGATTGATAGATTCTTACCGACGCGGCGGGCGTCGCCAAGTGGTTAAGGCAGCGGCTTGTGGCGCCGCTATTCGGGGGTTCGAATCCCCTCGCTCGCCCTCCATCAATCCACCCCTCTGACGCGCGGCATCCAGCTCAGCCTGTCCAGAGGGCTTCAAGGATCGGCTCCGCCGTTGAACGGATCGGATCCACACAGGGCAATCCCAGCAAATCCTGGGCGTCAGCGATTGCCCTTTCCGCTGCTTCCTTATCCAATCGAGCTGTATTCAGGGCCAGAGCTTTCACCCGCGGCGATGGCCCTGCATCCGCAGGTCTTGCCAAAGCAGCCATGGCTTCGCACAACTGCACCAGCTCAGGCAGGGGTGGCAGCGGGATCTCCGGCAATCGGTCAATGCACTGCTGCCCGGCACGATGAACCATCAGCAAGGCTGTTGGTTGCGCCCCCCTCAGCAGGGGCAGGGAAGCGGTGGATCCCGGATGACAGAAGGAGCCCTGCCCCTCCACAAGAAGCATGGCCTCAGCATCGAGATCCCTGGCCGCCGCAAGCACCGCCTGCTCCACGGCACCCGCTGCAAAATCCACTCTCACCGCATCGAGGGGAATCCCCTCACCGCTGATCAGAATGCCTGCCTGGCCTGTACCGACAAAGCGACAGCAACGGCCCTGACGCTTGGCAGCAGCAAGCACTTCCAGGCAGGCACTCATCTTGCCCACGGCCATATCTGTCCCCAGGGTCAGCACCCGCTGACAGGAAAGAGCTGCGGCCCGGGCCCGGGCCACCGTCAACCCCCCGGGTTCAAAACGAAGATCCCAGATCCAGCGATCCGGCCAGCAGGCTTCACGCAGCTCATCGTCATCTTCAAGCCTGCCGTGCAGGCCACTGGCCAGATTCAGACCTGCCTTGAGGGCTGCGAGGGCATCACGCCTCAGATCCTCAGGCACGCTGCCACCGGAAGGAGCCAGGCCAACCACGGCCACCTCAGGGGAGAACTGCAGCGCTGCCTCCAGATCAGCCACCACCGGTACAGAACGGCAGATTCCAGTCACCGCCTCCAGGGAACAGCCGGCATGGACAGGGTCGATCACAGCCACGATCGGACCGCTGCGATGGCGCAACATCGCCAGCCCTGTCTTGCCGGTGAGGTTGTCGAGCCCGCCGTGGAGCAGCAGAACCACCGCCTGATCAGAACCCAGCATCAGACCAGCTCCCGCAGATCGATGCCAAGGCCAGCCGCTGCAGGGGGCAGCAGGCGATCCCCTTCCAATCGCAAGCCGCAGTAGGGATCATCCAGCAGGTTCAGATGGCTATCGAGATCAGGCCAGCGAATCAGGGGAAGCAGCTGAGCCGCTGCGCCATTGAGCAGCTGACTATCGGAATAGCAACCCACCATCAACGAGAGGCCCAGATGCCTTGCCAAAAGTGCCATCAACCAGGCCTGGGAGAGTCCGCCGGTCTTGAGCAGCTTCAGATTGACACCGTCGACATGGGGAGCCAGGCGCAACAGATCACTGAGACCCCAGCAGCTCTCATCAGCCACCAGGGGCATCGCGCAATGGGGCTGAAGCGCAGCGAATCCCGCAGTGTCCTGGTCGGCATTAAGCAGCGGTGGAAGGGGCTGCTCAAGCAGAACCACCCCTTGCTTTTCAAGCTCCGGCAGCATCGACAAGGCGGCCTCCAGGCTCCAACCCCCATTGGCATCCACCTGAAGATCCATCCCTGCCTGAGTTGCCTGGGAGCGAGAGCGGAGAGCATCCTTCACCGCCACCAGCAGGGCACGATCGTGATCCAATCCATCAGGACTGCCCAGCTTGAGTTTCACCCGGGTGGCCGGCAACATGGCCCACCAGCGCTCTAATCTCTCCAGCACATGGGCGACACTGCCCAGGCCCAGGGTGACGCTGGTGGCCTGAGCCATAGCCCCATCCAAACCCCAGAGCCTCCAGAGCGGCTGATCAAGGGCCTTGGCGTTCCAGTCCCAGAGGGCCAGATCAATGCCGCAGCGGGTCGGCGGTGAGAGGGGCTCAAGCAAGGAGTCAATCCCCTGACGATTGCAGGGATCCATGGGTTCGAGCTGAGGCAACACCTGCTTGAGTTCCTGCACCACAGCGTCGGTGCTGTAAGCGCGATGACCTGTTTCAAAGCCGCCGGTCTCCCCCCTGCCTGTGCTGCCGTTGCAGCTGAAGCTCACCTCGATGCGCTCAACAGCGGCGGTGGTTCCACGACTGATCGCCAGAGGCACCGCCTTGTTGAGGGCAAAACGTCTCCAGGCCCAAGCCATCACACCCCCTGCTCCGATCTCCAAGCTCCGATCTCCAAGCTGCCACATTTCCATTCGTGGCCACACTGAAAGCAACAAGATCTGCGCCGATCCTCCGGATCGCTCCACCCCTTGGTCGCCACCACTTCCCCAGCTCGCAGCAACAACGCTCATAAGGCCTACCCAACACACAGCAGCACTGCTGAGGACAGCCGACAACCCCAGGGCAGCTACTGGATCACCACCTTCGGTTGCCAGATGAACAAAGCCGATTCCGAAAGGATGGCTGGAATTCTCGAATCCATGGGCTATCGAAAAGCCGCGGCCGAACTCGAAGCCGATCTGGTGCTCTACAACACCTGCACGATCCGCGACAACGCCGAACAGAAGGTCTACAGCTACCTGGGTCGTCAGGCGCAGCGAAAACGGGTCCATCCCCATCTGAAGCTGGTGGTGGCTGGCTGCGTCGCCCAACAGGAGGGGGAATCCCTGCTGCGACGGGTCCCGGAACTGGACCTGGTCATGGGCCCCCAACACGCCAATCGACTCGAGACCCTGCTCACCCAGGTGGACTCAGGTCAACAGGTGGTGGCCACCGAGGAGCACCACATCCTCGAAGACCTGACCACGGCGCGGCGGGACAGCAGCATCTGCTCCTGGGTGAATGTGATCTACGGCTGCAACGAACGTTGCACCTACTGCGTTGTGCCCTCCGTCAGAGGCCGGGAACAATCCCGGTTACCTGGAGCCATCCGTCTGGAGATGGCAGAGCTTGCCGCGAGGGGATTTTCTGAGATCACCCTGCTGGGGCAGAACATCGATGCCTATGGACGGGATTTACCAGGGATCACCCCGGAGGGTCGGCGTGAAAACAGCCTCACGGATCTGCTCCATTACGTCCATGACGTGGAGGGGATCAAGCGCATCCGTTTTGCCACAAGCCATCCCCGTTATTTCAGCGAACGCCTGATCGATGCCTGTGCAGACCTTGCCAAAGTCTGCGAACACTTCCACATCCCCTTCCAGAGTGGAGACAATGTTGTGCTCAAGGCCATGGGCAGGGGATACACGGTGGAGCGCTACAAAAGGATCCTTGAGCGCATCCGCGAGCGCATGCCGGATGCGGCGATCAGTGCGGATGTGATCGTCGCCTTCCCTGGTGAAACAGATTCACAATTCCGCCGCACCCTGGCCCTGATCGAGGAGATCGGCTTCGACCAGGTCAACACCGCTGCCTACTCCCCCAGACCGAACACACCAGCGGCCAGCTGGGACAACCAGCTACCGGAAAGCGTCAAGGTTGAACGCCTGCAGGAAATCAATGCCCTGGTGGAGCGCACGGCTCGGCTGCGCAATCACCGCTATCCAGGCAGGGTTGAGCAAGTGCTGGCGGAAGGCCTCAATCCAAAGGATCCAACCCAGCTGATGGGACGCACCCGAACCAATCGCCTCACCTTCTTCGCTGCCGAGGGCCCAACAGGCCAGCACCATGCAGCAGGTGATCTCGTTGATGTGTTGATCAACACGGCACGGGCCTTCTCCCTGAGCGGCACCCCCATTCGCTGAAATCAGCTGAAAGCATCGAGCAGCACTGATACGTTTGGGCGCCAACAGCCGGCCCTGCCGCTTTCCGATGTCTGAACTCCCAACCTGTGTCGGTGTGGTTTTCGGAGGCGATTCAGGCGAGCACGCGGTTTCAATCCGTTCGGCAATCACAGTGATCGGGGCCCTGCGTCAGGGGGCCAATGCCGAGCGTTTCAAGGTCAAAACGATCTATATCGACAGGGAGGGGCGCTGGTGGCCTGAGGCCGTGGCGGAGGCCGTGCTGGAGAAAGGCAGCCCCGCTGCCGTCAACGAACTGCCCCAGCCGCTGCCACCCAAAGGCTTCAACGGTCTTCCCGCAGGCAGTGAAGAGATTCAGATCTGGTTTCCGGTTCTGCATGGACCCAACGGTGAAGACGGCACCGTCCAGGGTTTGTTCACCCTGATGCAACAACCCTTTGTGGGTTCAGGGGTCCTGGGATCAGCGCTGAGCATGGACAAGCTGGCCATGAAAGCGGCCTTTGCCGATGCAGGCTTGCCCCAGGTTCCCTTCCTTGGTGTGAATAGCTCCGAACTGATCGATATCCGCTCCCTGGATGCCGTGATTGAGCGGATCGAGGCCAAGCTTGGGTATCCCTGTTTCGTCAAACCCGCCAACCTGGGATCATCCGTTGGCATCAGCAAGGCTGGCGATCGCAACGAGCTGCTGGCCGGCCTCGAAACAGCCGCTTGCCTCGATCCACGCATCGTGATCGAACAGGGCGTCGAGGCGCGGGAACTTGAATGCGCAGTGCTGGGACACCAAAACTTGCGCGCCTCTGTTGTCGGTGAAATTCGCTTTGATGCCGATTGGTATGACTACGACACCAAGTACAGCGAAGGACGCAGCAGAACCCTAATTCCAGCCCCCCTGCCCGACGCGGTGGCAGAACAGGTACGCGAGCAGGCCCTGCAGGCCTGCCTTGCCGTCAATGCCCATGGCATGGCACGGGTGGATTTCTTCTACGACGACAGCAACAATCAACTCTGGGTCAATGAGCTGAATACACTGCCTGGCTTCACATCCCAGAGCATGTATCCGATGCTTTGGGATGCCACCGGTGTAACGCTCGAACAGCTGGTGGCGCTCCTGGTCGATACAGCGGGAGAATGATGGATCAACCGTTTGGATGGCGGCGTGGACAGCCGTCGATGCTTTACCGATGAATCAAGGTCTGCTCTGGTTCCCCCTTCTGCTGGCTTTTGTCTTGCTTACAGCCCTTGGCTGGCTTGAGCGAAGGCGACAGTCTCTGTTCCGCGATTGGGCTAAAGGCGCTGAACTGGCGAAACTTGACAGCTCTGGGGCCGCCAGGCTCAAGGATGGACAGCTGAGCTGGAGCAGCTTTGAAGCCGGAACGTTCCGGGAACAGAGCAGCTTTGAAGTCAACTATCTGGAAATGGTTGAACTGATGGCCCTCACCTCAGGGGATGCCCCCCTGGACCAGGAGTCTCAAGGCCGCTGCAGGCTTCGCGTTGTGGGATCAGGCAAGGAGATGGATGTGCCCTTTGCCGACGCCGATCGTGCCCGCCGCTGGATGGAGGAGCTGATGACCCGAGCCCGTTGCGACCTCTGAATGCCCTCGAAGCAAGCAGTTGATCGCAACAAGTCCGCCAGGGCTCCCGGGGTTGAAAGGCGGCGACAACTGAGGCAGCAACGCCGCAGAGAACACCTGATTCATGGCTGGAGAATCCTCTTCTTCGCTGGGATCTCCGCAGGTCTGGGCTGGCTGTTGCTCAGCAAGGGATGGCTGCTGACCCACAGGGATCAGATCCAGGTCAGAGGCAGTGCCAACCTCAGTCATGACGCTGTGCTCAAGGCCGGTGAGATCAACATTCCCCTGCCCCTGCTGGGACTGAAGCCCAGTCAACTCGAACAGACGCTGCTCCTGAAACTGCCCGTGCAATCCGTGGTTGTGAACAGGCGCCTTCTGCCTCCCGCGCTGCAGGTGAGCCTCACGGATCGGGAGCCGATTGCCTACGCCGTACGTCAGGACTCAAACCTGAGGGAGAAGGGCATGGTGGATGCACTGGGTCACTGGATGCCTCTGAATGTCGCCAACCAGGGAGAACGGCCCAGAAGTGCCATCGAAGTTCAAGGCTGGCGTGCAAGCCATCGCCTGCTGATTTCCCGCGTGCTTGAGCAAAGGGATCAGCTCGGCAGCCCACTCTTGAAAATCATTGTTGCTCCTGATGGAGAGTTGAGCCTGCAGACCAAAGCGCTTGGACTGATTCAGCTGGGTATGAATCCAGATCAGTTGGATGAACAACTGAAAACGATTACCCATCTGACCAGCACAATTCCGCCTGAATACCGAAATCGGCAAGGCACGAGCATTGATCTCAGCGATCCAGGGAAACCGGAACTGCAGGTACCTCAACCGTCCAAGCGACCTGCCAAGACCAAGTGAACACCCCTTGAAACGTCCAGAAACGGCACGTCTGGGGATAGCCAAGGCAAGAGTTGATCAGGGTTGATTTTGGCCAATTTGGTCAAAAAGTCGGCTAATCAGACCTGCACAGACATAATACTCAGATAAATCAACGGATCTAATGCAACGATGGAGATGGTGAGCATGAATACATCCACCTCCATGGATGCCTCAGGAATCCTTCCGAGCCAAACCGCCAGGATCGAAGTAATCGGTGTTGGCGGCGGCGGCAGTAATGCCGTGAACCGCATGATTCTCAGTGATCTGGAAGGCGTCGCCTACCGGGTTCTGAATACCGATGCACAGGCCCTGCTTCAATCCCAGGCCGAGAACCGAGTCCAGCTCGGTCAGACGCTGACAAGGGGATTAGGGGCAGGTGGCAATCCCAGCATCGGCCAGAAAGCAGCGGAAGAATCCCATACCGAACTTCAGCAGGCTCTCCAGGGCGCTGATCTGGTCTTCATCGCTGCCGGGATGGGTGGTGGCACCGGCACTGGCGCCGCACCGGTTGTCGCCGAAGTGGCCAAGGAAAGCGGCGCACTCACGGTTGGCATCGTCACCAAACCATTCAGCTTTGAAGGGCGTCGGCGCATGCGCCAGGCCGACGAAGGAATCGCCAGGTTGGCCGAGCACGTGGACACCCTGATCGTGATTCCCAATGACCGGCTCAAGGACGCCATCGTTGAGGCCCCACTTCAGGAAGCCTTCCGCAGCGCTGATGATGTGCTGCGCATGGGCGTCAAGGGAATCTGCGACATCATCACGCTCCCAGGGCTTGTCAATGTTGATTTCGCCGATGTTCGTTCGGTGATGACGGAAGCCGGCACAGCCCTGCTTGGCATCGGGGTTGGTTCCGGTCGCTCCCGTGCGATTGAAGCGGCCCAGACGGCGATCACCAGTCCGTTGCTGGAGGCCGCAAGAATCGATGGCGCCAAAGGTTGTGTCATCAATATCAGTGGCGGGCGTGACATGACCCTTGAGGACATGACCTCCGCCTCGGAGATCATCTACGACGTTGTTGATCCCGAAGCCAACATCATTGTCGGCGCCGTGGTTGATGAAAAGCTCGAGGGTGAAATTCACGTCACGGTGATCGCCACCGGCTTCGAGAACGGCCAACCCTATCTGCATGAGCGCAAGAGTGCTCGGCTGACCGATCCAGCTTCAGCAGCTGGCACTTATCGCAAACCGGAAGTGCCTGAATCGGGAGCACGCATCCCTGAATTTCTGCGCCAGCGGCAGCAACGCAAGAACTCAGAGAGCTGAGGATCCAGAGCGCCGAAGATTCAGAACACTGAAACAATTGTGGTGACCCGGAGTCCACGCCTGCCTTGAGCATCCCTTGTGGCTGCTACCTTCCGGTCCTGACCAGATTTGGGCGTCGAAGCCGCGTGGGTCCGAGTCGATCAAATGCTAGCAATGGGGGCCCTTAGGGCCATGAATAATCCATGCGGCCTGACGAGCTGATCCGGTTCAAGCAGCGCGGTCATCCGATCACAATCCTCACGGCCTGGGATGCACTCAGCGCCAGCCTGGTTGAGGCTGCGGGAGCCGATGTGGTGCTGGTGGGAGACTCCCTGGCCATGGTGGTTCTCGGCCATGCCACCACCCTGCCGGTGACCGTCGAGCAGATGCTTCATCACACCCAGGCGGTGGGGCGGGGATTCAGCAGACCGCTTCAGCAGCAGCCGCTTGTGGTCTGCGATTTACCGTTTCTGAGCTATCAGTGCGGACTCGATCAGGCGGTGGCTGCCGCCGGCAGTCTGCTGAAGGACTCCTGCGCTGCAGCGGTGAAGCTCGAGGGAGCCGAACCGGAAGTGCTGGCGGTGATTGAACGCTTGGTGCGCATGGGAATCCCCGTGATGGGCCATCTCGGTCTCACACCTCAGTCTGTGCATCGCCTTGGTCTGCGGCGTCAGGGGGAGGAGCCAAGCAGTCAGCAGCGAATGATCGACCAGGCCCAGCAACTGGAGCAGGCAGGTTGCTTTGCCGTGGTGATTGAACATGTTCCAGGCACCCTCGCTGGCCGCCTGCGCCACCAACTCAGCATCCCTCTGATCGGTATCGGAGCAGGGGAGGACTGTGATGGACAGGTGCGGGTCACCGCTGATCTGCTGGGGCTGAGCAACCATCAGCCACCCTTCAGCCAACCCCTGATCCCAGGTCGGCAGCTCTGTATCAAGGCTCTTCAGGACTGGATTGAGCAACAACGCCAGGGGGAAGGGAGTCCCACCACAACAGCAGCTCAACCAGAACCTGATTGCTGAGGGTCATTCCCAAGGGGTCAGTGAGGCGCAGGCGTCGCCCCTGACGCTGTAGCCAGCCCCGCTCCAGCGCGGGCTGCCAACGGTCCTGCAAGGCCGGTAGATGGGCACGACAGAGGGCCTCGGACCAGCCCGCGGCCCTTGCCTGGGCTTCCAGGTCAAGGCCCTCCCGGCAGCGCAGGCCCACAAGCAGGCAATCATCGAGGGGCAAGGGCGTGGCTGTTTCCCGAAGCAGGGAGGGATGCAGGCCAGTGCTCTGCTGATCATCCAGCCATGCCCTGTAGGCCTGCCTGGTTCTGGGCCGGGCAAACCGTTCTCCCCAGGGAGCACTGGTGGCCCCCATGCCGAAGGCCCACCAGCCAGAAGAGCTCCAATAGACCCGGTTATGGCGGGATGCATGGCCTGGACGCGCGTAATTGGAGATCTCATAACGGGCCAGCCCCGCCTGCCTAAGGGTGCTCGTGGTGTGTTCAATCAGTTCTGCGGCACGGTCATCCTGGGGTAGCTCAAGGTCCCCTTGGCGCTGCCTCCAGGCAAAGACGGTGCCGGGCTCCACGGAGAGGTCGTAGATCGAAAGATGGGGCACGTCCGTTGCCAGTGCCTGAACAAGCTGCTGATCCCAGTCCGCCAAGCTCTGCTCCGGCAGGTTCTGGATCAGGTCAAGACTCCAGCTGCTCAGATCTCCGCGCTGAAAGGCCTGATTCAGCCATCGACAGGCCTCAAGCAGGTGATGGCGGCGATGGCGCCGGCCGAGCTGTTCGAGAACGACATCATCAAAACTCTGGCCACCGAGGCTGACCCGATTGATGCCTGCATCAAGCAACTGAACCAGATCCTGGCTGTCGAAACTGGCGGGATCCATTTCAAGGGTGAGCTCAGCCCCGGCTTGAATCCCGAAATGCTGCCGTAACTGATCCAGCAGAGCCCTGATCTGAGCTGGACTCAACAAGGAGGGAGTACCACCGCCGATATAGACCGTGGTCAGGGGTGGCCCGCAGGCTGAAAGCGCAATCTCACGCTGAAGATCCTTCAGGTAAGCCTGAATCGAGGCGCTGCCAGGTCCGGAGTGGCCGCCGGCTTTATCCCCCAGGGGCACCACAGCGAAGTCGCAGTAATAGCAACGCCTATGGCAGAACGGGATATGCAGATAGGCACTGCGAGGAGGAACAACTCGGCGCACCGCTGCCATTGCTCAATCCACCAAGGTGCGGATATCAGGCCGGGCGTTGCTTCGAAGAATGGGGCATGCTGCATGCATCTGGAGCGAGCAGCAACAGCCCGATCCCATGGTTGAAACGCTCATACTGCTGCTGTTTCTGATCTCAGGGGCTGCCACCGGCTGGTTAGGGGTTGACTTACTACCGCTAAGGCTGCTTGAGCAGGTCACCAACATCGATGGGCTGCGGCTCGTGCTCGCGGGGGTCGGGGCATTCGTCGGTCTGCTGGCCGGTTTCTTCTTCCAAAGGCTTCGCCAGCGGCTGATGCAGCAGGTGCGCACGATGCCCACAGATCTGCTGGTCAGCCGTGCCGTTGGCTTGATTCTCGGTCTCCTCGTCGCCAATCTGCTGCTGGCGCCGATTCTGCTGCTGCCCCTGCCATGGGAGGTGGTGTTGGTGAAGCCATTGGCAGCCGTGCTCAGCAATGTGTTCTTCGGGGTTCTGGGTTACAACCTGGCAGAAGTGCATGGCCGCACGTTGCTGCGCCTGTTCAATCCAAACAGCACCGAGGCTCTACTGGTGGCGGATGGCGTGCTGACGCCGGCCTCCGCGAAGATCCTCGACACAAGCGTGATCATCGACGGACGCATCCGCGGAATGCTGGCCTGCGGAATGCTTGAAGGCCAGGTGATCGTGGCCCAGACAGTGCTTGATGAGATGCAGCAACTGGCGGATTCCAGCAACACCGAGAAACGGGCCAAGGGCCGCAGGGGCCTGAAACTGCTGCGGGAACTACGGGAAACCTATGACCGGCGTCTGGTGCTGAACAGCACCCGATATGAAGGCAGCGGCACGGATGATCGCCTGCTCAAGCTCACTGCAGATACCGGCGGCACCCTGATCACAGCTGATTTCAACCTCGCCCAGGTGGCTGAGGTTCAGGAGTTGAAGGTGATCAATCTCAGCGACCTTGTGATCGCCCTGCGACCGGAAGTGCAACCGGGGGATGGCCTGCAGTTGAAGATCATCCGGGAAGGGAAGGAAGCCAGCCAGGGAGTGGGTTATCTGGAGGACGGAACCATGGTTGTGGTGGAGAGCGCCAGTGCAGTGATCGGCAAACGGATGGCCGTTGTTGTGACCGGGGCTCTGCAGACATCCACAGGTCGGATGGTTTTCGCAAAGCTCGAAAAAGACTCTCAGGTGAAGAAAACCGCCAAAACCTCAGAGCGCACAAAGGCAGACCCCCGCTAGGCTCCCTCCACACCTGGAATGTGCCGCAGATGACGGTGTCCGCTCCTTACTACGGCGAATCCACCGTGATGCGCACGCCGCCTCCGGATCTGCCATCGCTGCTGCTGAAGGAGCGAATCGTCTACCTGGGGCTGCCCCTGTTCTCCGACGATGATTCCAAGCGACAGCTCGGCATCGATGTGACCGAGCTGATCATTGCCCAGCTTCTCTATCTGGAATTCGACAACCCTGAGAAGCCGATTTACTTCTATATCAACTCCACAGGCACCAGCTGGTATTCCGGCGATGCCATCGGATTTGAAACCGAAGCCTTCGCAATCTGCGACACCCTCCGCTACGTCAAGCCACCGGTTCACACCATCTGCATCGGGCAGGCCATGGGAACCGCCGCCGTGATCCTCTCGGCAGGCACCAAGGGGCAGAGAGCAGCGCTTCCCCATGCCTCGATCGTTCTGCACCAACCCCGCAGTGGCGCCCAGGGGCAGGCCACAGACATCCAGATCCGGGCCAAGGAAGTGCTCCACAACAAGCAGGCCATGCTGGAAATTCTCTCCACCAACACGGGCCGCAGCGTCGAGCAACTCTCCAAGGATTCCGATCGCATGAGCTACCTCACCCCCAGCGAGGCGGTGGAGTATGGCCTGATCGACAGAGTGCTGGAAAGCCGCAAGGAGCTTCCCAGTGAGGAGCTGCCCAGCCCGGCTCCATGAGTTGCCAGGGCTGCTGAAATTGGCCAGGCTGCTGAATTGCCCAGGGCTGCCGCCCGCCTCGATCTCCCCCCTTCTGTTCACCCCCACAACCACGCGCTTCGCATCATGCCGATCGGTACCCCCAGCGTTCCCTACCGTCTGCCAGGCAGCCAGATGGAGCGCTGGGTCGACATCTACACCCGCCTCGGCGTTGAGCGGATCCTCTTCCTCGGACAGGAGGTGAGTGATGGCGTGGCCAACAGCCTCGTGGCCCAGATGCTGTATCTGGATTCAGAAGACAGCAGCAAGCCGATCTACCTCTACATCAACTCTCCGGGGGGCTCGGTGACTGCGGGCCTGGCGATCTACGACACCATGCAATATGTCAAGAGTGACGTGGTGACCATCTGCGTGGGGCTTGCTGCCTCCATGGGAGCGTTTCTGCTGGCGGCCGGCAGCAAAGGCAAACGGCTTGCCCTGCCCCACAGCCGCATCATGATTCACCAACCCCTCGGTGGCACCAGCCGGCGGCAAGCCAGCGATATTGAGATTGAAGCCAGAGAGATCCTGCGGATGAAGGAAATGCTGAACAAATCCATGGCTGACTTGACGGGACAGAGCTTCGAAAAAATCGAAAAGGATACAGATCGCGACTACTTCCTCAGCGCAGAGGAAGCCAAGGCCTATGGCCTGATCGACCGGGTCATCGCCCATCCCAACGAGGCCTGAGCAGGCCAAAACAAGACCTGAATGATCCGGCGGGTTGAACCGCTTGCGTAAGCTCGGACCTCGATCAGACTTTGTTGAAGCCCGGATGGCCAAGCTTTACTACGACTCCGATGCCGATCTCGGCCTTCTGAACGGCAAGACCGTCGCCATCATCGGCTATGGCTCCCAGGGCCATGCCCATGCCCTGAATCTCAAGGACAGCGGTGTCAACGTGGTGGTGGGCCTTTATGAAGGCAGCCGCTCAGCGGAGAAAGCCAGAAACGATGGCCTTGAGGTGCTGGACGTGGCCGAGGCAGCCGCAAAAGCGGACTGGATCATGTTGCTGGTGCCCGATGAATTTCAGCGGGACATCTACAGCAAGGAGATCGCTCCCCATCTGAGCAGCGGCAAGGTGCTGAGCTTTGCCCATGGCTTCAATATCCGCTTCGAACTGATCAAGCCACCGGCCGATGTGGACGTGGTGATGATCGCCCCCAAGGGCCCAGGTCACACGGTTCGCTGGGAATACCAGAACGGCCAGGGCGTGCCAGCTCTGTTCGCCATTGAGCAGGATGCCTCAGGCCAGGCAAGGGATCTGGCGATGGCCTATGCGAAGGGGATCGGCGGCACGCGGGCCGGCATCCTTGAAACCAATTTCAAGGAGGAAACGGAAACAGACCTGTTCGGAGAACAGGCGGTGCTCTGCGGTGGCCTTTCCGAGCTGGTCAAGGCCGGGTTTGAAACCCTTGTGGAAGCTGGTTATCAACCGGAACTGGCTTATTTCGAGTGCCTCCACGAAGTGAAGCTGATCGTGGATCTGATGGTGAAGGGCGGCTTGAGTGCCATGCGCGATTCCATCTCCAACACAGCCGAATACGGCGACTACGTCAGCGGCCCGAGGCTGATCACCGCAGAGACCAAAGCGGAGATGAAGCGCATCCTCACGGATATCCAGGACGGAACCTTCGCCAAGAACTTCGTGGCTGAATGCGAAGCGGGCAAGCCTGAGATGAAGAAGATCCGTGATCGCGATGCAGTCCACCCGATCGAGCAGGTCGGTAAAGGACTGCGCGCCATGTTCAGCTGGCTAAAAGTGGGCTGATTCAGAGGGGCTTCAAGTTCAGGCATGGCTGCTGATCCTGAGCAGCTGCTGATCCTGAGCAGCTGCTGATCCTGAGCAGCTGCTGATCCTGGTCAGCTGCTGATTCAGGGGCAGCTGCGGGGGCTCTGTCAGATCAGAGCCTCGCCCTTCCGCCTTTGATCACTGTTTTTTTACTGATTGGATTCCTGATTCTGATGCTGAGGATGGATCAAGCCTGAGTCTTGGAGCTGAACCCCCTGTCCACAACCGACCTGCAGCCTGTTCTCCTGGTCATGGCTGCGGCAGCTCTCGACCAATGGATCGGAGACCCCAGGGGCTGGCTCCATCCTGTGCAGGTGATCGGCTGGTTGATCAACCGAGCCCGAACCCTGGCCGAGGCCTGGGCAGGCTCGCGCCCCTGGGCCTTGCGCCTCAGTGGCGTGATCATCACCACCACGATGGTTGCGGGCAGCGGACTGATTGGCTGGCTTCTCGAGCAGATGGCCCTGACCCAGAGCGGCCTGTTGGGATGGGGCGCCACACTCCTGATGGTGATCAGCCTGGCCAGTGCCCTTGCCGGCCGCAGCCTGGCCAGGGCCGTTGCGGGGGTGCTGCAAGCCCTCCCGAACATTGACCAGGCTCGCCTGAAGCTGGCCTGGATCGTTGGTCGAGACACAACCGCACTCAACAAACAGGAGATCCTGCGGGCAGCGGCGGAAACCGCCAGTGAAAACGCCGTGGACGGACTGTTCGCCCCCCTGTTCTGGATGCTTGCAGGCTGCATGCTCTGGCAGCTCTCAACCCTGCTTCCAGGGCCATTGGCATTGGCCTGGATGTTCAAGGCCGCCAGCACCCTGGATTCCATGCTCGGCTACCGGCGCGGCCAACTGCTCTGGCTGGGGACTGCAGGCGCAAAACTCGATGACATCCTCACCTGGTTGCCCTGCAGGCTGGTGCTCGTCAGCCTGCCGCTTGTCAGCCGATCCTGGGCGGTCGCCCCGAAACTGATCACGACCTCAATCCGAGAGTCAGCCTCAGACCCTTCACCGAATGCAGGCCTTTCAGAGGCGATTTTCGCTCACTGCGCAGGCGTGAGGATGGGGGGCAGCAATCACTACGAGGACACTGTGGTGATCAAGCCGACCCTGGCGGCAAACGCACCCCAGGCCGAGGAGGAAAGCATTCAGAGAATTCTGGGGCTTGTGGCGCGCCTCGAGCTCACCTGGCTAACTGTTGCCTTGCTTGCTGCGTTCTGCATCTGAAAGAGAGCCCCCCCTTCTTTGAGTACGCGCCGCTTAGCAATCGCAGTTCAATAAGCGCCGCGGTCCATGGGCAGCAGCAGCACTCCGAAGGTGCGCAGGATGATCGCCATATCCAGCAGGGTTGAACGTCCACGGGCATAGGCCAGGTCAAGACGCACCCGTCTGCGATAACTGAGATTATTGCGACCACTCACCTGCCAGAGACCGGTAAGACCAGGCCTCACGGAAGCCACTTCATCCATGTAATCGCCATAGCGGTGAAGCTCCTGGTCCACAATCGGGCGTGGCCCGACAACACTCATTTCACCGCGCAGAACATTGAGGAACTGGGGCAGTTCATCAAGACTGGAGCTGCGCAGAAGACGACCAACCGGCGTGATCCGGGGATCCTGGCGCAGCTTGTGATCCCGTTCGAATTCAGCCCGCATCTCAGGGCAGGATCTCAGAACGCTTGTCAGCACAGCATCAGCATCGACACGCATGGTGCGGAACTTGATGCAGCCGAATCGCTGATAGCCGCGACCGACCCGGCGCTGAACATAAAACACAGGCCCAGGTGAACTGAGCTTGACCAGCAAGGCGACAAGCACAAACAACGGCAATCCCAGGCTTAAAGCCGCCAGTGAGAACAGCACATCACCGGATCGCTTGATTGTTCTGCCGATTGGGCTCTGCTGACGCATCAAAGCACCTATGGGAAGCAATGAGGGAGGTGCTTTGATCAGCGCGCGCTGACGACGAGAAGCCTCAAGCTTCAAGCCCCTCCCACCTGCACTCGACTGGAGGCGACGGGAGACAGTCGTCATCAAGACTCCTGAAGCTGCACACACTCAATCCGTTGAGAACAGTTCATGGAGTGATGCAGGGTCACTCGCAGCAACGGCACAGTCTCTCTGATGCTGATTCCAGTGATGGCGAAGGACTGTATCGAAGCGGACCGCAAAGGCTTGGGGGCGAAACCGTTCGGCCCAGAGGCGCACAGTCTCTGGGCGCAACTCCTGCCAGAGGCGACGTTGCTCAAACCAGCTCACCGCTTCAACAATCGAGCTGATGCTCTGATCGGGGAACAACACACCCGTTGGCTCCTTGATGCCGGCCGCCGCACAGCGAACGGTATCGAGCAGACCGCCGCGACCCAGCCCAATCACCGGCGCACCTGCAGCCATCGCCTCCACCGGTGCAATGCCGAAATCCTCCAGGCCGGCGTAAACAAAGGCCCGACAACGTGCCATCAAGGCTTCCACCTGCTCCGGACTCTGGCGCCCAAGCATCGTCACAGAGGGGCCGGCCAGTTGTTCAAGGCCAGCACGCTCAGGACCATCCCCCACCACCAGCAACGGCAAGCGAAGCTGATTGAAGGCCTCGATCACAAGATCCACTCGCTTGTAGGGAACAAGGCGACAGAGACAGAGATAAACCTCGTCTCGGGGTTGATTCCAGCTGAACCGGTTCACATCCACCGGTGGATGCACAACCTGGGCTTCCCTTCCCCAATACTGACGGATCCGACGCGCCGTGAATCGAGAGTTGGCGATCAGATGATCAACCCGGGCAGCACTGAGCTGATCCCACTGACGCAGCCCATGCAACTGCCAACGAATCCAAGGGCCGAGACCATTCCTCGCCAGAGCGGAGCGGCGCAGATAGGCATGCATCTGATCCCATGCATAGCGAACCGGCGTGTGGATATAACTGACGTGCAGCTGCTCAGGTGAGGTGAGCACCCCCTTGGCGACCAGATGGCTGCTGCTGATCACCAGCGGATAGGCAGAAAGATCAAGCTGCTCAATGGCCAGAGGAAGCAGGGGCAGATAGTGCTGCACGTGGCTCACACCCCAGGGGAAGTGCTGAATCGGGCTGGTCTGAATCGATCGCCCGTAAAGCCAGCTGCCCGGTCGCCTGCTTTCTCCATCCACAAGTGCAGCCAGTTCTGGAGGACGGTCCTGGCTGGTCAACAAGGCATCAATGGTCTCCACAACCTGCTCAGCACCTCCAACGGAGCGAGGCGAGAACCATTCATGAACCAGCGCGATACGCCGAGGCAGATCGGACTGGGCCAGACCATTCATGTGGGAATGCTGCCAATAACGTCACGAAGTCTCTCAGCCGATTGCGACTTGAGGAGTGGTTCACGAAGCTTGATGGATGGACCAATTGAGCACGCCCATCCATACCCTCCTTGAGGATGCACTCAAGGAACCATCAATCGGGGAGACGAGTCGGTTTCGCTGGCATGCAACCCCAGTGGGCATTGCTGCCGTATGGATTGAACAGAACGCACCGCTGACACCCCCTTTTGAAGATGCTCTTCAAGAGGGCCTCGAGGTGGGTCTGGATTTAAGTCGAGAAGAGCGTGAATTTCACCAGATCAGCCATGGGCTGGTTCTGCTTTTTCACTCCTGAAGCAAATCAGCCAACAGCTGATCTGGCTGTTCAGAGCGCTGTTCAGATAGTTGTTGATCCCATTATTGCTCAATGGTGCTGTTCAAGGCGCTGAAGCCCAGAGGTGGTTGCTGAACCACAGCCTGATTGGAGAACCTCAGCCTGGCTGGGGAGAAACAGCCTGGTGGTGAGAAACAGCCTGGTGGTCCGACCCACAACGTTAAAGCTGGCTGACAGATCCTGATCAGAGAGAAATCGCCAAGTCACGTTCAACTGGGAGAAAGATGCATGGCATGCTCATGGTCAATCAGCATGCCTATTGATCAGCAACAACTGCGATGACATTTGTGAGCTCAACACTCTTCCAATCAATACTCTGCCAATCAACAGCCTGTCAATTCGCAACCCATCAATCATCAGCCTATCAATCATCGGCTGCTGATCACATACACCTGCATCGCTTGAGTTCAACATCATCCCTGCATAGATTGAATCAAGCTCTTTAATCACAGCCTTAAACGAGCAGGCAAATCTCTACACATCAAGGCAATAAAGCCCAATGAAAACATGAAGAAGGGCACCCGCGTTGGATGCCCTCAAGTCCAGGACTCATTCTCAGGATGTCTGGGTCCTTGGACTCCTGACTCATTTCTAAGCCGCCGCAGCCAGAAAGTCAGTAGGCAGAAGCACCGCTTTTCAGCTTTGCAAGGAAATCTGATTGGCAGACCTTGCAAGCAGAAGGCTTCAGCTGTGGTCAACCCAGGCCAGCCATTGGCCAGCCAGAAGCTCTGATGGAGCTGAAGAGGCTTCAGATCCAAGCTATGCTTTGTCTTATGTATGCAACAAATAGACGTGGCGAACCACAACATATCAACCAGCCTCAAAAGCAGATGAACCCATCACAAAAAGCAGAGACATTGGCATCCAGAATAGAAAGAACATCACCCTTATATGATTACTGGAAGTCTGAGCAGGATGAGAATGATCAAAAAGCAAGACTGGCCATGGCAAGCCTTCAAAAACGCTGGAGCGCCGCAGCCGAACTTTTCAAGAAAGAGCCCTACAAATGGGAGACCCTGTATCAAAGCATCATCAGAGAACTCATCAATGCCGAAACAGCATTAGGCAGAGGCAAGACTGATGCCCAGGAAGACACGCAAGCCTCCGCCAGAGGATTGAAAGTGATGCTGGCGATGCTCAGCACAGAAACAAGAGAAAGAACACTTGATGCACTTGCAGAAAAAAGGCTTTTCAACGAGCAAACCCTTGCAGAACTCAAGCAATCTGCAAACAATAACTTTGCTGATTTAAAAACAGACACCTCGCCTAAAAAAAAGAATCCAGGCAGATTCGCAAGGATATTATTTGCCATTTTCACCAATCCCTATGGCCTAGAACTAAAGGGGCGCAAAGAGGCGATCTACGAACGCACTGGCGCCTTGATCAATACCCTTAGAAAGACAATGCCAGGCTGAAGGCTTTCAGCCATGAGCAGGCAGCTGACAACGACAACAAGCCCTTAATTCGAGCCAAGGCGCAGCGTCAAAAAGAGACGGGGCCATTGCACCAGTTACCTTCAAGATAATGAATGATTTCAACAGGAATATTATTGAACTCAAGCAAGAACTCATCGCTAACGACAGCCCCCTCTTGTTTTCCCTTCGTCAGCGGATTCACTTGATTAATCACGATGATATCGTCCTCCTTCACATCATTACTATCATCATCTTCCCCCAGAAAGCCATTATCTCGCAGATAGCCGATCATCTCAGGGAACTTTTCTTGCCCCTGTTGATTGAGCAATAACGAAGTAGAGCGATTCCGGTCAACAGCAAAGAGTTGCCCCTC
>MPLX02030090.1_pt1 | contig 27610 bp, 24 predicted proteins | sample 1617341 | NCBI WGS metagenome assembly MPLX02 (sample SAMN05944804, study PRJNA350692) | marine metagenome | biome: marine; feature: ODZ; material: water; isolation source: 120 m water sample filtered on 0.2 um supor filter | place: Pacific Ocean | collected 2012-04-08 | depth 120m m | reverse complement strand
CCCCCTCACATATATTGTTACACTTTATGGGGAATATTTCCCGCAACTTATTTGATAATGGGTATTATTACTCGACATAACGAGGGGTTAAGGCTAAAAAACCCAATGAAACCAAAAAAAAGTTCTGGCACGATTCCTGCAGTGTATATATTATTATGTTCATTAAAAGCATACTTAAAATTGGGCTGGTTGCTGTCATGGCGTCAGCGTTAACAGTTTCAGCTCAGGTCCCTAAACCCGCGCCTAAGCCAGACAAACCCGAGAAGGAGAAGCCTGAGCGCGGTGACAAGAAATTTGATCCAGCTAAGGTTAAAGAGCGCCTTAAGGCTGCTTTTGAGAAACGCAAAAAATATCGTGGTGATGCCAAGAAAAAGGGCCACAAGGTTGGTGACCGCAAGAAAAAAGATGGCGGCTTTGGTAAACTCGTAAGAGACGACGCTAAGGTTAAAGAACTGCGCGAAGCCTTCAAAGAGGCCGCTAAAAAGCAATGGACCGGCTTCGACAAAGATAAGTGGAAAGACGCCACAGACGACGAGAAAAAGGCTCTAAGGGAGCAAATGCTCGCTTCCAGAAAAGAATGGATGGAGACAATGAAAAGCCATCGCCAAGAAGTCCACGCTCGCATAAAAGAGATTCGTGAAGAGTTTAAAAATAAGCGCGATGAAGTCATCGACGGAAACGACCCAAAACCATAATTTTATGAATAAATATATTAAACTAATTATTGTAGCAGCTTTGCTGCTAGGAGGTGTTAGTATCGCTCAAGCCGACCATCACGGTGGTCACAGCAAAACTAACAGAGTAGACAAAGTTAAAGTCAAGCCAGCGCCTAAGAAAGCTAACCCAGCAGAAGTTAGAAAGAAGAGGCACGCTCTTGCTGCCAAGAAAATCAAAGATGGCGTCAAGGCTGGTAAGATTACAGAAAAGCAAGCCAAGGAGAAGCTAGCAGCCCTAAGAAAGAGTTATGTTTCAGGGGCTAAGGGATCAAGTCGTAGACCTTCACGCGAAGACCTCGTTAAGAAGTTCGATAAGAACAAAGACGGTAAGCTAGACGAGAAGGAAAGAGCAGTAGCTCGTAAGGCTACCACAGAGTGGAGAAAGAAAGCGGCCGCTAAACGCCCTTCGGCTGAAGGTCGCAAAAAGGGCCGGAGGTCTGGTTCAGACAAAGGTAGGCGTTCAAGGTCTGGAGGGGGAGACCGCCGGAAGAGGCCTGCATGAAAGGGTGAGAACCTTGTTGTACAATATCATCGACCGTATTATATTCCATCTCGGATAGCTGATAGAGCTACCAAATCTATCCCTGAGATAAACTGGGAATTACAAATACCCAGAAGTAAGGTTGGAATGGTTATAATAAGGCGACCAGAGTCACGTGGTGGTGATATTATAATAAAGTAATTAAAAAAGAAAAGCCCCGCTTGCGCGGGGCTTTTTAGTCGGTTCTCACTTGAATCAAGGCCGCATCCTTTTGACGCAAGGCCAAATGGGCGCCTCCAATCTCCACCTCAATCGGATCTCCCAAGGGAGCCCGCCTTACCAACCGGATAATGGTTCCCGGCAGAAACCCCAATTCTCGTAGCCGAAATGTATCGCTCAAATCCAGATGGAAGCATTCCATTGTTCCAAATGAACCCGGTTTCAGACCGGACAGCGGACAGGATGGTTTGTTCACATGTCGTGAGGATCTACCGGGGGAAAAACGGGGGTTCCCTTAGGATACGGAAAATTAGCGTCTCTAACTGGGGATTCAATTTTGCCTGAAATTTGACCGGACAAGAGGTGACGCCAACATAACCCGGAAACGTAGTCGTTGGCTATTCCGCTAATATTGTCTGCTACATATTCTGGGGTAAGATTGATAGAGACCGCGGCCATTCCTGTGGTTCCCGAGGTGGGAAAATCGGGGGTTGGTACGTATTCAACAAAACCAGTGGTTCCGTCTATGTAAGCGCTTTGTGTTACGGGGTTGGCTAGTTCATCTACTCCTGAAAATTGGCAGCTCATTCCAACAACCAACGAAGAAATGCCGGTTTTGTTGCTGTTGTTGTAGAAAGGATCTAATCTAACAAATTCGTAAGTGTATGCGCCTGATATGTGACTCATGTTTTATATTAGTTGGTAACGGTTTTTTTTCTATTTGTGGCGGCATTATGACGGGCTAGCTCAACCTCAATTAATCTCATGCGGTCTTCCAACTGATGGATATCAGAAGAATTATTCCCTACAGTTCTTTGTATAACGGCCATTTCCGTAATTTTTTTATCCATTTGGATTAATTGCTGTTGAATTTCTTTGAATTCGGCTTTGCTTGGAAAGAGGGTTTGCAGGTAGGCCAAAACGGCCAAACCAATTATTGGGGCTATTTTTAAGAACCCATCCAGATCTGCAAAGTTAATTTTTTTTGGCTCTTCTCGTTTTAGCTGTGTCATCGTTAATAATGTTACACACGTTTTACTTAACTAGGAATTTACATTTATTAAAAACTGCACCGAGCCCGTGTTTGCGAACCTGAATCAAGTGTTCAAAATAGGCTTCATACATAACGGCCACGAGCTCAATGGTAAAATTTTCCTCTGCATATTTTCTGCAAAATTGCGGCTTTATGAAGTTTATGGATTCTAGAGCATGGTAAAATTCGTTGAGGGAACGGCATCTAAAGCCAGTCTGCCCGTGGATATTATACTCTGAAAATCCTCCCCAATCAGTAGATAAAACAGGGGTCCCGGAGATAAAAGCTTCGATCATTGACCACCCACAAGGCTCTATGTAGAGAGTAGGCATAACTAAAGCTTTAGCGTTGGAGAGAAGCTTTTTACGTTCTTCGTGGCTGACGGTTGGGATGTATTCCGCTAATGGATTATTTTTTTTAAGTTTGTTTTTAAGATTTTGGGGTCCCACGAATTTTATAGGGGTAGAGGAGGCTTTTGATAGATCTTGAGCGATTTGTATACCCTTGACGTCTACCATTCTTCCTAAAAATAATAAATAATTTTCTTTATTTTCTTTATATTCAAAGTCCTCTAAATAAAAACCGGGCCTAATGACATGGTCTGTGAAACTTGGGCACGTAGTCTTTTCGTATATTTGATGATGCAATGCGTGTAATTGAGCATACGTTTCAAACACTTTAAAGGGGGCAAAACCAGAATCGTAACCAATGCTTGGCTCAACGATTATATAATCATCCTTAAGTTCATTGCAGCACGCAGCATGACCGAAACCCCAAAAAGCCAATACAAAATCTTCATTACTTTGTTTATTTTTTTTGATTAAGGCGGCAGCGTTTTTGTTAAATTCCTCATGAGCTTTATTGCAAACCTTTTGAGGCAAAAACTCTTTCCATGATTTTTGTTGGTAAACCTCATCATAGGTAGCTCTAGAGATTACATTAAAATGCTGGGTACAGTTCACCTTTGAATCCGGATGCCCGTAGTGAAACACAGTGTGGCCACGCGCTGTCATGATTTTGCAAAATTTATAAACTTTTTGCGTGAAGGCACATAAAGTTATTTCTTTACGTGTAGGGTGAACCGGAATTGATAAAACATGGAAAACCATACTTCTTTTAAATTATACTGGACAAATTGAGTAAGTCAAGTGTAATATTTAATGATGAGCAGACGGAAAAAGTCTTCAGCGTCGGAAAAAATAATATCTCTTGCAGACAATAAGTATAAGCTTTATTTAAAGAAATTTGAACTAACTGAAAAACAGCACGAGTTTTTAAAAATAGCGTTCGACAAAAACACTAAGATAGTTTTTGTTTCAGGCCCAGCGGGCTCTTCTAAAACTTTTATTTCTATTTATGCAGCTCTACAGCTGTTTAATATGAATATGAACCAAGATTTGTTTTATGTGCGTACTATTGCGGAGAGTGGTGAAAGAAATTTAGGAAGCTTACCGGGAGATGTAGACGAGAAGTTCCATCCTTTTATGATGCCTCTTCAAGATAAATTGTCGGAGCTTTTGTCTACAGATCAAATCAAAATGTTAATGGAAGAGAAGATTATTCAGTGTGCCCCTATTAATTATTTAAGGGGTGCGAGTTGGGATAACAAGCTAATTATTGCAGATGAATCTCAAAATTTTACCAGAAAAGAACTGGTTACCCTAATAACCAGAATAGGTAACAACTCTAAATATTTTATCTGTGGAGACCCCATGCAGTCCGATATTAACGGTAAGACAGGTTTCGAGCCATTGATGGGGTTATTTGACGATAATGAGTGTAAAGATAAAGGTATATACACCTTTCGCTTTGGTGAAGAGGATATATTGCGCAGTGAAATTTTAAAATTTATTGTAAATAAACTAGAAAACAACCCTATAAAATAAATTATAAACAGAGGAAATTTGACGCATGTCAAAATTTACAGTAACTATAAAATAAATTATAAAAAAATGGCTAGTATATTCTGCCCTGAATGTGGAGCAAAAAACGGATACGCCTTAAAGAAGCCGAACTTCTGTCAAGGGTGTGGTGAAGCATTCGCCCCATTCGGGATGACTCAGGTTTCTTCAGCAGCTAAGCATGGTAGTTCTACCGCTCAAACTGTGGAGCGTTCATCAGAGGGAGAAAGAGTCCCCAATCTGTCGCGCCTTGAATACGATATTGATGCAGGAGCTTCTTCAAAGGTAAGTTTTGAATCACTTGTGAATAACCCCTTAAATCCAAAAGATCTGACATCTCCAGCTCAGGTACAAGGTAATCACACAAAACTTTCAAAAGATGAGTTTCTCAAAGTGTCGCAGGCCGAGTGCAGCAGTGCCAGAGGTAAATTCAAGGATATAGGTGGTAGCGAACAAGCGACAGACGTATGAGGATAAATCAGATACGATAGACAACGAAATAAGAAAGCGCTACTATAAGTGGCACCTTCATGCCATAGCGTGGCTGGATTTCGATGACGTATCTCAAATTATCCGTGCTCATATTTATAAAAAATGGGAGCAGTGGGATCAAGTTAGACCTATAGAGCCATGGGTAAACAAAATCATTTCCAATCAGCTCAAGAATATTTTACGGAATAATTATTCTAATTTTGCTAGCCCCTGCATAAGTTGCAAGTATAACCAATCTCGAGAACAGCGAGCGGGACAAGTGTCCAATTTGTGCTCTCAAACATCCACCGGATTACAGTCTAGTGAATGTACGCTATATGCCAAGTGGGAAAAGACACGAAAACAAGCTTATGATATCAAGGTGCCCGTAGCCCTTGAGACGAACCCTTTTAATGGACTAACCCTTCCAGAAGATCATTATGACATAATGGGTGCCGTAGGTGGTATGCACTTACATATGAGAGAGTATCTAAACGATCGTCATTTTATTATTTATAAAATGTTATTTATAGATTACATCGATGAAGAAACGGTCGCAAAAGTTTTGGGATACAAAAGCAACGAAAAAGGACGCAAGGCTGGTTACAAGCAGATTAAAAACCTGAAGAATTTCTATAAAAAAGTTGCCCGCAAAATATGTGCGGAAACTGATATATTTTTCGAATGAAAGAATACGCTTTATCAAAAGAAGAGAAACAGCGGAGCCTCCAGCTGTTTGAGGAGTTAGATGGCGATCTCAGCAACGCCACAAAAAAATTATTTAACGACGAAAACGAAAAGGGTAGCACCGTTAGGGGGAGAGCTTTAAGAAAATATTGGGTAGAGAAAGGTTTAAGTTACCGAACCAAAGTTAAGAAAAGAGTGGTGAAGCATTTTTTAACAGAGGATGAAAAGTCCTTTATTAAGCAACATTACTGCCCTGAAATGACAAAGCTTGAGGTCGGCCAACTGCTTTGGCCTCAAGAGGCAGAAAGCAAGGGCTTTGGGGAAACGGATAAGTTTATTGCCTTGTGTGAATACATTAACAGAGAATTTCCCGCTTCTACTAATTTGAGAGACGATGCCGCAGGAGAAAAATACACTCCCCCGACAATTCTCTCCACCGCTATCAAAAAGCTCAACAAGGTCGCTTCGAAGGAATTTGATGTAGCCAAAATAAATCTTCAAGATAGAAAATGTGTAGAAAAATTAATTTCTTATGTATGTGCTCCTCGTTTCCTGCAGGTTATTAATTCTTATATTACCAAGCAGAGTCGAGATTTGTTTGAGTCTGAATACATACGGAGTACTTGGGATAAGCCAGATTTAACTTCTGATGAGTTAAATTTATATGTTAATGTTTGCATGGATTACGTTAATTTAAAAGAGATTGAGCAACAAAAGCAAAAGCTTAATTTGATGTTTGATGACACCGAGGGGCAAAATGACTTAACAATGCGCTTAACGGAGATGTTAAAAACAAAAGCTGAGGAGTACAATCAGTGCATCAACCGTATAGATAAGATGCTTGCTAAACTTAATGGCGAAAGAGCTAAGCGGGTAGCGAACCAACAACAAAGGAACGCTTCTATCATTTCGTTAGTACAGCTTTTTCAGGACGAAGAAGAAAGGAAGTTAATGATAAGGATGGCCGAGATGCAAAAGAAGCTCGTTCGACGTGAAGCGGATGAGATAGAAAAAATGCCAGACTGGAAGGCGCGCGTACTTGGAATCAGTAGGGAGGATGCAATATAATGGAAAGAATATGTACCAGAATTTTTCCTTGCGCCGAATGTAAAAAGGAATTTACTAGCCGGGCCTCTTTGCACAAGCACCTCAAGCAACATAGGTTGAACCTCGCTTCTTATTACACGAAATATCACCCACGTTTAAATAAGCTTACCGGCGAACCTCTCCCGTTCAAAAGGTTTGAAGAATATTTTGAAAGAGACTTTTCTACAAAGCAACAATTATTAAAGTGGTGCGTACAACACCCTACCGAAGAAGTAAAAAATTATATTTTATCTTTACTTGAAAAACGGCAGCTGAAAAAGAAAAGGAAATATGGACCCTTTCATTTGGAAACAGTTAATTCTTTTATGCCACCAATTTCTGTTTACCGGAAACTATACGGAAGCTATAATTCTGTTTGTCACACAATAGGATGCGAGCCACTCTATAATAAAAACCTTCCAAAAAGTTTTTTCGAGGCGCCGGTTCCCGGTGATTTAGTTTTAGCTGTAGACACAAGGGAACAAAAACCATTAAAGTTTGCATGCGCCACGCAAACCCTGAAGTTAGACATAGGAGATTATACTACTTTAGGGGAATATTACAATTATACATTTGTAGACAGAAAGTCGGGGAGCGATTTGCAAGGCACCTTAAACAAACATAACATAGAGAGATTTAAGCGAGAAATAGAGAGGGCTAAGGAGATGGACTCCTATCTTTTTGTTGTGGTTGAATCAAGCGTTTCAAAAATAATTAAAGAGAATAAGATCTTCAATCGTCGCGCTAATATGGACTATGTGCTTCGCCAGATAAAAGAGATTTCCCATGAGTACCCTCGGGTTTGCCAGTTTGTTTTTACTGGCACACGAGAGAAGGCTTCCGATCTTATACCAAGGTTATTAATTCACGGTAAGCAGGTTTGGCAAACGGATGTGCAATATTTTTTAGATCAAAAAAATGAGCTGGATTAAAGGAGAACAGACTCGCCGCGTTGACAAAACCCGAGATAATGCCGAACTATTAAAGATAGAAGGCTTCATGGAGGAAAAAGAAGCCAAGATAGCTCTTTATGAATTTTTAAGAAACAACATCACGTTTACTACTGATTTAGTTTTAGGGGTAAAGCTTTTTCCGTTCCAACATATGGCAATTAAGTCAATGTTTGAAACGGATTATTTCTTAGGGGTTTGGTCTCGTGGAATGTCGAAGTCTTTTACTACAGGTGTTTTCGCGGCTTTGGATGCTGTGCTGAATCAAGGGGTAGAAATTGGAATTCTATCTAAATCCTTTCGGCAAGCAAAAATGATTTTTAAAAAAATTGAAGATATAGCCAACAAGCCTGACGCGGCGTTTTTCAGACAGTGTATCACTAAAACTTCTAAGAGTAATGATGAATGGCTAATGGAAATTGGAGCTAGTCGAATTCGGGCTCTTCCGTTGGGAGACGGAGAAAAACTTCGTGGGTTTCGTTTTCATAGAATAATTATTGATGAGTTCGCTTTGATGCCCGAAAGAATTTACAACGAAGTTATTGTGCCATTTTTAGCCGTAGTGGAAAATCCCACTCAGCGGGACGACCTTTTTAAATTGGAAAGTCTTCTTATAAAAGAAAACAAGATGGAGAAGGGAGATCGCCACGTATGGCCAAATAATAAATTAGTGGCATTGTCGTCGGCTTCTTATAAGTTTGAATATCTTTACAAACTATACACTCAGTTCGAAAACCTGATAGCAGAGCCTAAGCAAAAAGACAAAGCTTCACGTTGTATTATGCAGTATAGTTATGATTGCGCTCCAGCGCAGCTCTACGATCAGAATTTAATTACTCAAGCCAAAGCAACGATGAGTCAGTCTCAATTTGAGCGAGAATTTGGGGCTTTGTTTACGGATGATAGTTCTGGTTATTTTAAAACCAGTAAGATGGCCCTTTGTACTGTTTCCGACGGGGACTTACCTTGCGTAGAGGTGCAAGGAGAACCGGGTAGCGAATATATTTTAGCTTTTGACCCTTCATGGTCTCAAACTGAAAGCTCAGATGATTTTGCCATTCAGATTTTAAAACTTAACGCAGAAACCCAAAAGATTACGTTAGTTCATAGTTATGCGCTTTCCGGCGCTTCACTAAAAAGTCATATTAATTATCTTTTGTTTTGTTTGCAGAATTTTAATATCGTAGCTGTTTGTGGTGACTATAATGGAGGGGTGCAGTTTATGCAGGCGTGCAACGAAAGCGATACCTTTAAAAGCAAGAACATCAAGCTTAAAACAATTGAAGTTGGTCTCGACAAGCCGGAAGAATATCAAAATGATCTGCGTTCTTATAAAAACCAATATAACAAAGGGGAGTATCAGTATGTGATATTACGAAAACCTACGAGCAATTGGATAAGGCAAGCCAACGAATTACTTCAAGCAAATTTTGATCACCATCGATTGTATTTTGCAAGCAGGGCTATTGACGATTTTTATCTTCAGCAGAAGCGCAAGAAGATACCTATCGCTGATATCAAGTTCTTGCGCACTAGTGAAGAGGCAAAACAAACCTCGGCAGCCAAAATGATAGACTTTATAGAGCATCAGTCAGACATGATGGAGCTAACTAAAAACGAATGTGCTCTCATACAGATAACAACTACCGCACAAGGAACCCAAACATTTGATCTTCCTTCTAATTTAAGGCGCCAGACAGGACCGGATAAGGCCCGGAAGGATTCCTACTCTGCTTTAGTATTGGCGAATTGGATGGCTAAAGTTTATTTTGACGCTCAGGCGCATAAACCGGAAGATGTTATAGAAACATTTGAACCTCAATTTATAATGTAAAGTAACTTTCAAAGTCACTTTGGTGACTTTAAGTGTAAAGTCTTTTAAGAAAATGGCGAATAAACGTAAATACACAAAGCGGTCTGAATATTGGGAAAAACTTAAAAACCAGTCTCAACCTATTGAGAATATCATGCAGGCCAACAACGATGGGGCCTATGAGCCTCAGCTAATAGGGGATTCCTTTTATGCTTACGAATCCAAAGCCTATGCGCGTGCCCCCGTGGGAGGGGCAAACACTAGCACCCGAAGGAACAATATTGCGATTGCTCCAGTACTCTACAAATATGCTAATATTCGTGGAGGGATGTTGCCTTATCAGTATGCCGTTGATGGCGTTAATGTTAGGGATACAATTGAGCTTTGTCAAAAAGCTTATGCAAATATAGCTGTTTTTCGAAATTCCATTGACACAATGGCTGATTTTGCCAACTCTCAAATATACCTTGAGGGTGGAAGTGCCAAATCTAGGGAATTTATTAAGGCTTGGTTCAAGAAGATTAAAATTTGGAGCTTAAAGGATCAGTTTTTTAGGGAATTTTATCGTAGCGGGAACATCTTTCTTTATACTCTTCAGAGCAAATTTAAGGCTGACGATTTCTCAAAGGTTCGTAACCTTGGTATCAACATGTTGAGCAATAAAATTCCAGTTCGTTATATTTTATTGAATCCATATGACGTAGTAGCTCAAAGAGCGACTTCTTTTGATAAGTATGGTTTGTATGCAAAGGTGCTTAGTGAATACGAAGTGGAGAGACTGAAGGATCCTAAAACCGAAGATGATCGTGAAATTTACGATGCGTTGCCCGAAGACATCAAAAGGAGAATTAAGAACGATAGTTGGGCAATTGACGGTATAAAGGTAAGCCTTGATCCTGAGAGGTTACGGTATGCTTTTTACAAAAAACAAGATTATGAACCTTTTGCTATCCCCTTTGGGTTTCCGGTGCTAGACGACATTAACTTCAAAATGGAGATGAAGAAGATAGATCAATCTATTTGTCGAACCATTGAAAATGTAGTTTTGTTGATAACCATGGGTACTACCCCGGACAAAGGTGGCGTAAATCCTAAGAACATCAGGGCTATGCAAACGCTTTTTCAAAACCAAAGCGTGGGTCGTATTTTGGTGAGCGACTACACAACTAACGCAGAATTTATTATTCCAGATATCAATAAGGTTATTGGCCCTCAAAAATATGAAGTTGTCAATCAAGATATTAAGGAAGGTTTACAAAATATCATTTTAAGCCAAGAGAAATTCGCAAGCACTGAAGTTAAGGCTCAAATGTTTTTGCAGCGATTAAAGGAGGCTCGCGATACGTTTTTGAACGAGTTTTTACAGGGTGAAATTAGGCAGCTGTGTAAAAATTTCGGTTTTCGCAATATTCCTACAGCTAAATTCGAAACTATCGACCTTAAGGATCCGGCACAGATGCAACGTGTTATTACCCGGATGATGGAATTAGGGATCCTACCTCCTGCGCAAGGCATGGAGGTTATTGATAGTGGAGTTTTCCCGAGCGAAGCAGAGCTAGACAAAGCTCAGGAAAAATTTGTTGATGATAGGCAAAAGGGCTATTTTAACCCTTTGGTAGGGGGAACGCCGGTTCCTATGGATTTCGAAGAGGAAGAGGAAATAGAAGAGATTAGACACCCTGAAGGGGCCAAGCTTTTAGAGAAACGTCGGCGATACGAAGAAACTAAGAATCCCGGGCGTAGCGCGGGGCGTCCCGGCAGACCGCCGGGAGCTAAGACTTTAGCACGAACCACCTATTCGGTTCAAAGCATTAAAAATACAGTGGATAATGCGAACGAGTTATACATTGCATTAACAGCTGAAGCTAAAAAACTTTTCAAAAAGAAGCAATTAAACAAGGGGCAGAAAGAGATTCTGGAAAGGGTTTGTGAGTCAGTAGTAATCGCCAAGGACCCGAAGGAGTGGGTTTCCACGGCTAAATCTTGCATCAAAAATTCAGCTAAGATATCTGACCTATGCCCATTGAAAGAGGTTCTAGATGTTAGCGCGAAACACGAACTAGATGATTATGCAGCTGCGATTTTATATCATAGCAGAAAAAATTCTCTAGAGAAGTAAAAAGGTGTAACATTTTGATGTAATGACAGATAAGTTTAAATACACAACAGAGTATCTGTTTGATGTTTACGCGACTACCGATTTAGAAAACGAGTTAAATATCAGCGTTGCGTCTTTGGATAACTTAAAACCACTTATACCCAAGTCTATTGATTTGGATAGAAATGTGGATTTAGTGGGAGTTGCGTTTAATGCAGCAATTGTCAATAAATTCAACAGAAACGGAGACGGGATTGACTCAGAGACTGCTGTAGACCTGATCGATTACTTTGTACATAAGCCTACCAACATAGAGCACAAAAAACAAAAAGTTGTTGGTCATGTTGTTAATGCTGGCTTTACTGATCTTAATAATGATAAAATCATAGGGAACGGTGCAGCATTGGCTACTAAGGACCCATATTATATTTCATTAGCTTCTGTTATCTATAAAACGGTTAACAAAGATTTTGCCGATGTTTTATTGAGATCTAGCGACGAGGACGACCCTTATTTCAAAAAAATCTCCGCCAGTTGGGAGTTAGGATTTAATGACTATGTGCTAGCCGTAGGATCTTCAAACCTCAAGGACGCTGAAATTATTACTAACCGTGCCCAAATAAATGAAATGAAAAAATATTTAAAAACCTTTGAGGGCGCTGGCAAACTTGACGACGGAACCCCTATTTACCGTTTGGTGGTAGGGGATGTTTTCCCTTTAGGCATTGGTTTTACTACAAATCCGGCAGCTGACGTAAGTGGTTTGGTTGTAGAAAAGAACATAGATTTAAACATTAATGACCACCGAGATGTAGAGGCGGTCGAAGAAAATGAAGAAAATTTTAAAAATAATATTTTAAAAATTTCACAAAGTGAAAATAATAACGTAATAACTACTAAGACTATGGATATCACAGAATTCAAAACAGAGTTCGAGAAGATCCTCGATACGAAGTTGACTGACAAGGCGGAGTTCTCTCAGGAGGCCGTGGCTAACGTTGCTTCTCATGTGATCGACAAGATTCGTGAGAAGGACGAAGAGTTCAAGGCTGAGCGAGAGGCAGTTGAGGCTGAAAAGATTCAGGCTCAAAAAGACGCTGAGGAAGCCAAAGCTTCTATCGAAGAACTTCAGAATAAGCTAGAGGAAGCAACAGAGAAGATTGATTCTTTGGAAACCTCTATCAGCGCTGCTGCGGCAGAAGAGTTGTTCAATAGCAGAATGGAATCTATTGATGAGCTTTATGACCTTACTGATCAAGACCGAGGGGTGTTGGTTAATGAGGTTAAGAGCCTTGAAAGTTCTGACGCTGCTTTTGAAGATTATCGGGCCAAATTGGCTTCCCTACTCCAACATAAGAGCAAGGCTTTTAAAGAGGAGCAGGAAAAACAATTCGAGGCTAAGGTACAGGAAGCTGTGGAACAGCGGTTGGCTCAAGAAATTAAGGCTAATACCGACGAAACCCCAGCCCCAGTAGCTACCGAAACCGTTGAAGATGTCGTGGAAAAAGTTGAAGTTCCTCATTCAAGTATGGCGAACAACAACGAGGCATCTTCGTCTGAAGACACCCTTGAGAATAAATTCAAGAAGGCCTTCAACGCGAAAAACATTTCTATAACCTACTAAAAATAACATTATGGCACTAAGATTATACCCATTTAGGCAGTATAGTGATCACGATGTCGTCAACCTATTTGCTAGTCAAGTAGTTGACGATAATCCATCGACTGACGGCAATGGTAGCGCAGGTGTGATGGTAAAAGTAATAAGCGGGAACATGAATAAGGACACTTTCGATTTAATTGGAAGTACTTATTTAGGAAAAACTGACTACCCATGGGTAGGTGCAGATAAATATCCTGTGGTACCTTTACGCGTCGGAGCTGCAACTACTGGAGCCGCAGTATTAGGCGTCACGCTCAATCAAACATTGGCGAATGACGAGAACGGAGAAAAACTTCTCTACAATCCAGTTAAAAAGGACGAATTACAGGCAGTTCTAAGTGGACAAGCTGTTCCGGTCGCGACAAAAGGTCTTTTCACATTTGATGAAGGTGCCTATGACAAGAGCGCAACGTTTATCCCCGGGAATATCGCGGTGATTTCGAGCTCGAACGCCGGAAAGATGGCGGGTGTGACTAGAGAGTCTCATCGTGATTTGGAATCGACAATTGTTGGTCATATTCTCGGAACGGGTAACAGGACTTCTCAGATGGGCAAATCTGATGAGTTTGCTGGTACTGGAACTGCGCAGTATGCGTTAGTACAACTCGATTGTTCTGCTTCTTGGAACGTTGCATAAACCTTAAAATAGAAAGGATTATTTAATAAAATGAAAATTACATTAAAAAGAACCGATGAGCAAATCGAATTAGTTAAGGCTATGGCTTCGCGTAACCGCGATACCGCTTACGCCGCGCAGGTTGCGCTCGCAGAGTTTATTGGTCCGGTACTCGCCGAAGTTATCAATAATGCTCCTACAGTTAGCAATCTTTTTACGCCGCTTCAGTACAACGCTGACGACAATCCTTCCATTCCGTTGGATTTATACTACAATATCTTCGATGAAGATTATATTCGTGTATATAGTCAGTCTGTGGCTGGTGGTCTTCCGACCAACTATGTTCAACCTACGTCGTCTGAGTTAAAGTTTGCAACTTATAACTTGGACAGTGCAGTTTCTTTTGATAAGAAATATGCTTCCCGTTCGAGGTTGGACGTCATTGGTAAAACCTTTACGCGCGTTGCGCAGGAAGTTTTAATTAAGCAGGAGAGGACTTCCTCGAACTTGCTTATGACAGCTTTGGCCAACGCTAAAACTGGTACAAACGTTAAGGAATATAAGAACCGTCACGTTTTCCGCACGGCCCAAGCTGATCGCTTGCTCTTAGACGACTTGAATAAGTTGTTCACTAAGATCAAGAGAAACAATGCTTCTTGGGATGGTGGAACACCGACTGGTGCTCGCAAGGGTTTAAGTGACCTCTTGGTTTCTCCCGAAGTTGTGGAGCAGATCAGGGCGATGGCTTATAACCCGATCAACACGTTGGCCCCTAATGGAGCAGCTGTTGGTGCGACTTCTCAGCCCGTTACGTTAGTGGATCCAGAGCGCGAGAAGGTCTTTGGTCAAGGTGGCTTGACTGAATTCTATGGTATTTCCATTATGGAAATTCTTGAGCTTGGTGTTGGTAAGCGTTTCAACGATGTGTTTGATACGGTTGCTGGCGCTACGGATTACATGGATGCCGGTGGAACATCTTCAGCGGTATTCGCTGGCGCTACTGAGGAAATCATTGTGGGTCTTGACCGCACACGTGATGCCATGGTTCGCGCTATTGCCGTTGATTCGGACACCGGTTCTGAGTTTAACTTGGTGGCTGATGATCAGTTCTCTAATAGACAGCAGAGAATTGGTTACTACGGTGCATTAGAAGAGGGACGTATGGTATTGGATGATAGGGCCTTAGTGGGCTTGATCATGTAATCGACTTAATGTCACTATCCAACTCCGCCTCGGAAACGGGGCGGAGTTTTTTTTTGGAAAAAATGGTTTTTAGATGTAATATTAAATATGGCAGCAAAGAAGAAAGCAAAAAGAAAAAGTCAAGTAAAAACAAAGAGGGCGACGCCTTCAAAGAAAGTAGCCGCTTCTAAGGAAAAGGCTTCTTTAGAGAAACTTCAGCATTTTGCAACCGGGAAGGCCTCCAAGGAGAAAGCTTCTTTAGAGGATTTAGGGCACTTTACAACTGGTAAGCTTGATGACACTACGCTCAAAAAGGTTGCGAATTTAGAGGAAGTGCTGGGAATAAAGACCACTAATCCTTTTGGTACAAATGAGCCTGATATTTTTGAAAAAAGCCTCAAGGGGGCTACAGTAAGCGACCTGCAGAACCTGTGCACCAAAGTGGGTATTTTCCCAGATAGTGCGCGTGATCGCATGAAACAGAAGTTGAGGGAAGAGTTTAAGAGAGTGACTCGAGGTAGTCGATCTATTGCGGTTGAACAGCCTTTGTCGATAGCGGACCCTAGTCACCCTAATTACGAAAAAGCTAAAAAATTATTTGGTGAAGGTTTTTGATCTAGGTGTAATATACTATATATGCCAAATAGAAAAAAGACCCCTTACTTGGTAAGTACCATTGCCACGGGTATTTACAACGATGAATTTGATTCGGATGCGGAGTATGTTACCCTGACTTCTATTTCAGGATGGTTAGCTAATAACATTGGACTGTTAAACACTATTATTTATAGGGAGTTTTCCGGTTCAGGTGTGACAGCAGGCACTCTATACGGTGATACTGTACTGCAGCCATCAGGTAACTTTAGGTTTGAGGAAAGTGATATTTTCAAGAAAATATACATTAGTAATTACTATACTAAAAAAGCTCGAGCTGTTTTAAAGGGCATTGATAGCTCCGTCGACTTCATTAGTTTGCGTGAAGGAGACTCCATGATCACGAGGACCAATAAAAACGAGATTGCCAAGACCTACAGAGGGTTCGCTAAAGACGCTCAAGAGGCCCTAGACGACCTTGTAGGGCGTTACAATATATATGGTGCCGCGCCAGTCCAAGTAGCCGGCACAGACGCTTCTACGAGCGCTAGTGGCGATATTTACGGAAGAGCAGCTTATATAGGTTAATTAGCCGTAAGCTGGAGGGGTTCCCTTGTAGGCGCTATCTTTATCTTTGTTTTTTCCCATTGGGAAATAATTAATAGTAGGCCACCGATAGTAGCTTCCTTCCATGAAGAGCCCGTTATCAGTATCATTTGCGCCGCCTATTTGAGTGGAAAAAGTGATATCTACGGTTTCATTGTCCCCGATAGCGCTAGTGAAGTTTTCGCTATCTAAGCGAGCATTTTTAACCTGAAATACCATAGCTGTGGTTCCCGGTGCTCCGGTGGAGTCATTGGGTTTTTTCAATGTTAAAGTGAAGTTATGTGTTTGTTTGCTTGCTAGCGTGGTAAATAGATTGTTTTTATTTAATTCGGAAACAATAGCAGATAGGCTGACATCTATATTCATTGGGAGATCAAGTACGCGGCTATATCCAAATGTATTGCCAAGTCGTTGAAGTACTGTGCGCGTCATTGGCACTCCAATGTTCATGCTTTGCAGATGGGCTTCTCCATCCCCATTAAAATCAGTAAATCCGCCGTAGCTCCCTGATGCGCTCATTTCAAATGTTATATCACCGGGCCTTAGGGCTGCTATATCCGCCATACCTGTGGTATACATTGGAACGCTATAGCGCAAATGACGCTTTTTGTTTTTGTATGTGGATAAGGTCCCACTAGCATAAAAGCTGTCTACCCCTTGGATACCTGTCAACCCGTTCACGGGGTCCACCGCAGGAATCGCTGAGAACCCCATTCCGTCTCCCTCTAATAAATTACTTGTTGAATCTACAGTGTTTCCGGATGCTACATTATCAGTTTTAACATTAAACCCTTCAATTGAAAGCGAAGCTGTTGGGATTGCCCCTACGCTAGCGCTAATGCTATAATCTGAAATAAACCCGTTGCCAATAGAAATTACATCAAAATCAGTTGTGCTGCTAGTGATTTTTTGATTATCTATATCTAAGCCCTCTTTACCCAAAAGGATAAAGTAATTACTTCCTTGCGAGTCTTCAATAATTCCAGATAAAGCGCTGTATCCAGAGACGGCCAAATCCCCAGTCCAATATCCTGCGCTAGTTGGGCGAAAACCACCTAAGTGATGACTAGTAGGTATATTGAACCCCATCTTTCTTTCGTTTTCACCATCTACAAGGTAATAGTCAAAGTTAAGATTAACAGTTGGGGATTCCATTACAATAGAGTCTAGCCTTGCGAGCCTGCCGAAAGTATTGATATCTTGACGGTTTACAGTAAAATCAAAATTAATGGATTGAACTCGCTGCAAGGGTTCTACCAGACTTCTGTAGCGGGTTCCGCTTGGCCCGAACTGCGGCCCCGAAACATAGCCTAAAACATTGCCCGTGGCTGGATCATTAATGCCGCTCCACCTTAAGGAGCCGGACTGAAAAGCAGAATCATTAGAAAGATTAGCGTTATATTCCCACGCTCCCGGACCGAGTGATAGGCTGTAGGCACTAACAAGTCCTTGCCCAGACTGTAAATGGTATCCGGTGGAAGCAGGGGAAACATAAAGAGCCTCGCTTTGGTATATTATTCGGTTACGACCCATGTTATGTTAAATATACACTTTTATTCTCACTTGTCATAAAAAAAACCCCGTTCCGAAGAACGGGGTTTTGCTTGAATAGCTGGGGCTTATGAAGGAACAGACGGTGTGCCGCTCCACGATGCTTGCTTGTTCTTGGCTTCACCTAATACCCAATAACCTATGGTTGACCACCTGTCGTATGAGCCTCGCATAATGATACCATTAGCTTGGTCATTAGAGCCACCGAGTTGAGTGGAGAATGTAATATCAACAGTTTCATTGTCTCCAATGGAGCTGCTATAACTTTCTCCTTCCAGACGCGCACCTTTAACATCAATAACCAAAGCGTCCGCACCTTGTTCACCTGTACCGGCTGATCTACGCATTGTCAAACGGAAGTCCATCTTATTCGGAGAAGCAAGCCTTTCGAAAAGGTTATTTGCTTTCAGTTCCGAAACAATTGCCGAAACGCTTACGTCAATGTTCATTGGTAAATCAATGACTCTTGCGTATCCAAACGTATTGCCGAGTCTACCTAAAATAGTACGACTCATTGGAACTGTAACGCCAAAGCTTTGAATGTGAGCTTTTCCGTCTCCGCTTAAAACAGTAAACCCGTCGTAAGCAGTAGCTAATGTTTCGTCTTCGTTTGCATCGATAAACTCAAGCAGTAGATCACCCGGTCGAAGAGCGGTAATAGCATCCCCACCTATACCTGTAGTATTTATGGTGCCACCATCAAACTCATAACCATTGAAGACCTGTTGCCCATCGGTATCGTTAACACCCGGAATATAGTTTCCAGTGAATTGGCCTGCGCCGCCGCCAGAAATTGTAGTATCTGCGCGTATATTAAAAGCTTCCACGGTAACACTTGCCGTTGGAATAGCGCCAACGGAGGCATCAATACTATAATCACTAATGAAACCGTTACCTATGGCGATAATATCAAAAGCGTTTGCAGTGCTAACTACACTATCGCCTTGGACATCAATGCCTTCCTTGCTGGTAACAATAAAATAATTGTTACCTTGAGTGTCTTCGATGAGGCCCGAAAGCGCCGAATAACCGGAGATACAGCCGTCACCAGTCCATGCGTAAGTAGTAGCATTAGTACGACCGGGACTGAAGCCGCCAATTCCAGACATATTTGTTGGAAGATTGAAGCCCATCTTTCTTTCATTACCACCATCCGTTATGTAATAGTTGAAATCCAATCCTACGGTTGGAGATTCCATAACGATAGAATCAAGTCGGGCTAATTTGCCGAACTCGTTGATATCTTGGCGATTAATGGTGAAGTTAAAATTAGCTGACTGTACGCGATGAAGCGGTTCAAGTAAGCTGCGGTTGAGTACTAGCTCTGTTGACGGATGACCAATTCCGCCTGCTCCGTCAGCAGTTGTAATACCCGTTACTCCTGTCCAATTTGTGTTACCAACAGCATTTACCGACCTGTCCTCATTTTTAAGTCCGGTTTGCATGTGGTAGCCCGTGGATGAAGGCGCGATAAATAGCGCCTGACTTTGATAAATTACTCTGTTTCTAGCCATAGTATTATATTTCTAAATTTAAAATAATTTACAACTTTTTTTGGACTTTGAGAACTTTTAACTTCTAGGGAAGCGATATTTATTGATTTCAAAGTCAACAAAGCCAACAAAAAGATCAACAGGTAAACTTTTATCTACAGAGTCAGAGACTTTTGAAACAGTAGTGTTTTGTATGAAATATTGATCGCTACTGGCGCTAGAAGCTACGTTAGTGTAGTTGTAACCTGCTGAATAGTCTGATTTTACATCCCCATATTCCGTAAGAGGGGCTGCAGTAAAGGGAATATTGCCAAAGGACTCTTTAGTAGAGTCAGCAAAAACAGAGAGAGCCCCATCAAGTTGGTACATGTTTTCTGCGAAAATAACTGCGGTGATGTCGGTCACTGTGTTATCTTCACCTCCTAGCGCAAGAGGAACGTTGTGGGTAGTGCCTAACGATAGGAAAGCTGCAGGTGTGGCTTGATCATAAGGGGGAACATACGTTAAAGTTCGACCGTAACGGCTATTTGTTTTGTATTTACCGGCAGTAATCAGCGCTTCTTCAGTTTGGTTTCCTATATAAACGTTAAAATCTTTAACTGTAAAATAGCCGCTAATATTGTTACCTGTGTCAAAATCAGAATCAAAAAGTACCCTGCCGTTGTCGAAATCAAAAGTAAGGCCGCTGGTCCCTTCTGCAATGGCCCCTGAATCGCCACTAATAACCGGGTTAATTATTGCGTTTGATATATTTTTGTCATATACCCATTGTTTGTAAGGGGATCCGAATACTACTTTGTTTTGAACTCTTTCGTCGGCATAGTAATAAAGGTCAGTTCTATAATCTTTATGAGCTTGCCCTTTCTTTAAAAGAAAATTGTCGAACCAAAGGTAGAAGCTGTTTAGAAGTACGTGTTGATATACTGTTTTCATTTAAAATGTCTTTTTTTCTAATTGTTGTATTTTTTTATAATAATCATTAAGCAAAGTCGATAAATAGCTAGTATTAGAAAATCTGCCCCCTCTTACACGGCCTTTCACTTCGATGGCTTTTCCTGAACGTGACTTTGCTATATTTTTACTAGAAACTAGATAGCGCCCTAAACCTGAAATACCTCTTTCTATGCCGCGTGCCCAACTGCGACCAGTGGCCCATGGCATCGGGGTTACTTGAAAAGCTTCTTCTTTCGTTGGAAGCTCGACGGTTATTCTGATTCCTTGTTTTGTATGATGATATCTTATTTCGTATTTTTCCAGTAAAATCCGCAGAGGTCTAATGGGGCTACTGCCCGACGGGAACCCAATGTAAGTATATAGATTCCCAACGCCTCCTAGAGTTCGGCTCGTATTGCTTGCACTCGGGCCGCCTTCAATTTCTGTGGTTACAGGATGGGAATTAAATTTTTTTAAGAATTCTTCTTGGGCATCCCTAACTTCATTTTCGATCGAGCTTTTAATTTCCTTAAGAAATGCCTTTTCTTTTGCAGCTTGCTGCATTATCTTTTTTAAAGCTAATGGAGATAAGGAGTTGGCCATTATGTTATTTTTTTCAACATAACAGTATAAAACTGGCTGTCAAAAAGACCGTGCCCTCTAAAGTCTCCATAAATTGAGAATTTTTGACTATCAAATTCTATTCTTTTAGCTTCCTGAAGAGAGCTTAAATCCGAGGCTTTTATCTTCATTCTAACTAATCCCTCGGGAATATAAACTCTTATTTGGTTGGGCGATTTGGAAGAAGTAAAATAATCTTCAGAAAAATCAGTTCCGTATTGAATTCTTGCTTGGACAGTTTCAGACTGAGGCGTATACGTTATAGGGGTGGTGGCCCCAGCATTTCCGTAGATTGAGTTGAATGACGAGCTTTGAGTGCTGACGGTTTCAATTGCATCTTTATAAATCGTAACGGCTCGCGCAAACGTGTCATGTTGGTCGTCCATGACATTGTTAAGTGTAGTTTTTTCTGCTGCGGTAATTAGACTAGCCATGCAGATAGTATACACTTTTAAAAAAAAGTTGGAAAAAAAGTGTATAAATAATATTATTTTTATACATCTATGTTAAAAGAAATATACTCTTTCACAGTCCAAGATACCCATGAAGTAGAGGAAAAAACTAAGGAAAAGCGTAAAAACAAAGAAGGGGTAGCAGAGGAAGTAGAGGTCAGCAAAAAGGTTAAAAAAGAGGTTCCCGTTCAGGTTATAATAAAAGAACCCACTCGGCGAGAGCTAGAGGAGGCTGATATGGAGTATTCTATTGAAATGAGCCGTTGCATCAAAAAGGGGATTTTGACTAAAGCTATGTTGGCAAAGAAATATTCAGACACCGGGGGGCTTTTGAGCGAAAGCGATGCGGGGCGTCTTGTGGACTTATATGGTGAATTAGCTGAATTAGAAACCGCTTACACTAAAAAAAGCTTAAACCATAGGGATATAACGAAGGTTCCTAAAAAACAACAGGAAGAGATAAGAGAGCTAAATGGCAAGTTAGCGCTCGCTCGTCGGGATATTGTTAATTTAGAGTCTTCTTACCAAAGCCTGTTTAATCACACCGCCGATACGAAGGCGCAGAATCGAATCATTTTGTGGTATATAACTCATTTGGCTTTTTACAAAACCGAGGAAATGGACGAATCAAAACCATTCTTTGAGGGAAGTTCATTTGAGCAAAAGATAGATATCTATTACAAAAAAGACGAAGCGGCAGACAGTCTTTTCCAGCTTTCTTCCGGTAAGATCGCATCCGTAGTTAGTTTTTGGTATTTTAGCAACACTCCTTCAGAGAAAGAGTTCGATAAAATTATAGATGATATCGACAACCCAAGCTAATGTCAATTTTAGACACCTTTTTAAGGATTTAGTTCAGGGTTGGTCCGAGATTCGACACCAAGGTAAGGCCGCTTTCCTTAAACATTTATCTGTTTTTGATCAGGTAGATATAGAGGAGCTTCGGAACAAGTATATTCTTCACGCAAAAGAGAGGGGGCTTCCCACTCAAGATGAAGCCTTAATGCGGCTCAATGAAGAGGAAATGTGGACCGCTCACGACGACTCCAAGGTAAAAGAGCAGGAGGATTTTCTTAAGGCGGCTGAAATCTCTAAAAAGCAACTTTACCTCAAGAAAGAGATCGACAAAGCCAACGAAAATATTGCAAGCGCACATAAAAAAATAGGGGAACTGCAAAGGCAAAAGGATTCTTTGTTAGGTCAAACCTGTGAAAAATATGCGGACAGTCGAATTTCGGACCATTATATTTTAAAGTCGCTTTACCGAGCAGAGGGCTTGAAAGAGTTTTTTTACGATCAAGGATCGATTGATAAAATGACTCGCGAAGAAATGGCTAGTATTGTTAAGGTTTATAATGATGTTTATTCTGTTTTTACTGATGAGAATATTCAAAAGATCACATTGCAGGACTTCTACCAACCTTATATTCCGTTTTGTGAAAATGTTAACAATATGTTCTCCAAGCCTCTTTTTGAGCTTTCTATAAATCAAGTTAAGTTGGTGATTTACAGCAGGATGTTCAAAAATATTTTTGAAAACTACCCAAAGATCCCAGACAGGATAAGAAAGAACCCGGAAAAGATTTTAGATTATGTGAATGCTCAAGAAAAAGCCAAGGACAATCTAAAGAATTTCGACAAGGACGGTGCGTCAACTATAGTAGGGGCAAAGGAGGCAGATTATGAATATTTAGGTATTGAAAGTTCAGGACAGAACACATTAACTTCGATGTTGAAGGATAAAGGTGGAAAAATGGACATGAAAGACTTGATGAAGGCGCTAAAGACCTAAAAAGAAGTGTATAATTTACTTTGAAGTCACGTTATGATAAAACTAGACGCCATAATGGATGCCAAAACCTTTCAGGCATCCGTAGACAGAGGAGTTAAAGCATGGAACCGGAAAAATGCGGGAAAATCCACTCTAAAATTAAAAATTGACGAGAAAGGCTTCAGGCAGCCCCTAGGTCGAATAACCGGAGACGTTAATATGTTCGACGATGCGTTAGCTGCTTCTAACGCTCGTGTTATTGCCTTTGGTGCTTCTACAGCAGTAATAGGGGGTATCAGCAAGGCGTTCAAAGATCTTGCTAAAAGCACCGTTGAGGTGCAGAAGTCTTTCAGTGAAATCAACCGTATCCTAGACTTAAGCAACAAAAGGTTTCAAAAGTTTGGGAATCAACTTTTTGATATTTCAAAAAAGAATGCTACAAGTTTTCAAGACACTACAAAGGCCGCGCTGGAGTTTGCACGGCAAGGTTTAAAGACCGAAGAGACCCTTAAAAGAACAGCCGATGCTTTAACGTTGGTTCGTTTGACTGGGATTAACGCTGATAAGGCCGTGAGCTCGTTAACGGCTACTGTTAACGCTTTTGATAATGCCATGGTTACAACGAGCACTTCGGTCAATAAGTTTGTAGCAGTTGAAACAAAGTTTGCTGTAGGAGCGCGAGATCTAGTTGAAGCTATTGGACGTGTGGGTTCATCTGCAAAAGATGCAAAGGTAGGTTTTGATGAACTAAACGCTATGGTAACTTCAGTTCAGCAAACGACAGGTCGAGGTGGTGCCGTTATTGGTAACGCGATGAAAACCATTTTTACCCGTTTGCAACGCCAAAGTACGTTAGAAGCTTTGGAGTCGTTTAATGTGGCGGTAAGAGACGTGGAAGGAAACACGTTGCCTGCAATGAGGATTCTAGATAATTTTGCTTCATCTTATGCAGGGTTGGCTGATGCTAGTCAATCCTATTTGCGGGAGCAAGTAGCGGGTGTTTTCCAAGCTAACATCTTATCAGCAATTTTAAGGGATTTAAATAAACAGCAGTCTACCTACAGTAAGGCCCTTGTAGTTTCAAAGAATGCTACCAATGAAGCGGATCAAGCGACCGCGAAATTGAATCAAAGCATGTCAGCCTTGTTGCAACAAACTGCAACAGAATTTAAGCGACTTCAGGAAAACATAGGTAAAGCCACATTCGAGCCTATAGCCCGATCATTGATAGAACCATTAAAGGCCGCGATGGAGGGTCTTAATGAATTGCTAGATGGCGAAGGAGTGGGGAGTGATGTAGCAAACGGTATCCTCAAAGGAATTAGGAATGTAATTGGTGGCCCGGGACTCGTGGCTATTGGTGGAATTATTCTAAAGGTGTTTATGACAACCGTGGGGTATATGGCCAAAGCATTGCCTTCCTTGGTGGGCATGACCACTGAAACCCAGAAGAGAGCTACACTTGAGCAATTTGTTGCAGCAGCTTTAGCGAAAGAATCGGATTTAGCCAAGGCGGTAGCAGCTGCAGAAGGCAACGCAGCTACTCAGGCTAATTTGCTTTTAGGGTATGCGCAAAAAACCACAACCCAATTTGATTTACAAGAAGCATCGGTTGCCAACATTGCGGCCATGATGGCACGAAATCCTGCAGCTTTTGGAATGGCTTCAAAAGCTATGAGCGGAAAAGGAGCTTTTGGCCGTGGTGCTGGAGGTTTTATTCCGGGACTCGCAGGAGAAGTACATGATATTCAACGAGGAGTGGGGGGTGTAAGTCCTTCGTCCAAGGCGGTGGCTATTCCTAATTTTTCTTTTGGAGGAGGGCAACGCGGCACCATGATTGCGAATACAGGGGAATACATGGTTCCTAATTTTAAGGGTGGAGGAAGCGCAATATTCAACCCTCACATGGTATCTCAATATGGAATGCCAGCAGGGGCGAAACCTATTAGGGGTGCTGGAGGATATGTTCCAAATTTTGTTGACGTTAATAAATTAGATAAATTCCAAGGAAGAGGCTTTGCGTCATTATCGACAGCAGAAAAAAATGAGCTTTCTCAGTTGACCGGAAGATCCGTTGATACCATATTTCGTCAGGGCGTGGGACCCACCTTGAAGCAGGCTAGGACAATTGGTGCTGGTCGGGTGGCAAGAGCGAAAGCGGATGCCTTAAACACGTTTACATCCAAACATACAGCCATGCTTACCCCACCTGCTGGTATAGGCGCAGGTAATTTCGGGCAAAGCAATTTTTCTGAAAAAAACAGCATAATGCCCGGCAGAAAATTTAGTATCAAATACCCTAAGTATACTTACAATCCCAAGAAGTCTTCCAAAAAAGGAGCTAATATTGAGCCCATTGAGGAGCACATAGAAAACGGGATTATTGCCGCTACCCAATTATTTACAGCTTCGATAAATCCACCCGCCAAAAGTTTGGATGAGCCACAAATGAAAGCGGCCCTTAATACTGCTCAAGGAGGGGCCGGAGCTGTGGCAGCCGCAGCAGGTGCAGCTTTTGAGGTGGGGGTGAGTCAGGCGTTAGGTTTAAAAGCGGCCGCAGCTGAAAAGGGAAAGAAAAATTTAGATGTCCCTTATGGAAATATAACGAACAAGTTGAGTACTCTTTTTTCAGGGGGGCGCACTGGCGCAGTGTTGGATAGCGTACAGGGGGCAGATTTTAAAATTTCCGATAGTGCGGGAAATTCTCGTAGTATGTCCGAAAAAATTATGGCGTTAGATCCGCAGTGGGGGACATGGAAATCATCTAGGATGAAACGTGCAGGAAAAGGTTATGTACCTAACTTTGCTGCATTAGGAGATGCCGTGGAAAGAGAGGCTGCCGCTGGTGTACCGTTGGGTTCTATTAGAGTGGGACGATCTTCGCATTTAAGTACTCCTAATAATCCTGTGGGATTAGGAGTTACTAATACACGTGACGAACCTCAGGGTTTAAAAGATGTAGTGGGGGCTGCGCGTGGATTTGTTCCTAATTTTCAAGCGGTAAGTTTGAGCCGTCTAATCGGTCAAAAAGCTGCTGGTCAAGACCCTATTTCGGGGGCTAAACGTAGCGTAGTAAATTTTGATTCTTTTCAAAGAGCTTTGGATAACCTTGCAAAAAAATTAGCAGCTGGGGCTATTAGCGAAGAAAAAGCTATGAAAGCTACCGAGGTGTTGGGACGAGCTGCAGGTAAAACAGGGAAAACCCTTGAAGTGCTTAAAACTAATGTTAAAGGTGCATCTGCTGCAATCAAAACCACAAACGCAGCAGCCAAGGGTCCGGGGGCGATGAGCAAGATTGGTCAGTCATTAGGTGGAATGGGCGGCCTCGGTTTGTCAATAGGAGCGCCGATGTTAGCGGGAGCTATTGAGCAAGCGGGAGGGCCAAAAGAAGCTTCAGCGACCTTACAAGGAGTAGGAACAGGGGCAGCCATGGGAATGATATTGGGACCATGGGGTACGGCTATTGGAGCAGCTGTGGGAGGAATATATGGTTTTGTTAAAGCTGCGGATGAGGGCTCAATGTCACTTGATGAAATAGCTAAAGCAGCAAGCGATTACGCAAAAGTAACCCAAGAAACCACAAGCGCCGGTGAAGGCTATATTAAAGCACAAAAAGATCTTATTTCTGCAACTTCACAAGTGGAATTAGAAGACGCTCAAAAGCGTCTCGCTCAAAACTTTGATTTAATAAAAGGCACCGAACTAGAAAAATCTTTTGCAGCTGCAGCTGGTGACATTACAAAAATGAACGATGCGGTTGTTGCGTATACTAAAACTCGCGAAAGAGAGAATTCGATGTTTGAAGGTGCGGTGAGGTTGGGTCAAATGGGGGCAGACAAGAGTAAATTTGAAAAACTATACAAGACCGAGGCAAATACGAGGGGGATGTTCGGTGGAGGGATTGAACTGACCCCGGAGTACGTAACTGGTTTAACCGCAGAAGTAAGGACGGCACTTCTTGAAGAAATTGCAAAGCAAATAGGAGAATACAAGGCTGGTGATTTTGGTGCTGGTAGTCGAGCCATGGAAGGCCTTGAGGCGACTAAGCAAGGGGCTCGGGAGTTCATTATGCGGGTTACCGGGCAAGGAGAGTTTTCTAAGGGTCAGTTTCCGAAGATGGATATAATGTCCCGAATGAATCCAGAAGAATGGTTTAAAGACGCAAAGTTAAATGAATTTTGGGAATCATTTTTTAAAGACACTACAGAGGAACAGTTGGAAAACTTTGGTAAGGCGTTGAGATCTAATAGGGGTAGGCTGGGGCAGCTAGATGAAGATAAAATACTCAAGGAGCTAAAAAAATTACCAGCTTTCGAGAATATGGGGTTTAGTGTAGTTTCAGCTTTTGCGTCTATGTTCGCTAACACGGATCAAGTGGGGGGTTTAGTTGATACAATGGGAAAAAGGGGTGCCTTAGTTACTCTTAAAGAGGCGTGGGTAGCGTTCAATACAAAAGGAGCGAAGGATGCTAAACAATTAGAGGCCGCTACAGAGGAAGCCAGCACAGCTGCGGAAGACGCCCTTAGGAGTTTTTTCGATGTTAAAAATGCGCTGCAAGCAATGGCCAACACTTTGAAAAAAGCTGGTAAATTTTCTGAGGCCTTTCAAAAGTTAAACAAAGCGTACACACAAATTGGCGCCGACACCATGAAGACGACGGGCGACACAGTGGG